>Ga0213840_1000761_pt1 | contig 35727 bp, 34 predicted proteins | sample SWPATP22_FD_160132 | JGI IMG/M metagenome (GOLD analysis project Ga0213840, IMG submission 160132) | Coastal seawater microbial communities from Marineland, Florida, United States - SWPA TP2 #2 | ecosystem: Environmental > Aquatic > Marine > Coastal | place: USA: Florida | collected 2016-08-14 | reverse complement strand
AGTATTTCAACAACATTACGTTCGGCTACAGCGCCAACGATTCCACACATAGTTATTCTCCATTTTGCGGTGCAACAATAACTGCAACGCCTTGATTTTCTATATTTTGCTTATCTTCATCCCGAATACCTTCATCGGTGATCAAGACTGAAATTTGTGACCAACCTAACTCTAAATTAGGCATTTTGTGATTGAGTTTTGATGAACTGGCCATTACGACCACTTTGGTAGCCGCCTTCGCCATCGCGCGAGTGACGCCAGTGAGTTCATTAAAAGTAGTAGTGCCTCGGTTTACGTCAATACCTGCAGCGCCAATAAAGGCAACATCGAAGTTATATGCACTAACAAGTTGTTCGGCCATTGCGCCCTGAAAAGACTGTGATTGTGCATCCCAAGTTCCTCCGGTCATCAGCACGGTGGGCTCGGTTTCACAACGAGTAAGAAAGTTCGCGGTAGCCAGCGCATTGGTCATAACCACTAAACTGTTTTTATTCGATAAAAATGGCAACAAGCTTGCTGTTGTTGAACCGCAGTCAATCACCAGCTTATGCCCTGACTTAATTAAGCTGGCCGCAGCTTTACCGATAGGCGATAAGGATGTTGTTGCTTTTTGACTAACATTTTCTGTTGCATCACCCTCGGTTACTGCACTATTTGTGTAACCTGAAGCGGGTACCGCCCCGCCAAACTGACGAATAAGCTTGCCCTGCTCTGCAAGTGCAGCTAAGTCTTTACGAATGGTAACTTCAGAAGTATTGAATTGAGATGCAAGTGTCTCGACCTGCGTGTGACCGTGCTGGTTCACGTGAGCAACAATGTTATTGCGACGTAGCTCGACCGATTTACTGCTTTTCACTTAACAAGCACCCACAATACTTAATAATTTATAAAAATATATTCACTGAAACCAAATAATAACTTTCAAAACGAAAGCTATTATTTTCAAAGCGAAAGAATCGTAATTTAATGTGAAACAGAGTGCAAGCTTTTTGTTTATATAAGCATCAGTCGCTGCTGTTGTTTGTTTGCCTCTATAGCCATTTCTATTATCTGAATGACGGGCACAACACTCTCTGCACTAACTGGCAGCGGCGTGTCATTTTGTATAGCGCTGGCGAGTTTTTCATAAAATGCTAAATACTTTCCATGTTTAGTTGTAATCACTGAACTCGACTCGCCGTTAGCGAGTACACCGTGTTGTGCGCTAGGTGTATTTGCCCAATCACTGCTGTTTATTTCCTTACCTTGGCGCAATTGGTCTTCTTGAGGGTCTAAATAGAACTTGCGGTAACTTGCTTTTGTACCCTGTATATCAAATCGAAGGGTTTGCCCTCCTTGAAATGCAGAGCTCCCCAACTTCACCACCTTATCTGCGTAGTAAAGCGTAATGTCGAACGCATCGTCGCTTTGCCCTTGGTCGCGTAATGTATAAATATCGGAAGACACTGACAAAGGGTTTCCGAATAACTGAAGCGCTTGGTCGATAAGATGAGGCCCTAAATCCCAAAAAATGCCGCTGCCAGGGCCTGCATTTTCACGCCAGCGGTCTCTAGGTACGGGTCTAAAGCGGTCGAAGCGACTTTCAAAGCGCTTGATTTCGCCCAAAGCGCCGTCTTTGATAAGTGATTGCAAGGTAATGAAGTCGCCATCGAAACGTCGATTGTGATAGACACACAAATACTTTTGCTTTTCTTTGGCTAAATTAACTAATGCACTGGCCTCGTCGGCGTTTAGCGTAAACGGCTTTTCCACTAAAACGTTGCAACCATGGTTAAGTGCACGCTCTGCCTGTGGCGCATGCAAATGATTAGGTGTGGTGATGATGACTAAATCGAACGCAGGGTGAGCTTGGTTATTAGTTTCAAGTGCTTCTTCTAGCGAACTGTAAACCTTTGCCAAGGGTAATACGTGTTTTACTTCACTTGGTCGCGATGACACTACTCCATCAATCGAGAAATCAGAAAGATAGGACAGAAAAGGAAGATGAAAGGTTTGTGCAGAAAAGCCAAACCCAACTAACAGTGTAGAAATCATAGCGGCTCCTTAAATTTAAGCCTTAGTAAAGCATATTCAAAGCAGACTAACCCGTTTTACACATCCGTAAATCTGAAAGTGGAATATAGCGGAATAAAAAAGCGGCACGCATTGAAAAGATAATGTGTGCCGCTTTTGAAACTGTAACTTAACACCGAGCAAACAGGTTTTGCTGCTAGTGAGTAACTAGGTATTTTTTGTTTTTAACTATGTGTTTTTATTTTTTAGTAGGTCGAGGCCAGTTAGCGATGTTGCGCTGTTTGCCGCGTGCAACTGCAAGTGCTTTGTCTTCAACCTCGGTGGTAATCACCGAACCAGCACCTACCGTAGCTCCATCGCCTATTACAACAGGCGCTACTAATGAAGAGTTAGAACCTATAAACGCATTCTCTCCAATACGTGTTTTTGACTTATTAACACCGTCGTAGTTACAGGTAATGGTGCCTGCGCCAATATTCGCGTTAGGCCCAACCTCTGCGTCGCCTAAATAGGTAAGATGATTCGCTTTTGCACCTTCGCCTAACACGGTTTTCTTCATCTCAACGAAGTTGCCAACTTTCGCCTGCTTGTGCATAACTGCACCCGGGCGAAGTCGTGCATAAGGGCCCACATTACATGCTTCACCCACCTGCGCTTCTTCTATTATCGAGTTAGCTTCTATTACCACGTTATCGGCAATATGGCAGTTACGCAAAATACAGTTAGCGCCAATAGTCACGTTATTACCTAACGTTACGTTGCCTTCAACTATAACGTTTACGTCTATAACAACATCGTTGCCGGTGTGCAGTGTGCCACGCAGGTCGAAACGCGCTGGGTCAAGAAGCGTTACGCCGTTCATCATAAGCTCATTTGCCTGACGACGCTGTAGAGCACGCTCTAAATTAGAAAGCTGTAATCGGTTATTCACGCCCTCTACCTCAACAGGAGATTCAGGCTGTGCCGACTGAATACGCTTGCCTTCGGCAGCAGCCATTGCGATTACATCGGTAAGATAGTATTCGCCTTGTGCGTTGTCGTTGCTTAAGTTACCTAACCAGCGCTTAAGGTCGGCACCTGACATCATCATCATGCCAGTATTTATTTCCTTAATTTCACGCTGCGCGTCTGTAGCATCTTTGTGCTCTACAATAGCGGTGATATTGTCATTCTCGCGCACAATACGTCCCATGCCTGTTGGGTCGTCTAGTTCAACAGTAAGCAGCGCTAAATCGCAACTGGCTTTCACCGCTTTTAATGCGCTTAATGTTTCTTCGCGAATTAACGGGGCGTCACCCACTAGAATCAATACGTCTTCTTGGTCTTTAATGTGCGGGGCAGCTTGCTGCACTGCGTGGCCAGTACCCAACTGTTCTGCCTGTAAACACCAGTTTAGGTTATCTTCTTTAATTGTGGCTTGAAGCTGCTCTCCACCGTGTCCATAAACTAGATGTATATCATCTGCACCCAACGACTTCACAGTATTGATTATGCGCTGAACCATCGGTACACCGCCAACTTTATGTAGTACTTTGGGCAAGTCAGATTTCATTCGCGTACCTTTGCCCGCCGCCAAAACAACCACTGAGAAAGCCATATCATTCCTTTTTTGTGCAAAATAATAAAAACGCGCATAGTTTAACGAAGGCGCTTAGAGATGTCAGCGATTCATTGTTTTTAATGACACGAGGAGGTTGAAAAGGACAAAAAAGTTTTTAATCTAAAGTTTAAGCTATTTACCTAGTAGTTCATTTTACCAGCAGGTATACTTAAAATTAAGAGAGGTTCAGTCAGGCAAGGGAGCATGCGCAGTCTGTGAACACATTTAGAACACTTCATCGAAGCATACTAGTGCTATTTGCGGTAGTGGTAATCGCAATTGTAACGCTGGTTCATTTCAGTATTTCAAAAATTGTTGCCGAGCAAAGCCGCGCACAACAGCAGTCTCTTTCGCCTGCTATCTCGCTTATTGTTGAGCAGATACTTAAGCCTTTGCATATTTCCGAAGCACTAGGCCACTCAACAGAACTGGTTGACTTAATGGATGGTGAAAAAGTTAACGAAGCCGCCGTTTTTAAGACACTGGATCGTCTTGAAAAAGAATTTGGCTTATCCTTTTTTATCGCCAGTGAAGCAGAACGCAAACAATATAACTCAGACGGCAGCATCATTGACCTTATTGAAGGTGAAGTAAGCTGGTATTTTAAATATAAAGACGCCCCACAAGACTCGGTTGCCGATATTGGTAAATGGGAAGACACGCATTTTTATATCGACATAAAAATACACGACGAAGCAGAACGTTTTTTAGGGTTCTTCGGTGTGGGCAAAAGCTTGCGTAGTTTTATAGAGATTTTTGATACATACAAGCAAGAGTACGGATACGACTTTTTGTTTGTCGACGGTTCTGGCGATATTATGCTGTCGTCTGACGAGTCGCTAATTGCGTCGTACTCAGACTTTACCAACCTATCTGAGCTTCCTTGGTATTCAAGCCTTCCGCTAACTATTCAAAACGAACAAGCGCTTAACAATAAATTGGTTACTATCGATCAAAAAGACTATCTAATAGCTGAAGTTAAGTTGAACCAGTTTGGCTGGACAGTATTTCTGTTAAGCCCGTTAGAAGATAGACAAGCTGAAATTTCTCAAGCGTTCATATTTAGCGTTGTAACCTTGCTGGTTGTGGTGTTCTCACTGTTTTTGCTTATTTACAACTTGCTGTACTACTTTAGAAAAGACATGCAGCCTGAATTAGTGGTTAGGCATACTGCACGCCTTCCAGAAAAAGACAACTTAGAGTTTATCTACAAAAATCTTCTTTCAGAGCATAATTCACTTAGCGTGATGTTGATTAATGTAGACCATTTATCTGACATCATTGATGCGCACGGCCGAAACACCGGCGATGATATTCTAGAAAAAGTAGTGTCTTATTTAGCCGAAAAGCTTCGCGAACAAGATATTTTAGGCCGGTGGAGCAGCACTGAATTTATCGTGCTTTTACCTAACACAGGCCCTCACGTAGCCTTTGATCTTGCGCAAAACTTACGTCATGGCGTTGCTACGCTGCCTCCTTTGGTGGAACACCCTGATTTGCAAATTACTGCGTCAATCGGCATATCGTACACCGCGTCAACTCGCCCAATGCAAGAGGTGACAGCGCACGCTGAAGATGCGCTTTACCAAGCAAAAAGAGACGGCTGTAATTTAGTACGCTCTCAACTTATCGACTAAGCATACTTTATGTCTTCACTAGCCGCGCTTCGCTTTGAATCGCGGCTTTTTTGCCACACCAGTAGTTAGTGCAACACCCAGCAAAATCATACTACCACCCACAATAGTTTGAGCAGAAAGCAGCTCTTGCAAGAACACCACGCCCCAAATAATGCCAAACAGTGGTACTAAATAAGCCACAGTAATAGCTTTGGCTGGGCCAATATCAGCTATTAGTTTAAAGTACAAAATGTACGCAACACCTGTACCTGCAATAGCTAACGCTACCGCACTAAACCACGCATTAGTACTGGGCATAGCATCTGGAAGTGTTGCTAGTGCAAAGGGGGCCAACACAACCGTTGCCATTGCCTGACTCCCCGTTGCAACCACTAATGGCTTCACGCCTTGCAGCCATTTCTTCATCATACTGGCTGCAATACCGTATCCTAGCGTTGCCAATAGGGCGGTTAAAATAGGCAGAAAGCTTATCTCGTCCTCGCCTAGCTTTTGCTGACTAATGACCGAGACACCTACAAACCCGATAAACAAGCCGACAATAGCCGATTTACTTAGTTTATCGCCTAACCAGCTCCACGCGACAATGGCACCGAACATGGGTGCAGTAGCATTTAAAATAGCATTAACACCGGCTTCTAAATGCAAACTGCTGTAGTTAAACAGTACAAAAGGTATTGCGGTATTTGCCAGCCCCACCAGCATAATGGCAAGCCAATGCTGTTTTATATCTTTCACCGAACCGGTGAGTAATAGCAGCGGCAATAACACAGCGGTAGCCAACAATGTTCGGATGGCAACCAGCACATAAATACCAAATTCAGGCGCTGCAACTCGCATAAAAATAAACGACGCCCCCCAAATACCTGCCAGTACCAAAAGCGCGATAATATGTTTTACTGCCATAGTACCCCTTGGGCGCCCTCCAAATTTAGCAAATACTGCTTTCGTTCAAGTCCACCAGCATAGCCAGTTAATGTTTTGTTGCTGCCGATTATACGGTGGCAAGGCACTATAATAGCAATAGGATTACGACCGTTCGCCATACCTACAGCACGAACACCTTTAGGGTTACCAACTGCTTTGGCAATATCAAGGTAGCTGGCTGTCTCGCCATAGGGTACGTGTAGTAATGCGTGCCAAACCTGTTGCTGAAACTCTGTTCCATTGGGCGTAAGTGGCAAATCGAATACTTGAAGCTTCTTACTGAAATACGCTGCAAGCTGACGTGACGCCTCTTGCGTAATAGCATTCGGGCACACGCTTTCTGGTGTCTTATCTAAAAAAGCAACTGCCGTAACGCCTTCATCGTTTGCTGTTATCAGCAGTGGGCCTTTTGCTGTATCAATACATTGCGTGAATTCCACGGCTAGTTATCCTTCTCTTTTTTTCGCTCTTTGTTTTCTATTTTGCCCATGCGCGTTATCGCTTAATTTCCAAAGCTGAAGCGTTAAATAGCTTCGCCATGGTGCAGCTTTTTCAGGTTCAACTGGATGTAATGCGGCCATTTTTCTTACAATTAGATCGCCTTCTAGGTACACATCTGGCTGTCGCTCACCACGCATTTTTATATAATCAAGCGTCCAAGGACCAACTCCTTTTAAGGCCAATATCTCACTGTGTTCTGGTGAACTATTCTCTGAAAAAAGCTGAGCAAAGCGGCTCAAGGTTTCGCGGCGTGCATCAGGCATTCGTAAGAAACGTAAATCAGCTGAAGCAACAGATTCAGGTGTAGGAAAGCAATAGGCGTCTTCACCGCTAACATTGTGTATGCTGCTGTTAATGCGAATGGCGTCAGGCTGATCCGTTTTCGCGGTTTTAGCTTTAGCACCTAACGTATGTACCAACAAAGAAACCTGCCCAATAGCCGCTTTTACGCTTACTTGTTGACCTAAAATAGCTCTACAACCACTTTCAAAAACACTCCATGCACTGGGTAGCCGAATGCCACTTAGCACCTCGTTTTCCGATAAGCCTGCCTGAACTAGGCTGTGCTGAATAAGCGCGGGGTCGGCATTTAGGTCTAGCATGCCTTTAATGTTTTCAATAATACTGTGTAAATGCGATAAATCAGGTATGTTGATAGTTACCTTAAAGCCGTTTCTAGCGTTTATATGCTCAACGCGAAAATATCCTACTTCACCCTGAAGGTTGAACCATCTTTCGTATCTGTTTTCGGTTACGTTTTCCATGCCCGAAATAGCACGCATACTTAAAAACTCTCTCACATACGCCCAGTCATAAGGCGGTCGATAAGATAGAAAAAGTGTTATGTCATTGTGTGCTGCTGCCTTATTTTTACGCAGTGCAGATGGCGTGGTATTGCAGTACTGTGCAATGGCGCGCTGAAGCTGGCGAAGTGAATCGTAACTCGCGGTGTGTGCGATGTTGGTAAACGAAAGCGCAGACTGTTGAATTAGCTGCTTAGCAAACAGCGCTCGCTGCATGTTTTGAAACTGTTTGGGCGAAATGCCGACAGCGCTAATCATTAGTTTATTTAGGTAGCGTTCGCTAATGCCAAGGCGCGATGAAATATGAGCGACAGACTGTATGGGCAATGCTGATAATAATTTCATAGCACGGCTTAATGTTGTATTTACACCTTCCCATGCACTTGATTGTGGTGCACTGTCGGGGCGACATCGATAACACGGCCGAAAACCCTGCGCCATCGCCGTTGTAGCATGGGTGAAATACGTTACATTTTCCTCTTTTGGCAATTTAGCTGGGCAAATAGGTCGGCAAAAGATACCTGTGGTTTTTACCGCCACAAAAAATTGACCGTCAAACCTGGGGTCGCGACTCAAGCGCGCTTTAGCATAAACACCTTGGTTAACTTTAGTTATTGCGAGGCTATTCTCTTGCATTGGTATTTTCTTGCACCCTTGTTTTGGAGATCAATAGCTTTTGAGCGCCATAGCTTACGAAGTCAATAGTATTCAAAATACTCTAACGAACATTAGTTCAGCGCCACTGGCCTTGTCACTCTGTAATGTGCAAACAAGTGTAACGCGCTTTAATCAGCAACGTGCGACAAAATCAGAACTCACTATTATGCGTTGCAACTGAAGTTTTCAGTGTGCTAGCAAAGTATTCAATTTGAAGCACATTTGATCATTGAGCGCGCTATCCGCATAATATTGCAAATAAAGAGATTGCAAACAAAAATCCAACGCGCCTATATTTTTTATTCATACATCACCGAGGTTAACGAGCTAAACCTATGCTGAATTACATGCGCATATTGAAGTGGCGCTTACCGTTTATGTGCATAGCACTATTGTGCTTGTTGTTTACCTCGCACACCTCAGCAGATTGGCTTGACGACTATGCTGGCTATGTAAAAAAAGAAGCCACCAAATACAATGTTCCCGGTTACGCCTTTGTGTTTTATGAGCAAGGAAAGGCGCCTCGTGTTTATGTGTACGGTAAAACGCGTAAACGAAATGGAAGCAGCATAACCAAAGACACGGTTTTCCGTTTAGCTTCTGTGTCTAAAACCTTCACCTCTATTCTTTCTGCAAAATTGGTAGAACAAAACCAATTGTCTTGGCAAACCCCTATTACAACGTTACTGCCGACTATTCCATTTACCGGTAAGGGTATGCAAAACCTTCAGCTTCAGCATATTGTTGGGCAATCAAGCGGCTTTATGCCAAACGCTTACGACAACCTTATTGAGGCAGACTATTCTCTAGAGCGCGTATTAACTTCGCTAGGTGAACTTGAACCTCTTTGTAGCCCCGGTGAATGTTATACCTATCAAAACGCACTCTTTGGGGCGCTGGAATACTACTTTAGCAACCACAACACCTCGTACTCAGCGCAGCTACACAGCCAACTTTTTGCACCGCTAGGCATGAAAACGGCCAGTGTGGGTAAAGGTGAGTTGCTAGCATCGTCGTCGTGGGCGCAGCCCCATATTGCAATTGCACGTAACAAGTGGCGCGAGGGCAAGGTTGAAAGCAATTATTATCGCTTCGCCCCAGCCGCCGGCGTTAATGCAAGCATTAGCGACATGACGGTTTATCTTCAAGCGTTGTTGGGCGAGTTTCCTACCATCGTATCACCGGAAATGATTGAATTTGTTACCACCGAGCGAGTGAAAACAAAGCGTGAAATCTATCGTCGAGGCTGGCGAGGCATGATTGACGATGCCTCTTACGGACTAGGTTGGCGTATTTACGATATTGATGGCGTTAAGCTGAATTATCACGGAGGATGGGTAAAGGGCTACCGTGCTGATGTGGCCTTTTCGCCAGAGCATAAGGTGGGCTATGTAATGCTTATGAACGCCGAATCAAACATGATTAATAACACCACAGCGCAGCTTTGGAAACGCTATTTCGAGAGCGTCGGCAAACAGTGAGTTTGCCGACTTAATCAATCAATTTTGCTTTAAGTAGGTGTACCCGTTTAGACACTTTTCATAAAAATCTGTCCAGCGTACACCCTCACGAGGATTTAGCTTTCCATCCCACACCTGCTTGTCAATCAAACGTTTTACGTCTGATGCCATAGCGCGTGGGTTATACTGCATTACGTTAAGTACGTCTTCTACCGATGACCCCTTAACAACTTCTTCAATATAGAAATCTTCTGGGTCATCGTCGTAGCTGTAAATATGCACTTCGTTTAATCGACCAAACAAGTTGTGCATATCACCCATCACGTCTTGATATGCGCCCGTTAGGAATAAGCCAACGTAGTACGGCTCGTCTTTCTTAAGCGGGTGCATAGGCAATACGTCGGTAATTTCACGGCCAATAGTGAATTGGTCAATTTTGCCGTCACTGTCACAGGTAATATCAACAAGCGAGCAATTTACCGTAGGCTCTTCGTTCATGCGCGTTAGCGGTACAACCGGAAGTAGCTGATCGATAGCCCACGTGTCGGCCGCCGACTGGAAAATAGAGAAGTTACATAAGTATTGCGACGATAAGCTGTAATCAAGCTCCTGAAGCTCTTCAGGCACATACTCTTCATTGCGATACCACTTCTGCAAACGCTCCATAATTTGCCAATAAAGCGTTTCTATTTTTCCTAATTCTTCAAGAGGCAACACGCGAAGCTTAAAGGCATCTAAGGCTTGCTCTTTATACTGCGATGCATCGTTGTAAATTTCGTGCATGTTGGTTTGCTCGTCGAACGTGTCGGCAAGCTCACGCATATTTTTCAAGAAAATATGCTCGCCCTCTTTCGCAGACGTATCCATTGTTGCAGCATTCGACTTAATCTCACCAACAATTTCGGTAATAACACAGCTGTGGTGTGCGGTAATAGCGCGGCCACTTTCACTCACAAGATGAGGATGCGGAACGCCTTCAAGGTCGCACATTTCTTTCATGCCATACACAACGTCAGCAACGTATTCTTGCATGCTGTAGTTACGCGACGACTCATTCGTAGAGTTACTACCGTCGTAGTCGATACCTAAACCGCCACCTACATCGACATAGTCTAATGCAAAGCCCATTTTGTGAAGGTCAGCATAAATGCGAGCACCTTCAGTAATCGCTTCTTTTACTGCGCGAATATCGGTTAATTGGCTACCAATATGGAAGTGAAGCAGCTTCAAGCAGTGCGCCATGCCTTGTTCTTCAAGGTAGCGCGCTGCGTTTATAATTTCAGTAATGGTTAAGCCAAATTTAGCGCGTTCGCCACCTGAGCTTTCCCATTTTCCACGACCTTTAACCGTCATTTTAGAGCGCACGCCAATGATTGGTTCGATGCCCAATTCTTTCGACGTTTTCACCAATAGTAGTAATTCGGTGAACTTCTCAACAACTACAACAACCTTACGTCCTAGCTTTCTACCAAGTAGTGCTAGACGCATGACTTCATCATCTTTGTAGCCGTTTAATATCGTTAGCGACTGTTCATTAGTATTCATTGCCAATACAGTCAAAAGCTCGGCTTTAGAGCCTGCTTCTAATCCGTAGTTAAAAGGCTTGCCCGCATCAACAATTTCTTCAACCACTTCGCGCATTTGGTTTACTTTAACGGGGTAAACACCTTGATATTCACCTCGGTATTCGGCTTCCTCAATGGTGCTTCTAAACGCTTTGTTTAATCCTGCCACTTGCGAGCGCAGAATATCGTGAAAACGTACAACAACAGGAAACTGCACGCCCTCTTTTCGTATATCTTCGATTACCGAATTAAAGTCGATCTGGATACTTGGATCCTCTGGCACTGGAGTGATGTGAACGTTGCCATTTTCACCAACTTTGAAATAGCCGCCACCCCATTGAGACACGCCATAGACGCGCTCTGCTTCTTCGATGCTCCAATCTGACAATGTATTCACCTATTGTTAAGTGGGCTAAGTAATGCTTAGCATAGTATGTGCAAAAATAAGCAGCGTATTATAGACAACACAACATTTGTTGCGATGTAAAATATCGATTGTCGCGACTAATTTTGTTTATCGAAACGTATCGTTTTCAATCCACGAACGGATGTACGACATAACCACTTCATCTACCAGCGTTTGGCTATGCGTCAAAAATACCTGCTCATCCTTAGTACGTGTTAACGAGAATCTTTGTTCGCTAAAAAATTTATTAGCAATGTGGTCGGCATCAGTGTCTTCATTCTCTAACCACACTTCGCTTAATTGGTTGCGTCTATCAAGTTTTATCGGCGCTTTCATTTGGTTGAAGGAATCTGATTTGGGTATTTGCCACGTGCGCATATCAACCAAAAGATGGAAGGGTCTTCCCCTGCGGCGTTTTAAGCTCTCTGATAGCTGAGCAAGGTATTGAATATTGGTAGCCATGTCCCACTTACCGCGAAGTGTTACCAAGAGACAATTATGAAATTGCTCGATGTTAAAAGGGGCCGTTGGCATAAGTTGCTACATCTCTTCTTTTTCGTTGCTGTGCCGTTACCTGTCTATATGCGGCATTTCTACATGAACTTGGGGAGGTTAATGTTACAAAATCACATTCCCACAACAGACATACCATACTAGTAGCGATGGCGTGTTACTACAACCTTAGTAGATAGGTTTAATCTTATCTGTTTGTAAAACGCTTACGATTATAAAAAAAGCACAAAAAAAGGGGCTTTTGCCCCTTTTCATTGTGTGTGAAAAGTGAGTAAAGATTTAATCGTCACCAAATTCACGAATAATGCTGTTAATAGTGTCTTTTGCGTCACCTAGCACCATGCGAGTGTTGTCTTTAAAGAACAGTGGATTATCCACCCCTGCAAAGCCTGCGTTTGCAGAGCGCTTCAACACAAATACCGTTTTAGCGCGGTGTGCTTCAATGACAGGCATACCGTAAATAGGGCTTCCTTTCATTTCTTTTGCAGCTGGGTTAACCACATCGTTTGCGCCGATAACAATGACCACATCGTAATTTTCCATACGAGGGTTCACATCATCCATCTCGTATAACTGATCGTAAGGTACGTCGGCCTCGGCTAACAGTACATTCATGTGTCCCGGCATACGTCCGGCAACAGCGTGAATAGCGTAATCAACCGTACATCCATTTTCTTCAAGTAACGACTGTAGTTCACGCACCGCATGCTGTGCTTGTGCTACCGCCATACCATAGCCAGGTACAACCAATACCGCTTGAGCAGCTTCAAGTACATAAAATGCATCTTGTGCTGCCAGTACTTTAATTTCACCCTCAATTTTTTCGCCGGCTTCAACTGGCTTCGCAAAACCTGAAAGCAACACGTTCATTAAAGAACGGTTCATGGCTTTACACATTATATTGGTCAGAATAAGGCCTGATGCCCCAACGAGTAAGCCTGTTACAATCAAAATAGTATTGCCTGTTGCTAATCCCGCAGCAGACGCTGCAACACCGGAATAACTATTTAATAAAGCAATAACTACCGGCATATCTGCACCACCGATAGAAATAGTTGCCCACAAGCCAAAACTTAAAGACAAGGCGATAGCACAGTAAATCCAGATATCGTTGCCAGGATCGGTTGCAAATAGATAACCCACTACTATCATGGCAATTAGATGAAGAATAGATAGTTCTCGAAGGCCAGTAAAAATGACGGCTTTAGAACTCATCTTACCCGATAGCTTACCCCATGCTACCACCGAGCCAGAGAAGGTAATGCCACCCACCAAAATAGTGAAAAACAAAGTAACGAAAGTGAACGTGCTTTCTGTATTTAAGGTAAGTACATTCATACCTGCCAGTGTTGCCCAGCCAAGCAGTAGTGATGCGGCACCACCATAGCCATTAAACAGCGAGACCATTTCAGGCATGGCGGTCATTTCTACGGTTTTTGCCTTCCATGCACCAAAGGCGCCACCAAGCACGAAACCTAATAAAATATAGTGGTAACTAATAATTTGCTGATCAAGCAGTGTAACAACCACCGCCACCAACATACCCAACGCAGACACAAAGTTACCTTTTTTGGCAGTATCGGGATGGCTAAGTAATTTAAGACCTGTAATAAATAGCGCCGCAGCAGCTACATACGCAAGGTTGATTATGGTTACGATATCACTCACTTGCGTACTCCTTATTTATCTTTCTTTTTGAACATGCTTAACATGCGGTCGGTTACCAAATAGCCACCCACTACGTTAATACTGGCCAGTGCAACCGCGGCAGTACCCAAAATGGTGGTAAGCAAGTTGTTGTCGCTGCCCGATGCCACTAACGCGCCAACTAGCGTAATACCAGATATCGCATTAGATCCCGACATAAGCGGCGTATGTAACGTTGCAGGCACCTTTCGAATTAACTCAAAACCCAAAAAAGCAGCCAGTAACACAATGAAAAGTAAGTAGATGATTTCCATGATTAAGCTCCTTTATAAGCATTAAGTAGCATGTCGTTTGTTATTTTGCCGTCATGCGTAATGACACAACCTGCAAGGATGTCGTCCTCTAAGTTCAGCTCAAACGCTTTGCTTTCATCATTGAAGAACTCATCAACAAGGTTGTAGATGTTGTTGGCATACATATCGGTGGCTGCTTTTGCAACATATTGACTCCAATAACCATTACCGATGACTTTCACTCCATTCACTTCAACGGTTTGCCCGGCTACCGAACCCTCAACGTTGCCGCCAGAAGTTGCAGCCATATCAACCACTACGCTACCCGGCTTCATTAGTGCCAGAGTGTCTTTTGAAATAAGCACCGGTGGCTTGCGGCCAAATAGCTGTGCGGTGGTGATAACAATGTCAGAATCGGCAATTGCATCACGCTGCGCTTCTTGCTGTTTTGCTTTTTGCTCGTCGGTCAGCTCTTTGGCATAACCATCTTTAGTTTGCCCGGTTTCACCAATATCTATTTTTAGAAACTTGCCACCTAGCGACTCTACCTGCTCTGCTACAACCGCACGCGTGTCGTAGGCAAGTACATTGGCACCCAAGCGCTTCGCCGTAGCAATAGCTTGAAGGCCAGCAACTCCAGCACCAATAATAAATACTTTGGCAGGTTTTATGGTGCCAGAGGGCGTCATCATCATTGGCAAAATTGAAGGTAGTTGATTTGCTGCCTGCATTACCATGACATAGCCTGCAAGGCTGGCCTGAGAACTTAATGCGTCCATTTTTTGCGCGCGAGACGAGCGCGGTATCATTTCAACAGAAATTGCTGTTAAGCCTTTTTGCGCAATATCTTCGATAAGCGACTGCTGAAAGAAAGGGTCGAGGTGGCCAACCACAACGGCCCCTTTTTTCATCAGCGCTAACTGCTCGGTAGCTGGTTTATTTACTGCAACCAACATGTCTGCGGTTGATAGAGCATCATTCACATCATCAATAACAGACGCACCTGCATCTTCATATTGCTTATCTAAGTACCCAGAGGACTGACCAGCGCCTTTTTCAAGCAGTATCGTCGCCCCTTTCTTTACCAGCCGCTGCACACTAGTTGGTGTAACTGCACAACGTTTTTCCACATTGTTTAGCGGATCTGGCGTCTTCGACTCATTGAGTATTATGATTTTCACACGCTTCTCCTATTGATTCATCTACCCCGAGAATGACACTCTTTGTTCACCCAAGAGCCATTTAATTCGCTTATACCTAGCATTACTTGGCGAAATTTAAACCAGAAATGGTTTAATTTTGGCTGTAATAATATTGCATTAGTAATGCCCTAGTAGGCCGTTACAGGTCAGTTTTCGCACTGCCCAACGCCAAAATAGCGTGGAACGCACATTGAGCACTAGTATCGTTTACTTAAAAGACATAACTAATATTTATATAAGAGAGAACATTGGTTTTAGAGAGGGTGTTTTGATTTGCGGTGTTTATTCTCAGCTCTCAGCAGAGGCGAACAAAAAACAAACAAACGTAAAGGTGAGAATAACGTTAAATGATTAAACCCCGTAGTCTATTCTCAAAGACAATATCAATAAGGTGTGATCGAATTTCATCCTTCTATCGTTAATTGGGTAACTGTTTATATATGAGATAACCAAGATGTTTGGCCTTTTTAAATCAAATCCCACCAAGAAACTGCGCAAGCAATACGATGCGTTACTAGAAAAAGCGATGCACGCTCAGCGCAATGGCGATATAAAAACTTATTCAATGCTTACAGCACAATCTGAAGAGCTTTGGAAAGAAATAGAACGTTTAGAAAACACAAAATAAAGCTTTACTCGCCCTTTGTGCTTCATGCCCTTACAATAGCTCCCAAGTTGAGCAAGTGATTTTAGGGCAATTCTTTATGCAGCTTCGTTGCATCATCAAAAGTAGCGCACGCAAGTGCATCACATACCTTGGTATGATTACTGTCTGCATGTTTTCTCCAATGTCCGTTCAAGCCATAGAGGCGGGGCAGTACTACTACTTTATTTCAGATAAATGTGTTGCTAAAGGCCCCCAAACACCTGAGGCCCGCGGCGCAGCAACGCCAGACATCATGTTGTTCGAAGTCATTCCCGCAGGCATAAGCGATTACTTTGTAAATATGAACACCAAAGCACTTATTCATTATGCTGAAGAGGGGCAAGCGTTCCTTTCATCACTTGAACAAGAGCAAGTATATACCGCAGGTAAGGGCGATATTAATACGCAGCTTAGCCACGCCAAAGACGGCAGCATTATTCATCATGACTTTATGCTGCAACGAGAAAGCATAGATTTTAAAACCTTTGTGGCAACATTAAACGGCTTCTCACAGCTTCAAACTGACAAAGGCTATTATTTTAAAAAGATAGTGAGCCTAGGAAACGCCAAACCCGCTTACAAGGCAGTGACACGAGTACGACTAACCGATAACGGTATGGATAAACGCATGTTACTTAGCGACTATTCAACAAGCTTTTATCCGTTGAATAAAGAGGGCGTAGCTGAAGAAACCGCTTTTATCACCGTTGATCATAACAGTGCTATGCGCGCTACCATTCATGAAAAAAGCAACCCTTATGCGGTTTATGCTAAGCATTATGTTTGTGGCGAGAAATGGGAACCTGGAAACTAGCAAAGGGCAGAGCAGTTTTTTAACGCTTTTACCTACATTCACTTCGACACACACCAAAAGCGCTTCTACACTCATAACAAAGTGTTGTTTTGGTAACTTGCTCTGAAGAAAAGTCATTTTGTACCAAAGCGCATATATTCCTTGCGCTACACATTGTTTGTACTGCTCTCTATTGCACTAGTGGCATTGATATTCACCGCCGCGGGCACCGTGTATTTTTTCAATAAACAGCACACCCTAACTACACAATTTCAATCGCTAAAACTTATTGCCCAAGACATTGCTTATCATGATGAAGTACTTACTATGTCGACGCTGGTTGCCGCACTAGATGATGACCCAAGATGGCGAGAGCGATATATAAGATATGAAGTTACGCTTGATGAACTACTAGTGAGAGCGAAGGCTACTGACCCCAAAATTGCACGCTTCTTTGAAGAGACGGCTCAAGCCAATGAACAATTAATTGCTATGGAGTCGCAGGCGTTTGAACTGGTCTCAGACAACAAGCGCAGAGAAGCGCTAGCGCTACTTAAAAGCGATAAGTACCAGCAATACAAAGCCGCTTTTAGTAATGGACTAACCAGTGCCATAAATGAAGTGTTGACCAACACCCAATTTAAAATAGATGAAAACCAAGAAAAGCGCGGCTTTTACTTTATTATGTCGATGGTAATTGCGTTTTTCGTTGTGCTAGTGCTGTGGTATTTCCTTATTCGGTACGTGCGCCTAACGGAAAAGGCAATAGTAGATATTGCCAAGTTAGATGAATTATCAGGGCTATTAAACCGCCGAGAATTTAACCGTATTGTAGGTTACGAAATCAATCGCGCGTATCGTGAAAACAAAATTTTGATGCTGGTTATTCTAGATTTAGATGAGTTTAAAAAGTACAACGATAAATACGGTCACCCCGCAGGAGACAATGTTATAAGGGAGGTAGGGGAACTATTTCTTAGCTTCAGCAGAAGAACAAACGAATTTGCTTTTCGAACAGGCGGTGAAGAGTTTGCTATTGTAAGCACTTGTAGCAGCCGCCAAGAAGGTATTAAGTTTTGTAAGTCTCTGTGTGACGAGGTACGCAAACTCAATATAGAACATGCCAATAATCCACCGCGTCATAAAGTTACCGCTTCATGCGGTATTGCGTTTTCCACACAGAGCGAAAAGCCACTGTCTATGAACGAGTTATATTCTCGCGCCGACCAAGCGCTGTATAAAGCGAAACATGCGGGCAAGAATCAATGTGCTGTATTTGACGACGCTGAACCTGTTAACGCTACACAAAACACTGCACAAGATTCTTTGCAAAACTAACACTAGCGCAGCGTACTAATGAACAATTTGCGCTGTAGCTTCTTCAATTTGCGCGCTACTTCTAGCCTACTTACTGCGATACAAGGTTTTTATTAAGTGATAGCCAAATCGCGTTTTCACCGGCCCATGCACTTTTAACACTTCTTTTTTAAACACCACGTCATCGAACGCTTTAACCATTTGACCGCGACGAAATTCACCTAAATCGCCTCCGCGTTTGCCAGATGGGCAAGTAGAGTGACGTTTAGCAAGCGTCGCAAAGTCTTTCCCTTTTTTTAATTGCTCCAAGATTGAGAGCGCTTCTTTTTCGGTTTTCACCAAGATATGAATAGCAGATGCAGTAGCCATAAGCCCTTTACTTTGTTTGCGGGTAATAGAGTAATTATATCGCACACCCATCTGCAGAGTAACTAATTCTGGCGGCGCAAGCTCTTTTCAATATAGCTTTCAAACACTGCTTTTAAACACCTCTTTCAAAGAAAGCAGCCCTCCCATTTTTCACAATCGTTTACAAAACAAGCTTACTAATTATTACATTTTCCGTTAACGTAAAGGTTGGAGCTAAGTTTCAAAAATATAAGCGCTTTTAAAAAACCTTGGATAACAAAAAAATGAAACGATTTTTTAAATGGATAGGCACCGGCTTGCTGGTGGTGGTACTTGCTGGCGGTTCGTTTGCCGCTCACGAATGGTATGCAGATAAACCTTTTTACTTTAACAACCTACTAAACCGAGAAATGGTGAAGGTTGCCTTTGAGAGCCCTGAAACACTCACTTCATTAGGGTTTCTTGAATCGATGGGCATTAAAGGCCACAACGCTGAGCTAGACGACGCTAGTCTTGAAAAAGGCAAAGAAATGTTTACCAAAGCCCGTCGTATCCGCGATGCGGTAAATGCCTACAGCGACGACGATTTAAGCAAAGATGAGCAACTATCAAAAGAAATTACGCTGTACTTGCTTGATTACCTTATTAGCAACGAGCCATTTCAATACCATAGCTATCCAGTAAACCAGCTATTTGGTGTACAAAACGGCTTTCCTAGCTTTATGGAAGCTCAACACCAAATTAAGGACGCTACAGACGTAGAAAATTACTTAAGCCGTTTGCGCGCAGTGGACGAAAAGTTTGCTCAAGTACTAGAAGGCTTAAAGCTACGTGAAGAAAAAGGCATTATTCCTCCGCGCTTTGTGATTGACCGCGTACTTGATGAAATGAACGGGTTTGTTTCGTCGCCGCTTGAAGACAACATTTTGTATAGCTCGCTTAAAGACAAAATGGCAAAGGTGGACACACTTACCGCCGAGCAGCAAGATGCCTATTTAGCGCAAGCGCAAGAAGTAATTAATGACGATGTTGATCGCGCTTATCAGCTATTTATCGACTATTTTACCGCGCTTCAAGCTAAAGCTGGCAATGACCATGGTTACTGGCACTTGCCTGATGGCGATAAAGTGTATGCTAATGCACTTCGCTTTTTCACGACTACTGACATGACAGCCGACGAAATTCACAACCTTGGCTTAAAAGAAGTCGCAAGAATTCAGGGCGAAATGTTGGCCATACTTGCAGGCGAGGGCTACGACATAACGCAGGGCTTCTCGGCAGCCATGGATGCACTAACGGCAGACCCTTCACACTATTATGAAGACAGCGATGCCGGACGCGAGCAAATTCTGAAAGACTACCAAATTATTCTGGATGAAATTGACGCTGGCATTAGCGAAGCATTTAGAATTCGACCTGAAGCTGGCATGGAAGTAGTACGTATTCCCGAGTTCAAAGAAAAGACTGCGCCAGGTGCTTACTATCAGCAGCCAGCCATTGACGGCTCTCGCCCAGGCCGTTTCTTCGCAAACCTTTACGATATTAAAGCAACGCCCAAATACAGCATGCGTACACTGGCCTACCATGAAGGTATTCCAGGTCACCACTTCCAAATTGCAGTAGCAATGGAGTTAGAAGGCATGCCGTTTATTCGTAAAATGTCGCCTTTCACTGCTTACACCGAGGGCTGGGCACTGTATTCAGAGTACCTTGCGTGGGAAATGGGCTTTCAAGACAAGCCGCTTGATAACCTTGGCCGTTTACAAGCCGAGCTTTTCAGAGCTGTACGCCTAGTGGTAGATACAGGCATTCATGATAAGCGCTGGACCCGCGAAGAAGCCATTGAATATATGGTGGACAATACAGGTATGGCACTTAGCGACGTAACGGCAGAAATTGAGCGTTACATTGTTATGCCAGGTCAGGCTACGTCTTACAAAGTGGGTATGATTAAGATTTTGGAAATTCGCGAGAAAGCCAAACAGGCATTAGGCGATAAATTCGACCTACGTGATTTCCACGACGTTGTACTTAAAAACGGCGCGGTACCGCTTGCCATACTTGAAGAGTTGGTGGACGAGTATATTGCTGAGAAATCGGCAGAGTAACGCGTTAACAATCAGACACAATCATGTGAGGAAGAGTCACTAAACTAGTGCTTTTTCATAACAAAAAAGGCGCTACTCATTGAGTAGCGCCTTTCTTTTAAGCGTTAAGCTTGGGAGATGATTACATCATGCCGAGCAAACTATCACGCAGACCTTATTCCTATTGACTTTCAGTTAGTTATGAAAACAATACTGTCTACATTGTTCAATAATATGACGAAGAAGACAGATACAAAGCCCCTAAAGTTACGTGGGAATATCTGGTGGTATCAACGCAGAACTTTTAAGCACTTAACTAACCAATACCCTAACCAACCATTCATCCAAATTAGCCTTGATACTGCTGATATTCGGCAAGCTAGACGAAAGCGTGACATTCTCAATGGAGAACTAGAGTCTAAAGCACTCCGTTGCTCTTCAAGCGCAGAAAGCGCTCAATTCAGAGAAATAGTTCGAGAAATGAGGCGTGACCAAAAGAACTACCCTGAAAAATGGGATTTGGGTATCTATCCAGAAAAGCTTGAATCACAAGGTCGAAAGGTAGAGCTAGAAGCCTACATGACGGTAACTGGCGCTAAAGACTTCAGCACCAAATACAAGCTTCGTATGTCTGAAGCACTGAAGATGTGGCAAGACGATTGGGGCAAAGGAGATATTGCTGTTGAAGATATATCGAAAAAGATGGTGTATCAGTACATTAAGCACCTTGAGAAGACTTACAAGAAAGCAACAGTACAAGCCAAGATAAGCAGACTCAAAGTGGTTTGGGATTTCTCTGAGACTATGGAGGAAGTATCTGGAGTTAATCCGTTTACTGATCACAAGTACTCGTCAGCCGAAGAACACCAAACTGAAAAACGTGAACCCTTCACGAAAGAGGAAGTCGCTAAGATACGAAGCCACTCTTGGGAAAAGCCTGTTTACAGCTTTCTGGTGGACTTAGGCATTTACTCAGGCTGTCGCATCAGCGAACTGTGCAACTTAAAGAAGAAGCACGTTGTTGTCGATGACGGAATCATTGCGATAAACATTGAGAAATGCAAAACGAAAGCAGCAACGCGCATTGTACCTTTACCTGAAGCAATAGGTAAGAGGCTACTAGCCCATATCGAGAACAAGGAAGATGACGACTTTATCATTGGTATTGGAAGCAAGACAGCTCGCCGAACGTTTTCAAACTTCAAGGTAAAACATGTGACTGACAACAAGTTCAAAGGCTTCCACTCGCTCAGGCATATATACATTACAGTCATGGAGCGAGCAGGTATCGAGGAGAATGTAACTGCTCAGATAGTTGGTCACGAGCGAGGAAAAACGATGTCTTATGGTTATTACTCGAAAGGTCATGAGTTGAAAAAGCTAAAAGAGACTGTAGACGAAATGATTAATTGTAATGAAAATGATGTTTATAAGGTCTAAGTATCAATCACATAAGGTTTAGGTGACAACAAGCCGTAATACTTGATTACAACCAGTATAGAGTTCCTGACTGCTATAATAGTTGCACATAGTAAAAAAAGGTGCTTATATAAGAAATGTGGTTGCTAAATATACAAGCTTATGTATAATGCGCGACCCCATAGGAAAGAATAAAAACACATGGAGCAGTTATGAACATGGATAGTAAAGTCCGAAAGGACGAAGTTGTTGGTCGTCTGACTAAAGTGGTGGTGTACGCGAGAAGTGTGTTGCATTTACCTTTTCCAGACCTCGACCAATTAGACCCATCGTTTGGCTCAATGGCTAGATGGGCAGAGTTGCTGGCTTCTTTGTTCAGAGACCAAGAAGATGCAGCAGGCGAGTATCAGAAAATCTCGAAATTAGTTGATGCTCTCCGTGGTATTTCGGAAGCTATCGTTGATAGGGATGATAACGAACTTATTGACTATATGTGTATTCTTGACCAATTTCTTGACGACATACGTATAAGTTAAAGGTGAAGTCTAAGTAGTCAATTGTAAATTGTGAAAGTGCGTCAGGAGGAGCTTATGAGCTTAAAAGACTATGAATTAGCAATGTCGTATATAGACGGAATTGAGGCTGAACTCAATAAGATTGCAGAAGCAGTTGGTCACCCTAGCTTTGAAGAATTTTTCGAGGCTGAGGAAGCCTGCTTGCAAAAAGCAGCTTAAGTTTAGTTTCGTAAAAAAGCCCAGCATTATTGCTGGGCTTTTTTATTCCCCACCTAAAAGTTTAACCACAAAAGTCTGAGAGGCCAATTCGACAATGATAAAGCCTCAACTCTCCCCATAGGGTGCCTCTACGCACCACAGGAAAGCCGCTAAGACAATCTTCAAGCCAGTCACAACGGGTATCGCAAGCAAACGCGAAGGTAGCGCACAGGCTATACTGGTAGTTCTTGTGACTAATTACTGTGCTATTCGGGTATACCCAAACAGCTATAGTCAAATCGTGATCAAATTGTACCCATATGACTTACCTATATTTAATGAATACAATATTATTTGTAACCTCTTAAAATCAAATGGGTACATCGAGTGGCGCATAAGCATACATGAGGGTTTCCACAGCGGAGCAAAATACTGATCGCCAATTAGATGATTGTGGTTTGGAGTTCGATAAAAAATTTGAGGGCCATTGCAGTGACGGCAGTGGTAAAAGACCTGCTTTAAGTAACCTCAAGGAATACGTAAGGGAAGGAGATACGATCCATGTCCACAGCATTGATAGACTTGCTAGGAATCTTACAGACCTTAAGCAAATGGTGACTATTATGTTGTTGATGGCTTTCATCGTGTAGGGGCTTGCCTTGAATACATAAAGGAGACAGGTAGAGCAAACTTCAAGGTAAAAGCTCTTTTGATCAAGAAAAGAACCCATATAGAGGCATCCATAGCGGCTCAAGAAGCTAACCAAGCACATGGCGTTGGTGTTACTAAAGATGAGGTTAATCAGTCTAAGTTTAGATCGCTAATTGTTCAGTCTAAATTTGATCTTAAAGTTAGTAAAATAGAGAAAACTGTCGGATGCAGTAGAGGGCAAGCAAATCATATAAGAAGAGCCTTCCAAGGGCTGTGGTAAGGTATTAAAGGGTCAACTAGTTCATAATCCAGATATTTCCAGTATTGTTGAGTGCCTTCACGAGGGATTGTCAATTGACTATTACTTAACTGACGCTTGCTGGGACTCTCAAGGTTTTCCTAAGATAAGATGGTTATCAAACGCTGTTTTGGGGAACAATCAATATTTAGTTTATAAGGATAATGAAGAGTATGAGAAGTTTATCATTTAGGACACTAGCAAAAAGCTGAAAAAACTTGTTGAGCAAGTTGGTGAAGACTACTTTAGAGAGGCCTTAAGGAAAACAGTAAGGGGCTCAACAATGGATGTATCCATTAGTAACCGTAAAAAGTGGTTAGAGAAAGTTGGGGCTGTATCTGGCGATGAAAGGCCATAAGACTGGGATGGTACTAGCCCTTTTGAATTAAAGATAAGTGATTTTTAGATACAAACCGGAGACGCTTGAGACCTTATAAAATTAGGCTTTAGAGAGATTTGTTAGTATCAGTGCACATGTGTACACTTACGATATCTTAGGTGTACACAACTCATAACTCACTTACCAAACTCGGAAATATTAATTCCATGTGATTGATAATTAGAGTTATCTTATCTTTAATATTTTATGTATTGCCTTTGGTTAAAGTGCCAAGTTATGTAGCTTTTTTAATCACCATAACCAAAGTGTTTTTCGAAATTTTTCCCTTAATTAACGATAAAATTTACTTGTCTTTGGCAGTTGTTAATGATCTTGAAAAGAAAAGCCCTATCAAAGTCAGAGCAAAGAGCAAAAAGCTGAATGGCTCTGGTATTAGCACTGTCTCAAAGCTAGTTATTGAGCCTTGAACACTGAACTCTGCAGGGCTCATGGCACTTCCTCCACCATATAGAAAAAAACTAGCATCGAAGTTATTCAAATCAACTTCATACGGAAGAGAAGAAGAGTTTAAAGCTTGTTTAGAATAGTCTCCAAAAATCAGTCCCATGCTCAAAGGGTCGCTTAATTGTGGCACAACACCGTTGAATTTGGTGTTATCTGAGTGATAAGAAATGCGATCTCCTTCAGCTGGACCATTATCGACTACAAATGCGGAAATATCATTCAAATAACTTTCAAAAATATCTGTGGAAGTTTGCACTGAGAAGTAGGACAGGTCTCCTAGTTGATAAGAACCCGTTTGATGACCCTTTCCGTTATTATAGATATATGAACTGATATTTTCTGTATCAAACGACAGCATACCTGAATAGCTATCATAGATACTTCTTTGAGCGCCAGATTCTGTAACATAACCACTCAACGTACCTTTAAGTTTAAAAGATATCAAACCAGCTTGGACTGGAAGTGAAAACAAAACTAAGAATATTAAATAGCGCATATAATTCCTTCTATATTTATTGACAAAACAACCTTTGTAAATCTGATAGTTAGATTAAGACAGAATTAATATTTTACGTCATTAAAATTTGGCAACTTACAAATCTAAAAGACATTATCCCAATTTAGCGATATGTTCTAGCCTCACTCGAAAAAACTGTCAGATAAAGGTTAGTCTCTTAACAATAACTGCCCAATGAAATATCCAATGACATAAAAACTATCGTAAAAATCAAACTTTCATTCACACATTTAGTGTAAAAATCATGGAGCGTGGCAATCGAGTCTAGACGTAATGACGTCCCTTTCCCCCTAGGTACATCCTAGATAATAAAAAAGCCACCAAGTAATACTTGATGGCTTTCTTGAAGTTCCTATGCCGTGGTATATCATAAGGGTCTATGGTTGTGTCTACATGTGTCTCCACACAGTAGAAATAAACCCTTATAAATCTTAGGCTAGGATCGGAACGATTGATTACATCATGCCGCCCAAAACATTACAAAACCCTCATTCTTATTGACTTTCAGTCAGTTATGAAAACAATACTGTCTACATTATTGGCTACATTACGCGATAATATGAGCAAAAAGACAGACACAAAGCACCTAAAGTTACGTGGGAATATCTGGTGGTATCAACGCCGAGTTCCAAAGCACCTTGTAAACCATTATCCAGACCAGACATTTATTCAAATTAGCCTTGAAACTGGAGACATTCGGCTAGCCAGGCAAAAGCGTGATGTTCTAAATGGTGAACTAGAAAAGAAGTCGCTCACCACTTTACCAAGCAACGAAGGGCAGAAGTTCCGAGAGCTCGTGAGAGATATGGAGCGGAGCCGCAAGCATTATCCTAAAGAATGGGACCTTGGAATCTACCCTGAGCGTCTTTTGGAGCAAGGCCGCACTCTCGAACTAGAGGCCTACATGACTGTTAATGGCGCACGTGACTTTAGTGATAAGTACAAGATAAGGTTTACTGAGGCATACAGCTTATGGAAAGTAGACTGGGGTAAAGGAAAAACGGCCGAGACCTTACAGAAGACCGAAGCATCTATTTCTGATTTCAATAAGTATTGCTTCAAGCAGTTTGACTGGCTTCAAGACCCGGATGTGGCACTTGATGATATATCCAAGAAGATGGTTTATCAGTACATAAGACACCTGGAAAAAACATATAAAAAAGCTACTGTGCAAGCCAAGATTAGTAGACTTAAAGTTATTTGGCAGTTCGCAGAAACAGTAGAAGAGGTATCGGGAGATAACCCTTTTGCTGGGCATAAGTACTCTAGTGAAGAAGAAAGACTGACAGAGAAAAGAGAACCTTTCAGTGCAGAGGAAATGGTGAAAATTCGAAGTTATGAGTGGGAAAAGCCGGTTTATAAACTACTAGTAGACTTAGGTATCTACTCAGGATGTCGTATCAGCGAACTTTGCAACTTGAAGAAAAAGCATGTCGTTGTTGATGACGGAATCATTGCGATAAACATTGAGAAAGGCAAAACGAAGGCAGCAACACGCACTGTACCGCTACCTGATGCAATAGGAGCAAGACTTTTAGGCCATATCGAGACCAAGGAAGATGATGACTTTGTTATAGGCATTGAAAGTAAGACTGCTAGCAGGACGTTCTCGAACTTTAAGGTGAAGCACGTGACTGACAACAAGCTTAAAGGCTTTCATTCTCTCAGGCATATGTACATAACAGCTATGGAGAGAGCTGGGGTAGAGGAAAATGTAACGGCTCAGATAGTCGGTCATGAGCGAGGAAAGACTATGTCTTACGGTTACTACTCGAAAGGACACGAACTCAAAACGCTGAAGCAAGCCATAGATAAAGCAATAAACTATCTATTGCCCTACCGCATTTAGCAGTAAATCGACAACTTCTGCACTTTCAAGAGCTTGAAACATAACAAGAACTCGCAACCTTAAACATTGGCAGTTTCTGATACAAGCATAATCAGAAAAACTATAAACAGGGAGTGTAAGACAACAATATCTACTGAATGCTTCAACAGCATGCTGCACCTTGCCCTCAAGTTACCGTCAGTACACCCCTTTCAATATAGTCTAATTACATATCATTTTGAGCGAAGGACCGTTGAATTGCGCAGCATCAATTAGCTTTAAATATTCGCCCTGCGCTTGATAATAATGACCACCGGCATTTTCATCACCATAAGACTTTGTAGTAGCGCCATCTAAATTAGTAATCAACTCAAGCTCTGCAACGCTATAAAAAGTTAGTGAAAGCTTTCCGTACTTTCTTTCGATTTGATAAGACAAAAAGTGCAATATGCCAAATTCACCTTCGAAGTGAGAACTGACTGTACATGATGGAGCTTTGTCATACCTTGTTTTTCTGCAGGCAATCTTATCAATGTCCATCGTAGGGTCCCCAAAAAAAGTTTTGTCTGTCACCTTTTTATCAGCAAAATCAAAAACTAACTGCGGAACGCCTGGTTCGTTTTCGGCGTAACAGCTCAGGGTACCTTTAGTCTCTAATTCCGCAAACAGTTGTTTGGGTGGATGTTGGTCACCAATCACCATTCCAGAAATTATGCTCAAGCCAGCAGCAAAAAATATCCTTTTCAAGATTCCTCCTATGCATTTTGCAAAAATAAAACATCCATAAGGCATTGATAAAAATGACAAAATAATTTTATCGAAAATTTTTAAATGGTCAACACTAAGACATACCACTCTAATGCCCCCCAGCAGGGGCCCTCAATCCCCATGTAAATGGAATAGCAAATTCGAAATATTGAATAATACAAACATTCAAAGTGAACATGAGCCCGGAAGATACTCTACCAGTGCGACCAGCTATAAAAACATAGCGAAATTTTTATCATATTTTAATGTATTAGTTCGCCCTACCACAGTGTCCACCAAGGTAAACTTTTTTGAACTTGCCTATTGACCGTTCACTTACTGTTCATTATCTTAATGGTCACTTAACCTTAAGACTTTATTGAACAGGGTGGATTTTATCATGACAGGTCAACTTATCGGTTACGCACGAGTATCAACCACAGGCCAGAAGCTAGACGTTCAGTTAGACGCATTGAAGGAAAAAGGCTGCGCTAAGATTTACCAAGAGAAGCGCTCAGGTAAGACAGCAGACCGTCCAGAGTTAGAGAAGATGCTTGATTACGTGCGTGAGGGTGAAGCTATTGTTGTAACCAAGTTAGACCGTTTAGGTCGCTCTGTGGCTGACCTAGCGAACATCTCGAAGTTACTCGATGATAAAGGCGTAGGCCTCATAGTGATTGACCAAGGCATCGACACGACAACACCACACGGTAAGCTAATGTTCCACATGATTGCTGCTGTAGCTGAGTTCGAGTTGTCTCTACGCTACGAAAGACAGATGGAAGGTATCGCTAAGGCGCAAGAGAACGGCGTTAAGTTCGGGCGTAAGAAGTCTGTAGACCGTGAGAGAGTCCACCAGCTACGAGAAGAAGGCTTGAGCATGGCTAAGATTGCCGCTGAGATAGGCTGTAGTAAGGGAGCGGTACACAAAGTGCTGACGGAAGGCGTTAAAGCATGAGCAGCCCAGGGTTAGTCGAAGTGGAACGCTATTGCTCTAACATTAACGTTTGCTAGGCTAACCCACCCGCCCCCTTCTAACTCAACGCCGGGCTTTGGCTTTAACCTAAAATCAGATATCTCTGTGTCCTGGTATGCAAAGTAAGAGTTGTCTGGCAGCCGGATATTAGCCGCTCTAAGTTTCGATAGCGTTTCTAAGTCCATTCAATTAACCTCTCCAATGATGTGATTACAAGCTAACACAGTTAATTTTCGTTTTGACCTGTATCACGGGCCAGAATACCTAGACAAAGCACAAGGAGGCGCTAATGTCAGCGAGAGCCGACCAAGTATTTAACTATCACAACCTGACTGTTGGTCACACATATAAAAGAACTGAGGCTTTGCCGGAAGCTGGCGTTGAGCCACCGAGAAACTTCCAAGAGATAGGCGGAGTAACCAGGTTCAAAAACTGTGTTGTTCTCTTTGTGACATTAGACAAGACGATAAAAGAAGAGAACCACAAGTATAAAGATGAGTTCCTTTTGCATGGTAAGTCCTTCCAGTGGGAGTCGCAGAACAAGAACACCCGCTTTACGTCGCATATACAAATGATGCTAAACGGTGAGCCAGTTGTCTTATTCGCTCGGGTCCACGAGAAGATTAAGAGTAAGACGCAGCCATTTATTTACGTAGGTGAATTAACTTGCATCCAACACTTCTTTAGACCTGATGAACCGAAGAGCCGCATAGAGCTAATCTTTAATGTTGATGAATACAAACCAGATGCACCAGCTGAGCTGCAAGCTCTCTATGAATGGACACCTGGTGACGACGTAGAGCATGAAGAAGAGACCTTCGATACATCGGTAAGTAAGCTTGTTGAGACTGCGCCACCTAAAAGACGTCAGTCAGCCAACACCAATCAAGGCGCTAACACTGATAAGAAGAGCAGCTCAAAAGGTGAAATTGACTGGGCAGCTAGAGATGAAGCCAATCGTAACTTAGGTTTAGCTGGTGAAGAGCTTGTTATTACACACGAGAAAAAAGCACTTGAGAAACAAGGCAAGCACAAGCTAGCCGCTAAGATAAAGCATGTGGCGCTTGGAGACCCTAAAGCCGGCTATGATGTACTTTCATTCGATGCTGACGGTAACGAGAAGTATATCGAGGTAAAAACTACCAAAGGCAGTGCTAGCAATGCTTTCTACATCTCTCGTAATGAGGTTGAAGTTTCAGAGACTAAAGGCGACAACTACTGGATTTACCGAGTCCATTCCTACATAAAAAAGACAGATACGTGGAAAGTCTACAAACTCCAGGGCCCTGTCTCAGATTCGTTTGAACTAACACCTGAATCATTCAAAGCTAAAACCAAGTCAGAATAGCGTTGAGCTGGCTCTGTATGGCCTCCTGAGATCGAATCTCGAAGCGTTAAGGCAATCACAAGCAAATCATCAATTCGATCTAAGAGAGGCTCTCAGGAGTTTTACACGCATTCAGCTGAAACTCAAGCCATACAAGGGCTGAGAGTATCCCCGTCTTAAAGAGTAGGTATTACATTGGTTAGGCTCGCCTCTGTCTACTCCCCTGTTTTTTGCAGTGGTAAAGTCTATCCCCGACATAGGATGCGAAAAGTAAGGCAACTTGCCAATCACTCCCTGACTTACGAGGGAACACTGGGTTAGCTACACACTCCCTTGCGTAAGAAGGAGATACAACGAGTATCCCCGTCATAGTGAGATAGAGGCACTACAAAGAAGACCTATCAATTTTGAGTATTAAGTGCTCATGACGATAAATCTCAACTCTATATCCACCCAACTTAATCACCCTAACAAATCCACTAAATGCTGACCTGAGCTCTCTAGCGTTTTACCTAGAGGCTGGCTTTCGTGTGCCTGTAATAAATTACCTTAATTGGTTGGTAATTAACGGACTTAGCGCCAGGCCAACGGCTAGACCAGGAGCCACCAGCAGCACTATGTGGGCATTTAAGAGAAGGAGAAACAATGAATCAATTATTAGTCAACCCACAACCCCATCACCAATGGTCCAAGGCCATACAAAAGAGCGAAGGTGAACTTATTGAGCCAATACACGCTTTCCCGCTTCGTTCGACAAAAGGCATTGCTACATGTGCACCCGCTTGTATCGCTGAGCCTCTACTAAGACGCCGAACAAGAGAAACAAAGCAGACGCTAGCCGCAATGAGCTGTATTGCGCTGAACCTACTTAAAGCCACTCGTGACAACGTAACAACAGGCATCCTGGTTCCTTTCGGAAAGAAGCGTGCTGAGATACCCAAGAGATTTCGTGTATCACCCTTTAGCAACAGAGTCGTCACACACCAACTTAAACAACTTGAAGAAGCTGGACTGGTGAGTATTCGAAAAGGCTTTAAGTCCAAAGGGCATATATCAGGTATACCGTCGTTAGTACTCCCCACTGAACACTGCGTTGAACTAATGCAGCCTGAGTCCAACTTTAGCGCTGTCGATATTTCTCAGGTAGCAGACCCAATCATCTTGAGGCACAGCCCGAGTGATTATGTGCTTTATGTGGATAACGAGCTGACTCAGACAATGCGCTCAGACATACAGCAGCACAATGAACTGAGGCGCAGTGTCACTTGGTGTTATCAATCAGACTCTACAGGCACACAAACGCTTTTACCTATAGATGTTACGTGCCGGAGAATCTTTAAGAATGACTGGGATGCAGGTGGACGCTTCTACTGTGACGCGCAGAACCTGTCGCAAGCACAAAGGAGGACTATCACAATCAACGGAGAGCCATGTGTTGAGCTTGATTACAAGTCACTACACCCAAGGCTCATGTATAACCGAATTGGCTTAACTGCACCGGTTGACTGCTATGACATTAACGGATTAGACAGGCCAACAGCAAAGAAACTCGGACTTATAGCCACCAGCACCAGCAGCAGAACACAGGCTATACGTTCAGTAGCGTTCCACTTAAACATGAGCCGCGAAGACGCAGATAGAGCACTGAGCCTTTTTGAGTCCAGGCATAGCGACATACGCGGCCAATTCTATGTTGAGCAGTGGAAGTCGTTACAGCATCTAGACAGCCTAATAGCTAACGGTGTGCTTAACACTATGACCAACTTGAGCATACCAACACTTCCAGTTCACGACAGTTTTATTGTGTCGGCCAGCAACGCAAGCGTCTTGTCTGACGCAATGAACAATGAGTACTTAAAAGCGACTAGCTTCAAGCCCGTACTATCACAAAACATCTAACAACAACCAACTAGGAGAAATTACTTATGAATACTAACGCGAGAAATATCTATACCGACGGCGCAGCACCAAATAACCAAAATGGCTGCAAGCGAGGGGGCATTGGTGTGGCCGTTTTAGATAAAAATGGTGAGATAGAGCTAACGATAAGCCAACCGGTGCAGCCACTTCCAGGTTGCAGCTATACGACCAATTCCCGCTGTGAACTTTTAGCTTTCGTGACTGGTTTGGAGCTAGCAAAAGACGGTGACACAATATATTCAGATAGCAAGTATGTTGTTGATGGATATAATAATTGGCTAGCAAACTGGGTTACTAATGGCTGGCGTAAGTCAGGTAAAAAGAAACTAGAGCACGCAGATATTTGGAAGCGAATTCATGTACTGAAGTTAAAATACAAATCTGTTTGTGTGCGTTGGGTGAAGGCCCACAGCAGTATTGAGGGCAACCTTCTGGCAGATAACTTAGCTAGTTCCGCAGCGACTTAGTATTTGTTGCGCAAAGATACGCCCTCGTTGGGGGCTTCTTCGACTCAATTAGGAGATGCTCCCTCTTTCAAACTTAAACAAATCACAAGGAATATATGTGACTAAACGAACCTTTGAAACTAGAGATGAATACAACAGAAAGCCAATTGCTGAATCTATAGCGAGACTTTTAGAATCAAATGAGGACATCACACCGCTTGTTATAAATGGAGGTTGGGGAACCGGCAAGTCTGAGTTCTGTGAAAAGCTTATCGAGCTAATCAAAGAAGAAAAAAGGCTCGATGCAGTTTATATAGACGCGTTTCAAGCTGACCACATAAACGAGCCGCTCTTGACTGTTATATCAGCTATAGCATCCATCCTGCCGAAAAATGAGCAAGCCAAGTTCAGAAAAAAGGCAATTCCTGCTTTAAAACATAGTCTTAAACTCGGGCTAAATGCATTCATGGGGCACGTATTGAGGCAGGACTATGCAGAAGTAGTTGATGATTTTGATAAAGAAATAAAAGCTGCTACCAGTAAAATTATTGACGCCACTATAGACGAAGCGATAAAAGACTATGCCGATGCTCAAAAGAATCTTGAACAATTAAAAGCCTTACTGCAAAAAGCTACAGAAAAAAAGAAACTGGTAATATTTATTGATGAACTCGACAGGTGCAAACCAACATACGCTCTAGAAATGCTTGAACTCCTTAAACACACATTTGACATACCAGGTATTCGGTTTGTTCTTGTAACCAACCTACAACAAATGATGGCATCAATAAACCACTGTTATGGGCAGGCAGTTGATGCTCATAGATACCTTGAGAAATTCATAAAGTTCACCGTAACATTACCACAAATAAGTGACTCTAAGTCTCCGATTGAAACACATATCAGCAAAGCGCACCTAAGAAGCCTTATTAACTCCAATGCGCTTTTAATATCTTCTAAAGAGCTTAGTAATGCCTTTAGTGAACTCTCTGAGCAAGTCATTGATTGCCATAATTATTCGCTGCGAGAAGTTGAGACATTAGTAAGGTACATAGGCGTATTTTGTCAACTACGAAAGGAATCACTGAACTACGAGAATTTAAAAGGTGATGCAATTATGACTGCATTTGGGGTAATAACATATGCACTCTTGCCTTCGTTAGCAGAGTCCATTTACAACGGCACAGCGAATACTGACGACATTGCAGAATTTCTTGGAGTTTCAAAGCTTTCAAACCCTGGAGATGGACACCTAAAGATGCACGAGGTAGTTATTGCAACAGCCATGCAAGAGCTAAACCGCGGTACGAATATTCTATTCGAGGGCACGAGATTTACACCGTACAGTGACATTGTCAATTCGCTCTTCATACCATCAAAAGTGCATAAAACCGAAAAGCGTTTCAGTCTGACATCAGAGGCTATCGGTGCTCTTAAGCTAATACAATAGTCTAGCTAACAAAAAAGGCGCTGAGTGTTGACCCAACGCCTTTTTTTGCTTTCTTTCTGTCCTACATCACTGTCTACATTTGCGTCTACTTTTATGTATACATCGTACGCAAACAATTGATTTAAAAGGACTAAACAAGGGAAGCTTTGATTACATCATGCCGCCCATTCCGCCCATGCCGCCCATATCAGGCATTGCAGGCGCAGCTTCGTCTTTAGGTAGCTCGGCTACCATTGCTTCAGTTGTGATCATTAGTGAAGCAATTGAAGATGCGAACTGTAGTGCAGAGCGCGTTACTTTAGTTGGGTCAAGAATACCCATCTCTAGCATATCGCCGTAAGTGTCGTTACCTGCGTTGTAACCGTAGTTACCTTCGCCGCCTTTAACTGCGTTGATAACAACAGACGCTTCAGCACCTGCGTTAGACGCGATTTGACGTAGAGGCGCTTCCATTGCACGTAGTGCAAGCTTAATACCTACTGTTTGGTCGTCGTTGTCGCCAGTTAGGTCAGCAAGTTTAGCTGCTGCGCGAACTAGTGCTACACCACCACCAGGTACTACACCTTCTTCAACCGCTGCGCGAGTTGCGTGTAGTGCATCTTCTACGCGGTCTTTCTTCTCTTTCATTTCAACTTCAGTCGCTGCACCAACTTTAATTACTGCAACACCGCCTGAAAGTTTAGCAAGACGCTCTTGTAGCTTCTCTTTGTCGTAGTCAGACGTAGACTCTTCAATTTGACCTTTGATTTGAGCACAACGGCCTTCAATAGCTTCTTGGTCGCCGTTACCGTCAACAACTGTAGTGTTGTCTTTGTTGATAACTACGCGCTTAGCAGTACCAAGGTCTTCAAGCTGAACTTTTTCAAGGTCTAGACCAATCTCTTCAGAGATAACTGTACCGCCAGTTAGGATAGCGATGTCTTGAAGCATTGCTTTACGACGGTCACCAAAACCTGGTGCTTTAACCGCTGCAACTTTAACAATACCGCGCATGTTGTTTACTACTAGTGTAGCAAGCGCTTCGCCTTCAACATCTTCAGCGATAATCATTAGCGGCTTACCAGCTTTAGCTACGCCTTCAAGGGTAGGAAGTAGTTCGCGGATGTTAGAAATCTTCTTGTCAACCAATAGGATGAACGGGTTGTCTAGTTCAACAGTGCCGTTTTCTTGGTTGTTGATGAAGTATGGAGATAGATAACCACGGTCGAACTGCATACCTTCAACAACGTCTAGTTCGTTTTGAAGTGCCTGACCTTCTTCTACAGTGATAACACCTTCTTTACCTACTTTTTCCATTGCTTGAGCAATGATGTCGCCAACTTCTGAATCAGAGTTTGCAGAGATAGTACCTACTTGAGCGATAGACTTGCTGTCTGCACAATCAGTAGAAAGTGACTTAAGACCTTCAACCGCAGCTGCAACTGCTTTGTCGATACCGCGCTTAAGGTCCATTGGGTTCATACCCGCAGCAACACTCTTAAGACCTTCAGTTACGATAGCTTGCGCTAGAACAGTTGCAGTAGTTGTACCGTCACCTGCTTCGTCGTTCGCTTTAGACGCCACTTCTTTTACCATCTGCGCGCCCATGTTCTCGAACTTGTCTTCAAGCTCGATTTCTTTCGCTACAGACACACCATCTTTAGTGATTGTCGGTGCACCGAAAGACTTATCTAGAACAACGTTACGGCCTTTTGGACCTAGTGTTACTTTTACTGCGTTAGCTAGTGTGTTTACGCCTTTTAGCATTTTGCTGCGAGCGTCATCACCAAAACGTACTTCTTTAGCTGCCATGATTAAATTCCTCTAAAATTCGTTTTAACGTTAGTTGTAATTACTCAACAATCGCTAGAATGTCGCTTTCGCTTAGGATAAGTACTTCTTCACCATCCAGCTTTTCTGTTTTAACGCCGTAACCGTCGTTGAAAATAACGGTGTCGCCAACTTTAACGTCAAGCGCTTTAACTTCGCCGTTCTCAAGAATGCGACCGTTACCTACTGCGATTACTTCGCCGCGTGTAGATTTTTCTGCTGCAGAACCAGTCAGAACGATACCGCCTGCAGATTTGCTTTCTTGCTCTGCGCGCTTAAGGATTACGCGGTCGTGTAAAGGACGAATTGCCATTTTCAAGTCTCCTGAAAATTCCACTATTCAAGTTTGTGTGATTACCAACATTCAGAC
>Ga0213840_1000734_pt1 | contig 37198 bp, 29 predicted proteins | sample SWPATP22_FD_160132 | JGI IMG/M metagenome (GOLD analysis project Ga0213840, IMG submission 160132) | Coastal seawater microbial communities from Marineland, Florida, United States - SWPA TP2 #2 | ecosystem: Environmental > Aquatic > Marine > Coastal | place: USA: Florida | collected 2016-08-14 | reverse complement strand
GTCCAGTAGATGACCTAGAGCTAACAGTACGTTCTGCAAACTGTTTGAAAGCAGAAGCTATCCAGTACATTGGTGACCTGGTACAGCGCACTGAGGTTGAGCTACTTAAAACGCCAAACCTTGGTAAGAAATCGCTAACTGAAATCAAAGATGTTCTAGCATCTCGTGGTCTTTCTCTAGGTATGCGCCTAGAAAACTGGCCGCCAGAGAGCATCGCTGAAAAAGATTAATCAGGTTTTTATCAAACTGATTTGTAGAGAAGGATAAAACTATGCGCCATCGTAAGAGTGGTCGTCAGTTGAATCGCAACAGCAGCCATCGTCAAGCTATGTTCAAAAACATGGCAGGTTCTTTGGTCAAGCACGAAGTGATCAAAACTACGTTACCAAAAGCGAAAGAATTACGTCGCGTAATTGAGCCTCTAATCACTATGGCTAAAGAAGACAGCGTTGCAAACCGCCGTCTAGCTTTTGCCCGCACTGGTGACAAAGAGGTTGTTGGTAAACTATTCAACGAGCTTGGTCCTCGTTACGAAGCTCGCCCAGGCGGTTACACTCGCATTCTTAAATGCGGTTTCCGTGCTGGCGACAATGCCCCAATGGCATATGTTGAGCTAGTTGACCGTCCAGTTGTAGAAGCTGAAGAAGAAGCAGTAGAAGCAACTGAAGAGTAATTAATACTCTTAGTTCTGAGTAATCAGAATTTTAGAAAAACCCGGCTTAGGCCGGGTTTTTTGTTGTTTGCAAACACACACAAGTTGTTACAAAAAGTAAAAGTACAAGATTGCTAATGCATATCGCTTACCTAGCCTATTCATACCGCCAATACCATTGAAACTGCCTTTTAAAAAATTCATACTAGAGTGTGATCCATTTCGTCAAATTTAATACTTTGGTATTGGAAATTTTTAGGCTAAACAGGTAGAATCCCGCGCCTGTGCTTAATCATCTGGACTGAAGTAGTGGCACGCTCACGCATAATTAAGGGAATCAATGTGAAGAAAATCTGTTTTATCATTGCATCATTCGTATCAATGACGATGTCCTCGCAAGTATCAGCGGTTACCCCAACACCAGAACAACTCAATATGTTTATGCAGTTGCCCAAAGCGCAGCAAGAGGCGTTGGCCGCCCAGTACGGTGTTGATTTAAATTCTTTAAAGCAAACATCACAAACTCAACAAGCATCTCCTTCGCTGAATGAGCTAAATAGCGAGCGAAATAGATCAACTGCCAACGAAGATAGCACCACTAACAATAATCAAAGCTTCGCAGAGTCATTGAGCTTCAATGATAGACCAGTTCAAATCTCTCAAATAAACGTTGGAGACAACCAGATAGTTCGCTGCGTACCGCGTACTCAAGTAACCGAAGAACAAAAAGCTGAATTAGGATCGCGCGTATTGCAGCCTAAAATGGCGATGTTAGAAGATATTGAGCGCCGCAAGAGCGAAGAAGAAGAGCCTCTATTCAGCGACGATTTCTATTGTTTCGTAGAAAAGAATAAGCAAACACGCTTCTCTTTTAAAAACGACGCTGAAGAAGAATTAAAGCCATTCGGTTACGAATTATTTGCCAGCGAACCTAGTACTTTTGCACCTGTGTCAGATGTTCCTGTTCCAAATGAATATGTTTTGGGACCTGGCGATACTATTCGCGTAAAAATTTATGGGAAAGAAGCACAAGACTACTCATTAGTAGTTAATCGCGAGGGCGATGTTGATATTCCAAAACTAGGTCCGTTCTCAGTTGTTGGAAAAAGCTTCTCAGATGTACGCAAAGAATTAAGCGAAGAAATTAGCAACCGAATCATCGGCGTTCGCAGCAATATTTCAATGGGCGAACTGCGCTCTATTCGTGTTTTCGTTTTGGGTGAGGCCTACAAGCCCGCAAGCTACACGTTAAGTTCACTTTCTACCGTAACACAAGCCATCTTTGCCGCTGGCGGTATTAGCGATATCGGCTCGCTACGTAATATTCAAGTAAAAAGGCAGGGCGACGTGGTAGCAGAGCTTGATTTATACGACCTACTGTTGAAAGGCGATACCAGTGGCGATGTAAACTTAATGGCTGGTGACGTAGTGTTTATTCCTACTCGCGGAAAAACGGTTGCGGTTAAAGGCTCGGTGACGCGCCCGGCAATTTATGAAATTAAACAAGAAGAATCGGTGAGAGAAGTTATAAGACTTGCCGGCGGTTTGTTGCCAACCGCCTTTGGTGAAATTGTTAAACTTGAGCGCATTACCACACAAGGTTTAAAACAGGTTGTTAATGTAAACCTTAGAAACAAGCGCATTCAACCTGTTCAAAATGGGGATGTAATTGAGGTAAGTTCAACATTAGATACTGTAGAACAAAGTGTAACGTTACTTGGTCATGTAGCCCGCCCTGGTGTGTACGGCTGGTATGAAGGAATGCAGCTCAGCGAATTACTGCCTAGTATTCACGATTTTAATCCACAGCCCGATTTAAACTACATTCTTATTACACGTGAAGATCCGCTAACAGGCGCAATTACTGCTTACGATGTAAACTACGCCGATTACCTACGTTATAAGAGCGAACACTCAAATTTCACGTTAGGCGCTAAAGACACCATTTATGTGTTTAATCGTGAAGAAGAAAGAGCGCTTAGTTTACGTACAGTAATAGAGCAGCTTAAAAAGCAGACTACGCTAGCGCAACCACCAAAGGTTGTTAAGGTGTCTGGGGCTGTAAGAAACCCAGGGTATTACCCACTAAGTGTTGGTGCTACAGTAAACAACGCATTACGCGCCGCTATGGGGTATACCCAGCAAGCCGAATTAAATTTCGTATTACTTGCCCGGATTAATCAAAACACGTTTAAAACAGAGCTTCGCTATATAGACCTGAACAATAATGAGCAATTGAAACTTGCACCGCTAGACCGTTTATTTGTGTTCAGTAAAAACGAACCTCGTGAGGAATTAATTGCTGACTTGATAGAAGAGCTCGGCCTGCAAGCTACCAAAGGTTTCTCTCAGCAGCTAGTAACTATTAGTGGCGATGTTCGTTTTCCAGGCGTGTATCCTTATGTTGAAGGCATGACAAAGGATATGCTTATCAAATTAGCGGGTGACTTAAACGCATCAAGCTATATGGTGAATGCGGAACTTACGCGCTTTAAGTCTGATGACGCAACGCGTGCAGAACTTGTACATAGCGTTGTAGAGCTAAATGAAGAAGTGGTATTGCAACCGTTAGATACGTTGCTAATAAAGCGTATACCAGAATGGCGCGAACGCAGAACTATCAAACTAGCGGGCGAAGTACAATTTCCAGGAATGTATGTATTGCAAGAAGGTGAAACACTTTCATCTGTTATACAACGCGCAGGCGGCTTAACAGACTTAGCTTACCCAATGGGTGCAGTTTTCTCGCGTGAGTCATTAAGAATACGTGAGCAAGAGCAGATTGAGCGACTTACTAAGGAACTTGAGTCGGAACTAGCCACCCTAAGTGTTGATAAAAGTGGTGACACAAAAAGTGTAAGTGCAGCAGAAGCAGAGCGTTTAAAAGACCGACTAACTTCTACTACGGCCATTGGTCGCTTGGTTATCGACTTGCAAGCTTTATGGGACGGCGACCTACGATTTGACCTTACGTTAAACGATGGCGATGAATTATATGTGCCTAAAATTTCACAGTCGGTAACTGTGATGGGCGAAGTGCAATTCCCAACATCTCATTTATTCGACCCAGACCTAAATGCAAAAGAATATATTGAGAGCTCTGGTGGCCTGAAAGTACGCGCTGATGATGACCGCATTTACGTAGTTCGAGCTAACGGCTCAGTATTCAGGCCATCTTCTGGCTGGTTTAAAAACAATGAAATAATGCCCGGCGATACCATTGTTGTTCCATTGGATACTGAATACAGAGATACATTGAGCCTATGGAGTTCAGCAACAGGAATTCTCTATAATACGGCAATTGCTATTGCTGCGATTAATGGTTTGTAACAGATAGATATTTAACATTAAATGGCGCTGTGGCTTAAAAATTGTCGGTGACGTGAGAAGTATTAAATCATGAAAAAGTATTCAAACAACCAAAGCTCTCAAGAGGTGAATGAAAACAACGCTGTTGACTTAGTTGAGTTGCTTAGAGTTTTATATAGCGCAAAATGGTTTATTTTGGGTTTGCTATTACTATTCAGTACAACGTCTTTTTTCTACTCACTAAACGTGCCTGATACGTTTAGGTCCGAAGCACTGCTTAGTCCAACAGAACAGGAAGGAAGCGTTGGCCTTTCTGGTTTGGCCGGCCAATTTGGTGGTTTGGCATCACTGGCGGGGGTAAACCTTGGGGGAGCAGGAAATAATAAAATAAACTTAGCACTCGAAATTATGAGGTCTAAAGAATTTATTACCAACTTTATTTTGGAGAATGAATTGTTGCCTGTCCTAATGGCTGCGGAATCCTGGGACTTAGATTCAAATACAATTACATATAACAGTGACTATTATAATGCTACTGATGATGAATGGGTTAGGGTAGTCAAACCGCCTTTCAAGCCAAAACCTTCTGCGCAAGAAGGATATAAAAACTTTATTGAAATTTTTTCGGCAAGGTTGGATAAAGATACAGGAATGGTGCATGTTTCAGTTGAACATCTCTCTCCATATATAGCTACGGAATGGGTAGAACTCCTAATAAAAAGCATAAACGAAAATATGCGAAACCGTGATGTTACTGAGGCTAAAAAGAGTATTGAATTTTTAAGAGAGCAGCTTGAACAGACAAACGTTGCTAATATTCAAAATGTTCTACATAAGCTTGTGGAAGAAAAAATGAAGATAATTATGTTTGCTAGGGTACGTGATGAATATGTTTTTCAGACTATAGACAAGGCTCTAGTACCAGAGGAGAAGCAAGGACCGAATCGGCTCATGATTGTTATGATTGGTTCTGTCATAGGGTTTGTATTTGCAGTTATTATCGTACTTTTCCAACATTTCATTTTTAAGGATCAAAGTTGAAAATATTAACAGTTTTTGGGACACGCCCTGAAGCGATTAAAATGGCACCGCTTGTTCATTCACTTTCCACTGACAAGCGTTTTCTATCCAAAGTTTGTGTAACTGCTCAGCATCGGGAAATGTTAGATCAAGTTTTGGAATTATTCGAAATTATACCTGATTATGATCTAAACCTAATGAAAGCTGGTCAGACACTTCCTGAGGTTACAAGTCGTATTTTACTTGAATTGACCCCTGTTTTAAGAGAGTTTAAACCCGATGTATTATTGGTGCACGGTGATACTGCAACGACATTTGCTGCAAGTTTGGCAGCATATTACGAGCAGATAAAAGTAGGGCATGTCGAGGCTGGTTTACGTACTGGAAATATTTACAGTCCATGGCCCGAGGAAGCTAACAGAAAGCTTACTGGAGCACTCACTAAATTTCATTTTGCGCCTACAGAGACAAGTAGGGCGAACTTGTTGGCTGAAAATTATTCAGATATGGATATAAGTGTTACTGGAAATACAGTAATCGATGCGCTCCTGATGATTAAAGATAAACTAGAAACAGATAAAAAGTTGTCGCTTGATGTAGCTTCAAACTTTCCATTTTTAAATCCTTCCAAGAAACTAATCTTAGTTACGGGTCACAGACGAGAAAGCTTTGGTGAAGGCTTTGAGCGCATATGTGAAGCGCTAGCAAAAGTTGCACGCTCTCATTCTGATGTACAGATAGTATATCCAGTACACCTGAACCCAAACGTACAAGAACCCGTAAACAGATTACTCAAGAGCATCTCTAACGTTACGCTAATTGAACCTCAGCAATATCTACCGTTCGTTTACCTTATGAACCAGGCTCATATCATCCTTACAGATTCTGGAGGGATACAGGAAGAGGCGCCCAGCTTAGGAAAACCGGTGCTTGTTATGCGAGATACCACAGAACGTCCCGAGGCTGTTGAGGCGGGAACTGTTAAGTTAGTAGGTACTGACAGAGACAAAATCTTTGATGCGCTTAATTCTCTGTTAATTGATGAAAATGCATACAATGATATGAGCTTTGCCCATAACCCATATGGTGATGGTAGAGCCTGTGCACGTATTCTGGATACACTCGCTAAGAGTAGTTGCAGCTAAATTTTTCATATAAAAATATAAAAGCTAGGAATTTCAATGTCGTTTGATACTATTTCTGTAGTTGGTTTGGGCTATATTGGCCTCCCTACAGCGGCCATGTTTGCTTCTCAGAAAAAAAATGTTATCGGCGTCGATGTCAACCAACATGCCGTCGACACAATAAACCGTGGTGAAATCCATATCGTTGAACCAGGCCTCTATTCGATTGTCAACACAGCAGTAAATGAAGGTTTTTTGAGAGCCGTCACAATTCCAGAGGCTGCTGACGCTTTCTTAATAGCAGTCCCAACACCATTCAAGGACAGCTATAACTCTGTTCCTGAACCAGATTTGACCTACATTGAGTCGGCTTCGAAGTCAATAGCCTCAGTACTTAAGAAGGGCGATCTTGTAATTCTTGAATCAACCTCACCAGTAGGGGCAACTGAACTAATGTCTGAGTGGCTCGCAAAGGAGCGCCCGGATTTACGATTTCCCGCTTTCTGTTCAGGAACTAATTGTGAACCTATAGATGTTAATATAGCGTACTGTCCTGAACGTGTGCTTCCAGGTAATGTTGTAAAAGAGTTAATAGATAACGACCGAGTTATAGGAGGTATGACTTCTGAATGTTCAAGGCGCGCTATTGAATTATACAAAACCTTTGTCCAAGGTGAATGCGTTGTAACCAATGCACGTACAGCTGAAATGTCAAAATTGACTGAAAATTCATGCAGGGACGTACAGATAGCCTTCGCAAACGAGCTTTCAATAATTTGTGATGATTTGGGGATTGACGTTTGGGAGTTGATTTCTTTAGCGAATCGTCATCCACGCGTTGATATTCTTCAACCAGGCCCTGGTGTTGGTGGGCACTGTATAGCCGTTGATCCATGGTTTATAGTGAGTAAAAACCCAGACCTCTCTCGAATAATAAAGTGCGCTAGAGAGATTAATGATTTCAAACCAGCATGGGTCATCGAAAAAATTCGAAAAGAGTTTACTGACCTCTTGTTGCGTCACCCAGCAAAATCAGCTCAAGAATTACACTTGGTCTTTTATGGTATAACTTTTAAGCCTAACATCGATGATCTCAGAGAAAGTCCAGCTTTGGAAATCCTAAAAGGTGTCAGGTCTACACTACCATGCAAGATAAGCGTGGTTGAACCGAACATAAAAGCTCTACCCAGTGGAATATGTGCCGATTCTTTAATCACTTTGGAAAAAGGTTTAGAAACTTCTGACTTGAACATATTGCTAGTAGCACATGATGAGTTTCGTGTTTCAGCTCTGGAAAACGCTGATAAGCTATCTTTTGTGAAGTTTTAGAAAAATGAAGGCTAAGACAATATTTTGTGAAGGTATATCACCTACTGGTCACACTACTTTCACTACAGGCTTTCTTCAATTGATGGCTCGTTCAAAGGACACTTTTTTTGTTGGAAATTCAATCGAGGATAAAATTGATTTCAATGGTAAAAGGGTAGTGTTTAATGACAATTTTGTGAGAAGCTCTCGACCCTTTCACGCAATCGCATTTTTTGCTCTATGTTTGAAGATACTTATACACGCTAAATTTCGCAGGTTCGATAGGGTTGTGTTTTTTTCCTACGACATACTTACTATTCCCTTCATCTCACTAGTGGCATTTTCACTGAGAATCAAATTGACTGTCTTCGAACATAATACAGTTCCGAAATCTAAATCGAATTGTATTCTACAATCTATGGCGGTGGGAGTTAATAGGTTATGTTTTACTCCTTGTGCCGTCGAAAAATTTAAAAGCCTAGGTCAAAGAACCGAGTTGATTTCACTACCGATTCAGCTAAGGAAAAAATGGGAATCTGCACAGCAAGTAAGTAAGAGTTACGTTTTTTGTCCAAGTGCAAGTGCAAGTTTAAGTCGTATAATACACTATGCTGAAAAGAACCCTGATGTAATATTTTACGTAAAGTCCAGTACTAGCAACTCATTACCTAATAACGTAGTGGCGAAGTCTTTCTTTGCCGATTACGATTATTGGCTCGAGAAGTGCTCTTTGGTATATGTTCCTCTATCTAATACAGATCGTATGTCTGGCCCGGTGATCGATGCTATCTCTTATGGAAAGCCCGTAGTGATGACTAAAGATACTTTATCGGTGTTTCTCTCAAAAAAATATCACGGTTACATATTTTTTGATGATCTTGATGTCGGGAGCATTATTTCAAAATATACTCGAGACTCTAGTAGTCGTCCAAGACTGAAAGAACTTAATGAACAACTTCAAAAACGTTTAAATGAGATATATTAAAGTAAATAGCATAATCAAGCTATTTTTTTTACTTGTTGGGTGTTTCACAGTTCAAAGGTATACCCTTAGCAATTTTTACAGTGTGGCATGTGCGCTTCCTTACCTATTGTTTGTAGTAAATATTTACAGAGGTAATCGAAATCTAGCGCTATGTTCGCTGTTTATTGCATTGCTTGCGATAGTTGATAATGGAGGCTTAATTTACACTGAGACACCAAAAGTGCTTCGATATGTCATATATGTATCTGCCTTACTCTATATAATTGGTGAATCGTGCAGACTGCGTGTCTCCAGATTAATCTATTTTTCCTCTTTTATTGTGTTGATACTCGCCATTACATTGTATAAAGCAAGTAACAGTCCACAGAACTTTAGTACTGTAGTCGATGACGTTTTCATTTTATTGTTATCATTGTTTGTTTTTTCAAGTGAAGTTACAAAAAAACAAAATAACTTTAACTCATCGCAGTTTTTGGAGTATGTCTTTGTTTTTACGCTTTCGATTTTAGTATTTGAACTAGTAAATGCACTTATTTTCTTTGATATAACAGAAGGCTATTTAAACTACCAATCAACAAAGTCAATTGTTGTATTTCCGTTTTTATATCTTTTCTTTTTACGCAAATACTTTCTTTCAGGGGTTCTTTTTCTTTTAACGTTGCTAATTCTGGTTTTTTATGTGACGAGGATGATCGTTTTAAGCCTTTTTTCACTCATATTTATTTATTTGTTTGTTCAACTTTCGAAGGCTCGAATCATTTTCAAAATTTTGAAAAAATCCTGGGTTTTGTTTATTTTCCTTGCAATGACATTGGCGGTGCCTTCTAGCGACAGTGACAATTCTCTGTCTCCTAAAGATTATAAGTTGACAGCTATGTTCGTAGCTTTTATGGATTCTAATGACTTTCAAAGTACACTCAGAACCCTCGATCCCGTGAGGTATACAGAATTGATAATCATATATGAACAGCCTTTATTCAATACACTGTTCGGCAATGGTTTGGGCGCGACATACTATGATAGGAGTAACTTGTTTAGTTTTGTGGGTTATGATGATTTTGCATTTTCGAAAGAGGAAATAAGAAATGGAGTTTTCTTTAATTTTCATGATCTTTGGAGTGATACAACATACCGATTTGGAATTCTTTCGGTAGTTTTCTTTCTGATTTTTGTGATTTCTAACTTTAAATCACCAGATAGATTAACAAGATTGTTAGCTGCAATTGCATTCATCTTTTCACTTTGTGCGTTTTGGAGTAAGTCTGGTATTTTGTGTCTTTTCATTTTTGTTTTGCTAATAAAAACCAGAAACTCGTTGACTAAGATGGAGAGCAAACGTGCTCAAATCTAGTATATTTTTGGTATTTAACAGCCTTTTGGCTGCAGGGTCATCCTATCTCTTGACACTGTATTTGATAAGAAATTTCAGTATAGCGACCTTCGGAGAATATAGTTACGCTCTATTGATCTCCTCTTTTAGCTCAATTTTTATAATGTATGGAACAGAATTTTCAATTGCAAGAGATATAAAAAAGTTTCAAACAATCCGCCATTATTCTTATTTCACGTTTGTATTTCGACTTTTAAACTTATTCTTGTTTACGTTAATTTTATTGTTCACGATTTCAGACTATGTATGGCAAGTTTTTAGTCTTAGCATAGCTTGCCTAGCATTCAACTATGCATATGAAGCTAAAAATAAGAATTTAAAATTTTCCTTTATTTTTCTCACGGAACGATTGTCTTATGCATTAATTGTGTTGATTTTGTTAAGTCTCTTCAGTTTGGAGCTGTCATTTCTTTTCATTACTATAGCTTCAATTAGTTTTTTAAGCGTAGCTTATCAATGGCACGATATTAAGCTTGCTTTTTATAAAATCAAAGTAGCAGATTTAGTAAACCTTTATAAAAGAAACTCTGTGTTAGTTATATCTTCGATAGTTCTTTTTTCATATGGTGGTGGAAGTCGGCTTATTTTGGAGATAAAAGAAGGAAAAGAGAGTCTAGCAATATATTCTGCTTTTTGGCAATTTGTTATGCTTGCTACTCTGGTGCAGACGCAGTTTGAAAGACTATGGCGGTTGAGAATATCAAATTCATTAACAGATAGTGGGGCTTTTACTAATCAATTGAAGAGTTATATCCTTTGTACAACCCTCCCTTTTATTTTTGCAATTGGATTAACACAACTATTTTCTGAATGGTTAGCCCTATTCCTTTTCGGTGACAAGTATGTGCGATATCATACCATTCTTCGAGTCCTGTGCTTGTATTTCGTAGTAATTAATGTTGATTCGTTAGTTAGAATGGTAAGTATTAAAGCGGGCCTTGATAAGGCATATTTAACTGGACACTTATTGGGATGTTTAAGTATGTTAGCAGTGTTCAGCGCTTTCAGCTTCAGCCTTACCGTATTTGCTGGATTAGTTGTTGCCTTCCACTGTTTCTCCTTGTTACTCGTAATTTTTTTTATTCTCAATAAAAACGATTACATTCCCAACAAACGGATTTAAAAAAGTACATGAAACCTTCAATTTTATATTTTTGCGTTAACGATGGCTCCGATATGAGGACGTATAAAGAGGTTGTGACCCTTTCGAAATCATATGATGTTATTTTTTTGGGGGTTGGGGTATGTAGTAGTGAGTCGTTTTGTAAACCGCACTGTGCAAAATTTACGCTAGTTGAGGGTCCAATAAGGTCTCCATTCACTATTATTAAACTCATATTTTCTTTGGCGTACTTTAGGGTCAGATATAGACCTATTTCAATTCATGTGCAAGAGGAACAGCTTCTAATTGCTGCATTCCCCGCACTGCTTTTTAGTCACTCAGTGTTGGATATTTTTGACTCTATTTTTTTGAAGATGAACTTTCCAGGAGAACGTTTGAGCATATTGAAGCGAATATTATATTGTTTGCCAAAAAAAATTATAGTCACAGATGAGGCAAGATATTCACTTCTTCCCAAGCATGCTCAAAAAAAAGCAGAGATAATCCCTAATGTTCCTTTTTTCTGTGAAAATATAAGTACTTTGAAAAAGAATAATTCTAAAAAGATTCGGTTAGGTCTCTTTGGGAGCATTCAGGAGAAAAGAGGCGCTTTATTTGTGAAGCAACTGTTGGATTACAGTAGTGACTATGAATGTATTGCTGCTGGCTGGTTGGCAGACGATTTCAGCAAAAGGTTTGCTTCTTCGGATAAAGTTCGATACTTGGGAGTGTTGAATCAAGAACGCGCGCTAAAAAGGATATCCGAGGATGTTGACTTTATTGTATCTATTTATCCACTCACAAATTTAAATAACGTTTACGCATCTCCTAATAAGCTTTATGACGCCATTCATACCAAAACACCATTGATAATTAATAGTGGAGTTATTGTATCTGGGAAGGTGAAGGAGCTTGGAATTGGAGTTATCGTTCCAGACGATGCTGCAGATATATCACAAGTTGATAGGATGTTAAGATGTAGTGATTTTCAGGGGGTGTTTTCACGCAAGCTTGCAGAAGACAATTCATGGAATCAATTTGAAGATTTATTAATTAGTTTACATGCTAGATAGGATTGAGAAACTTTTATGAAAACAGCTGTAGTAACAGGAATTACTGGTCAAGATGGTGCTTATCTGAGCGAATTGCTGCTGGACAAAGGGTATCGGGTGATCGGTACTTACCGTAGGACCGCCTCGGTAAACTTCTGGAGAATTCAAGAGTTGGGTTTATTTAACTCGCCTAATTTAGAGCTTGTTGAGTACGACCTAACCGATCTCTCAGCAAGTGTGAGGCTGATTGAAACTTTTAAACCTAGCGAAGTCTATAATTTGGCAGCTCAAAGTTTCGTAGGGGTTTCATTTGATCAACCCATAACAACTGCCGAAATAACCGGATTAGGTACTGTTAATTTACTTGAGGCAATAAGGATAGTTGACAGCTCTATTAAGTTCTATCAAGCGTCAACATCTGAAATGTTTGGAAAGGTTCAAGAGATTCCTCAAAAAGAATCTACGCCATTTTACCCTCGTAGTCCTTACGGCATAGCGAAACTATATGCGCATTGGATGGTGATAAATTATAGAGAGTCCTACAATATTTTTGCAGTAAGTGGAATTTTGTTTAATCATGAGTCTCCATTGAGAGGACGAGAATTCGTTACGCGCAAGATCACGGACACCATTGCAAAAATCTGCCTCGGTAAGCTTGATGTTCTTGAATTAGGTAATATAGACGCTAGACGTGATTGGGGGTTTGCACGTGATTATGTCGAGGGAATGTGGAAAATGCTCCAAGTGGATGCTCCCGGTTCTTATGTACTTGCAACCAACAGAACTGAAACTGTAAGAACCTTCGTTGACATGGCATTTAAAGCTGCTGGTATGACAATTCGCTGGTTAGGCGAAGGTGTAGACGAAACTGCAATAGATGTAAAAACTGGTAAAACCGTGGTTAAAATAAACCCTAAATTCTATAGACCTGCTGAAGTAGAGCTCTTAATTGGAGATTACTCAAAAGCTAAAAGTCATCTTGATTGGGAGCCGACTACGACACTTGAGCAGCTTTGTGAAATGATGGTTGCTGCTGATCTTGAAAGAAACGAAAATGGCAGTTCGTTTTAGGAAGTTTTTATGCATGTTCTCATTACCGGTGGCAACGGATTCACTGGAAAATACGTTACTAGTGAACTTGAGCGAAAGGGTTACAGAATATCCTCTATCGTAAGGTCTAAGCCAAAGTACAAGTCTGAATATTTTTGCGATATCACAGAGAAAAAATCGGTTTATGAACTCATTCATCGATTAACTCCAGATTATATTATTCACCTTGCAGCAACTTCGTTTGTCGGACATCCTGATCAATTTGCATTTTATAAGAACAATCTTTTTGGTACTGAAAATCTTCTATCGGCCGCTAGTAAAATTAAGAACCTGAAGAAGATTGTTGTAGCGAGTAGTGCGAGTGTCTATGGAAACCAAGGCAGTATGGCGATATCAGAGCAAATTGCACCCAGGCCACCTAATCATTACGCCTTAAGTAAGTATGCTATGGAAGGGTTATGTTATTCATATTTTGATAAGCTGCCCATAATTATCACTCGTCCTTTTAATTACACAGGTCCAGGACAGGGAAGTTCCTTTGTCGTACCTAAAATTGTTGAACACTTTAAACAAAAGAGAGACATTTTAGAGTTAGGCAATTTAGATGTTTGTAGAGACTTTAGCGATGTTGCTGACATTTCAGACTATTATGTTTCTATTCTAGAAAGTGGCCTAAATAACGAAATTATAAACCTCTGTTCTGGTAATATAATTTCGTTAAACGATATTGTTAATGAACTTGTTAGAATTACTGGCCATTCGATAGATATAAAAATTAATAAGGGATTAGTGCGTGAAAATGACATACCTTTCCTTCTTGGTGATCGAACTAAACTTGCAGAGCTAATGGGCAACAAACCTATGGTTAAGATTTCAAAAACACTAGAAAGAATGATCTTTTAATTATGAAAGCGTAAGAAGGTAACCAAGGAAATATAGAGTACTTTGAAAGGCCTCATGAAGCGTATGGTTTTGCTAAAGTCAAAAATCATAATTTCGAGAATCTTCTAATGAATTTTCAGTTTTAATGCCGTGGTGATCTGTTCTATAGAAGAATATAGTCACTCAAATTAAAGCATACGTTAAGTTATTATATTTTAAATATGGCGAACAGAATGACAGCTAAAGAATATCAAGTTTGTACACGATGTGTAATGGACACGACTGATACTAATATCGCGTTTAATCAAGAAGGAGTTTGTGACCATTGCGTGGATTTTGAGGAAAATGTACTTCCAAATTGGAACACGGATTCCAAGGGGGAAGCTGATTTAAGAAAAATCATCGCAAACATAAAACAAGACGGCAAAGGAAGGGATTTTGATTGCATTATTGGGATGAGTGGAGGAGCAGACAGTTCATACTTGTTACACATCGCGGTAAAAAAATACGGCCTTCGTCCACTAGTATTCCATGTAGACGGTGGATGGAACTCACAAATTGCGGTCAATAATATTAATGTAATGATAGAAAAACTTGGGTTAGATTTATATACCGAAGTAATAAACTGGGAGGAAATGAAAGATTTCCAATTAGCCTATTTAAAAGCGGGCGTATCTAATATAGACGTACCACAGGACCATGCATTTGTTGCAACGCTTTACAATTTTGCCGCAAAGTACAATATAAAATATATTCTGAATGGCGGGAACATATCGACGGAGTGTGTGCGAAATCCACTAGAGTGGATTTATTACGGAACAGATATGGCCCAGATTCGCGATATTAGAAGGCAATATGGTACTAATCCTATGAAAACGTATCCGTTTAGTAGCGTATTAAGACATAAGCTCTATTTGCGCTACATACAAAGAGTACAGGTAGTTAAGCCGCTCAACTTTTTTCCCTACATTAAAGAGGAAGCTATGCAAGAGTTGGCAGATGAATACGGCTGGATTCCTTATCCTCAGAAACATTTCGAAAGCAGGTTCACAAAATTTTATGAAGGCTACTGGTTGCCAAAAAAGTTCGGCTTCGACACCCGTAAAGTGCAATATTCAAGCCTAATTCTGACAGGGCAAATGAATCGTGAAGAGGCATTGGAGAAACTGAAGTCACCAGCTATTCCTGAAGATGAAGCAAAACATGATTTTGAGTATATTGCGACAAAATTGGACATATCTGTAGACGAATTACAAAAGTATTTTGATCAGCCCAATAAATCTTATAAAGATTACAAAAACCAGCAATCTTTGTTCGATTTTGGTGCAAAAGTACTGAAAGCGATCGGTGTAGAGAGATCAATCAAGCGATGATTACGATAGTGGATTATGGACTCGGAAACATCAAAGCATTTTCTAATGTCTACAAAAGGTTGAATATCCCGTGCCGTTTTGCATCGACTAATGAGCAACTTCAAGAGGCGTCCAAACTAATATTGCCAGGCGTTGGATCCTTTGATCATGCAATGGATAAACTCAATTCTTCTGGACTACGTGGTACTCTTGACCACTTAGTCTTGAAAAATAGAGTACCTGTAATAGGTATATGTGTCGGCATGCAGATGATGGCTAATGAAAGTGAAGAGGGAAACAGTCGCGGGTTGGGCTGGATCGATGGAAAGGTAAAACAATTTAAATATCCGAATGATAAAGAAAGCAGAATGTTTCCATTACCGCATATGGGGTGGAATAATATTAGCCCAGCCTGCGCATCCCCGCTTATCGACAATTTAGATGAGCACAAAAGATTCTATTTTTTACATTCATACTATTTTGAATGTGCAAGAAAAGGTGATGTCATTGCTCACGCAAATTATGGGTTTGATTATCCTTGCATCATAGGTCACGAAAACATCTTTGGTATTCAATGTCATCCAGAAAAAAGTCATCATAACGGTGTCTCTTTGCTTAAAAACTTCGCGGATTTGTAATTATGCTGTTACCAAGAATTATTCCTGTTCTACTTGTTCATAATAAAGGCCTAGTAAAAACCGTAAAATTTAAAGATGCGAAATACGTTGGCGACCCGATAAACGCCGTTAAAATATTCAACGAGAAAGAAGCTGACGAATTAACGGTATTGGATATAGACGCGTCATCACATGGCCGAGAGCCTGATTATAAAATGATCGAGAATTTGGCTGCTGAGTGCCGTATGCCGCTCTGTTATGGCGGTGGTATTAAATCATTGGAGCAAGCTCAACGAATTCTTAGTCTAGGCGTTGAAAAGGTTGCATTGAGCTCTGTTGTGTTCGATGAGCCAGAGATTGTTACTGCACTAGCAAATCAGGTTGGGCGACAAAGTGTAGTTGTAGTTCTTGACGTCAAAAAACGCCTGTTTAGTAATAATTATGATTGCTACACTCTAAACGGTTCCGTAAATCAAAAGGTATGTCCATTTGAGTTTGCTTCTAAGTTGCAAGAGCTAGGAGCCGGTGAGATCGTTATTAATTCCATAGATAAAGATGGAATAATGAAAGGTTATGACATTGAGCTTATTTCGAGAATGAAAAGTGTTGCAAGTGTGCCCTTAACAGCGCTTGGAGGTGCAGGAAGTTATGGGGATATCAAAACATTAGTTAATACGTACCCTGTGATAGGTGCAGCTGCTGGTAGTGCTTTTGTGTTCAAAGGGAAATACAAAGCAGTCTTAATCAATTATCCGACAATGGTAGAAAAAACAGAAATGATGTCTAGTTTGGAAAATTAGACTAATTTGGACACAAATATTATGAAACAAATACTTCAAGACCTTGCTAAAGGCGGGTCAACCATTGTAGAAGCGCCTTCACCACAAGCCACAAAAAATCAAGTAGTCATCAATACTTCTACAACATTAATTTCTGCTGGTACTGAACGTATGTTAGTTGATTTTGGCAAAGCTAACTTAATTGACAAAGCTCGTGCTCAGCCCGACAAAGTAAAAATGGTTTTAGAGAAAGTCCAAACTGACGGGCTTATGACAACAATTGATGCAGTTAAATCGAAACTCGCACAACCTTTACCATTAGGTTATTGCAATGTCGGTGTGGTGGAAAGTATTGGTGCCGGCGTAGATGGTCTTCAGAAAGGAGACCGTGTGGTCTCAAATGGTCCCCACGCAGACGTTGTACGTGTAGGCAAAAACCTAACAGCGAAAATTCCAGATAACGTTTCCGATGAAGAAGCAACATTTACTGTTGTAGCGAGTATAGGCTTACAAGGGCTTCGGTTAGCAAAGCCTACTATAGGTGAGTGTTTCGTTGTAACAGGTGTAGGCCTTATAGGTTTGTTAACGGTTCAAATGCTACGTGCACATGGTTGCCGTGTTCTCGCTATCGATTTTGATCAGGCGAAGCTCGACTTAGCAAAGTCTTTTGGTGCGGAAGTTTGTAATCCAGGTGCAGGTGAAGATCCTGTTGCTATAGGGCTTGCTTTTAGCCGCGGTGCAGGTGTTGACGGAGTGATTATAACAGCGTCAACAAAATCTAATGACCCGGTTTCACAAGCAGCAAAAATGAGCCGTAAACGAGGTAGAATTATTCTCGTTGGTGTTACAGGCTTGGAACTGAGTCGTGCGGATTTCTATGAAAAAGAACTTTCATTCCAAGTCTCTTGCTCATATGGTCCTGGTCGCTACGACCCTAATTACGAAGAAAAGGGAAATGACTATCCACTAGCATTTGTTCGATGGACCGAGCAACGCAATTTTGAAGCGATTTTAGACATGATGTCTAGTGGGCAACTTGATGTGAAGTCTCTTATAACGCACCGGTTCAAGTTTGAAGACGCCAGTAAAGCTTATGATCTTCTGACCACTGATAAAAGTGCATTGGGTATTTTATTACAATACAGCTCAGATATTTCCGAACGACATAGTAAATCAATTAGCTTGAGATCAGTTGCTTCTTACGTTCCGAGCAAGCCCGTTGTAGGTTTCGTGGGTGCAGGTAATTATGCATCGCGCATGCTAATTCCAGCCTTTAAGGAAGCTGGGGCGCAGTTCCATTCAATCTCTACGTCCGGTGGTTTAAACGGCGTTATACATGGAGAGAAATCTGGATTTGAACAAGCCACTACTGACACACAAGCTATGCTTGATAATCCAGATATAAACACTGTTGTCATTGTTACTCGCCATAATAGCCATGCATATTTTGTTGAGAAGGCATTAAATGCTGGCAAAAATGTTTTCGTAGAGAAACCCCTAGCCATAAATTATGAAGAATTAGATGCTGTTAAATCAGCATATGATAAAGCTAACAATGCTAAATTAATGGTGGGCTTTAACCGTCGCTTCTCACCACAAATTCAAAAGATGAAAGAACTATTAACTCCGATTAGAGAGCCAAAGTCTTTCATTATGACTATGAATGCTGGAGCTATTCCTGCTGACCACTGGACTCAAGATATATCAGTTGGAGGCGGTCGAATAATTGGAGAGGCTTGTCATTTCGTTGACTTAATGCGCTTCTTAGCAGGAAGTGAAATTATTTCCGTGCAAGCAAGAAAAATGGGCGATACTGACGCTGTCGGCGTGTCCGAAGATAAAGCTGCTATCATCTTAGGTTTCGCGGATGGATCTTTTGGTACCATACATTATTTAGCTAATGGAGCTGCTAACTTTCCCAAAGAGCGCATAGAGGTATTTGCCGCGGGAGCTACTTTACAACTCGATAATTTTATAAAACTTAAGGGGTACGGTTGGAAGGGATTTAGAAAGCTTAATCTCTGGAAACAAGATAAAGGTCAAACTAATTGTGCAAAGGCCTTTATTAGTAGTATCAGTTCAGGTAAAGAAGCTCCTATTGCAGCAAACGAGTTGTTTGAGGTTGCGAAGGTTACTATTGATATTGCAGAGCAACTGCGTAACCAAAGATGAAGGTAGTGAAAATAAAAACTGCGTTAGGGCTAGGTGTAATAAACCTAGCTCGCGTAGTACTTTATCAACTTGGGGTTCGGACTGGTTTTAATCCAGTAAAAAAGCTTCAATTTAAAACACCTCAAGGTGTTTTTTTTTCTGCGCCTCGCAACATCAAGAATATCAGACATGCCAACAATTCGTGGGATGGGAGTCATGAGTTTTTCGGAAGGAAAATTATCAATGACGATATACCCAATTGGCATAAAAACTCTTTCACAGGCAGTGAAGCAGCCAAAGACTTACCTTGGTTCGCCATTGGAGATTTCAATTCTGACGTAGGCGATATAAAAGGAGTTTGGGAAGCATCAAGATTCAATTGGGTTATATCATTTGCGCAATCTGCGGCAGCAGGAAACGAATCTTGTTTGTTAAAGTTGAATAATTGGCTTAATGATTGGTGTGAAAATAATCCTCCTTATAAGGGTGTTAACTGGAAATGTGGGCAAGAAGCCTCTATTCGTGTAATGCATTTGGCATGTGCAGCAATAATTTTAGAGCAATCAGTAAACACTTCCGAAGTATTAATAAACTTGATCGAAGCTCACCTTCAGCGCATTGCGCCCACTACACTATATGCTGTTGCGCAAGATAATAATCACGGTACATCAGAGGCCGCAGCGTTATTCATAGGAGGTGATTGGCTCGCACAGAATGGCATTAAACGCGGCGAAAAATGGCGAAAACAAGGTAGAGATTTATTGGAAAATAGAGCATCTAGACTTGTTTTAAGTGATGGGACATTTAGCCAATATTCAACTAATTATCACAGAGTAATGTTAGATGCGTACTCGATAGCCGAGGCGTGGCGCAAGCGAAACAATTTGGAAGAATTTTCCGATAGGCTAAAGGCTAAAATATGTTCCGCAATAAATTGGATCTACGACCTCGTAAGTGACAGTACAGGTGATGTTCCGAACCTTGGAGCAAATGATGGCGCAAGACTGCTCCCGTTAGTTGACAGTGGATACAGGGATTTTAGACCATCTGTTCAACTTGCAGCAGCCTTATTCAATATGAGAGCTGCTTGGTCAGAAAAAGGGATATACGATATCCCATTAGAGTGGTTAGGAGTTGAGAAGCCAAACGTTCCAATGATTAAGAGGTCTTCTGTACACCATCCAGACGGAGGTTTTTTTGTCCTACGAAGTTCAGATAGAAGGAGCCTCGTCTTATTTTCTTATCCCAAATACAAGTTTAGACCAAGCCAAAATGACACTCTGCATGTTGATTTATGGGTAGATAATGAAAATATTTTGAGAGATGGCGGCACATATAGCTACAATGCGGGTCAGAGTTTTATCGATTATTATGGTGGTGTTCGAAGCCACAACACCATAGAAATAGACTGCCTAGCGCCAATGCCACGTATTAGTCGCTTTCTAGTTGGCGAGTGGCTTACTCCTGAGAATGTCGTCAGTAATTTGAGTGAGAGCGAAGTTGCAGCAGGATATACAGATTATTTGGGGCGCTCTCATCACAGACAATTACGCATAACAGAAAACAAGCTAGTAATCACCGATCGTATTAAGGGTGTTAAAAACTCCGCGGTTTTGCGTTGGAGGCTCAAACCGGGGCATTGGGAGTTAGATAATTATACTGTTAAGAGTGGTGAGCATAGTCTTACGGTGTCTTCAAATGCTACAATCTCACGCTGTGAAGTAACCGAGGGGCGCGAGTCTCGATATTATTACGAAGAAACAGCATTACCTGTGCTGGAAGTCGAAGTAACACAAGACTGTACGCTCACTACAGAGTATATATTAAAGTAATGGACATTCTTTATTTTCATCAACACTTTTCCACCCCTAAGGGCTCTACTGGCATTCGCTCATACGAAATGGCAAGACGCGCTATAAAACATGGCCATACTGTCACAATGGTTTGCGGTAGCTATGGTGGAGGGGAAACTGGCTTAACGGGGCAATTCAAATCGGGTCGTCGGGAGGGAGAAGTTGATGGTATCCACATTATTGAGTTCGATTTAGCCTACGCAAACACAGATGGCTTCCTGCAGCGCAGTCTTACATTTCTCAAATTTGCAATGAAGAGTATAGGTATTGCCCTAACGCGAGAATACGATGTTGTGTTTGCAACCACCACACCTTTAACTGCTGGCATTCCCGGCATTTTCGCGCGTTGGTTACGTGGAAAGCCTTTTGTATTTGAGGTGCGGGATTTATGGCCCGAGCTTCCCAAAGAGATGGGAGTGATAAAAAACCCTGTTGCGCTTAAGTTAATGTCGCTACTTGAGTGGGCCTCGTATAGAAGTGCACATAGATGTATTGGGCTCTCGCCTGGTATAGTAAATGGAATCAAAAAGCGCGGGGTTAAAGCATCGAAAATTGAGCTAGTGCCAAACGGATGTGATTTGAGTTTATTTTCCGCTGGAGATGCAGCATGGCGGCCCTCGCAGGTTGAAAGCCGCGACTTGATGGCGATTTTTACGGGAACTCACGGTATCGCAAATGGACTAGATGCGGCACTTGACGCTGCTGTTGAATTGCAAAAGCGAGGCCGCAGCGATATCAAATTAGTTTTTGTTGGTCAGGGAAAGTTAAAAGCCAATTTAGTTGAACGCGCAGAAAGGGAACAGTTGTCAAATGTGATCTTTCATGAGCCTGTCAATAAAGCAAAACTAGCAGGATTGATGAAAAGTGCGGATGTTGGAATGCAGCTTCTTGCAAACATTCCTGCGTTCTACTTTGGTACTTCACCAAATAAATTCTTTGATTATATTTCAGCAGGCCTTCCTGTTTTGAATAATTATCCAGGTTGGTTGTCAGAAATGATCGCCGAGAATGAATGTGGCTTTACTATTTCTCCAGAGAACCCTGTGATGTTCGCTGATGCGCTTGAACAAGCAGCTGAAAATAGAGGAGAACTGGAAGATATGGGCATTAAAGCTAGGTATTTGGCAGAAACAAAATTTGATCGACATGACCTTGCAGACAAGTGGGTAAACTGGGTTACAGGAGCGAATCGTTGAAGCGGCTGTTTGATTTATTGATTAGTTTCTTGGCTCTCATCATCCTTTCGCCAGTAATTGCATTAGTAGCATGGAAGATCCGCAAAAACCTTGGCACACCAGTTTTGTTTAAACAAGTTCGTCCGGGTTTGGATGGCAAACCGTTTGAAATGGTCAAATTTCGAACCATGAAGGATGCAATAGATTCAAATGGTAATGCATTGCCGGATGCTGAGCGAATGACGCCATTTGGCAACAAGCTCCGAAGCTCTAGTTTAGATGAGTTACCTGAGCTTTGGAATGTACTTAAAGGTGAAATGAGCCTTGTAGGTCCGAGACCACTGCTTATGCAGTACCTTCCTCTCTACAATAGCGAACAAAGCCGTCGCCATGAGACTCGACCTGGTGTTACTGGATGGGCGCAAATCAACGGGCGGAACTCTTTGAGTTGGAGTGAAAAATTTAAGCTTGATGTATGGTATGTAGATAACCGATCTTTTTGGCTTGATGTTAAGATTTTGCTTCTTACCGTTAAAAAAGTGTTTGTAAAAGAAGGTATATCTGCTGATGGGCATGTGACCATCGAGCCTTTTAAAGGTAATGCCAATGACTCGTAAGCTTGCGATTCTTGGTGCGAGCGGTCACGGCAAAGTGGTCGCTGAAATTGCTGAGATGAATTCCTATGAAGTTGTTTTTTTTGACGATGCCTTTCCACAGAAAAACTCCATAGAACATTGGCCGGTTCTGGGCAAGTCAATTGATTTGCTAAAAATTATAAATGATTTCGAAATCATGATTGCAATCGGTGATAACCGTGTGCGTTATCAAAAGCAAACTGAGCTTTACAAGGCCGGCGCTAAGTTCCCTGTTCTTATTCACCCTAGTGCTACCGTTAGTGAATATGCAGCAATAGGTGACGGCACAGTTGTTATGGCCGGTGCTGTGATAAACGCTTTCGCTCAGGTTATGTGCGGATCAATAATCAATACATGTGCGGTAGTAGAGCATGATTGTAAGGTCTATGAGTTCTCTCACGTTTCTCCTAATGCCACTCTTGCAGGTGGTTGCGAAGTTGGCAAGTGCACTTGGCTTGGTGCTGGCACAGTAGTAAGACAGCTTGTTATTGTTGGCTCTAACGTGGTAATCGGCGCTGGAAGTGTAGTGATTAATAATATACCAGATGATGTAGTTGCAGTTGGCGTGCCTGCTAATATTAAGAAAGGAAAGTAATGTTAAATTCTCAATTCTCACCATGGCCTTCATTTTCCCAAGAAGAGGCAGATGCTGTAAGTCGTGTAGTTTTATCAAATAAGGTTAATTACTGGACTGGAACAGAAGGTCGTGAATTCGAAAAAGAATTTGCTTCTTGGGTAGGCTGTGAGTACGCAATAGCTCTAGGTAATGGAACGTTAGCACTAGATGTAGCATTAAAGGCAGTTGGAGTGTGCGTGGGTGATGAGGTCATAACTACCCCAAGAACATTTTTAGCTTCTGCTAGCAGTATCGTTACGGCAGGTGCGTCCCCAATCTTCGCTGACGTTGATTTGAATAGTCAAAATATCACTGCAGAAAGTATTGAAGCAGTTTTAACTGAAAAGACAAAGGCGGTAATAGTTGTTCATTTGGCAGGCATGCCTGCAGAAATGGATGCTATAATGGCGCTAAGCGAAAAATATGGCTTTTATGTAATTGAAGACTGTGCACAGGCGCATGGTGCCAAGTACAAAGGGCGATCTGTAGGAACTATAGGTCATATCGGCGCTTGGAGCTTTTGCCAAGACAAGATCATGTCGACAGGTGGTGAAGGTGGTATGGTTACCACAGATTCCAAAAAGTTGTGGAGCCGTATGTGGAGCTACAAAGACCACGGAAAGAGTTACGATGCTGTTTATAACACTCAGCATCCTCCTGGGTTTAGATGGCTTCATGAGAGCTTTGGTACTAACTGGCGCATGACAGAAATGCAGGCGGCGATAGGCCGCATACAAATCGCTCGCATGCCGGAATGGACAGAAACAAGACAACGATATGGAAGTATGCTCGACGAGGTGGTTAAGAAATACGAATGTATTCGGACGGTAAACGTTCCAGAATACATAGAGCATGCGGAATACAAACACTACTTTTTTGTAAAGCCAGAATTTTTGAAGGACGGCTGGACTAGAGATAAGATAGTAGAGGCAATGGCTGAGTTGAAAGTGCCCTGCATGCAAGGAAGCTGCTCCGAAGTTTATTTAGAGAAAGCCTTTGATAACACACCTTGGAGGCCTCTCGAGCGCTTACCGAGAGCAAAGGAGCTAGGTGAAACTTCGTTAATGATGCTGGTACACCCTACGTTGCGTTCTGATGAGATACTTAAAATGTGTGAAGCGCTAGATAACGTTTTAAGTGCTGCAAATAAATGAATTGAGAAGTTAAGTCGAGAACTTTGTGTTGATTCTGGAGTAAGAATTGGATTCTTTTTTAAAAGAGCTTTTTAGCTTGCCTCGCGCAAAAAAACGTCTTTTGACATTGGCCGTCGATACCATTTTTATATTGGTTTCATTCTGGGCCGCTATGTTCATTCGCTTGGACTCGTTTTCTCCGCTATTCAATAGCCAATTATGGTGGCTTCTTGCTGCACTCGCTCCCACCAGTATATTTGTCTTCGTTAAGCTTGGTTTATACCGAGCGGTGCTCAGGTATGTTGGTATTAATGCTCTAGGGGCTGTTGTTGGAGGAGTAATGTTCTCCTGTGCAAGTCTTATCGGTATCTCGTTTTTCTTTAATATAGGTATTCCAAGAACGGTACCTATCATTTTCGCGTCCTTCTCACTGCTTTTAATCGGCGGAAGTCGCATTATTGTGCGTGCTTTAGTCAACAAAGTGAGTGCCTCTAAACGTCGCCCTGTTATTATCTACGGTGCGGGTTCTGCCGGCAGGCAGCTAGCTACTGCTCTGCGGCATGGGCCCGAATATCGTGTGGTAGCATTTATCGACGATGACAAAGCTAAGCATGGCTCTTTAATTGAAGGGCACTTGGTTCACGCCATGGACGATTTACAGTCAATTATACGCCATGAAAAAGTAGAAAAAGTGTTACTTGCATTACCCAGTACTTCTAGGTCAAGGCGTAAAAAAATTCTTCAAAAGCTCGAAAAGTATTCTGTAAAAGTTCAAACCATCCCAGGCATGGCAGACGTGGTTGCAGGTGCAGTAAATGTAGACCAAGTTAAAGATGTTGAAGTTGAGGATTTGCTTGGCCGCGACCCCGTGTCACCCAAAAAGGCGTTAATGCACGCTGATATTAAAAACAAAGTGGTAATGGTTACAGGTGCTGGAGGTTCTATAGGCTCAGAGCTATGCCGTCAAATCGTTAAGAACGAACCAACAAAACTTGTTTTGTTTGAATTATCAGAGTTTGCTCTGTATTCAATAGAGCGAGAGCTCTCTCAGTTTGTAGCTGAAAGAGGCCATCACATTGAAATTATTCCGATAATGGGCTCTGTTCAGAAACAAAATAGACTAGAAACAGTAATGAGCACGTTTAGTGTTCAAACGGTTTACCACGCTGCGGCCTACAAACACGTACCATTAGTTGAGCATAATGTTGTTGAGGGAGTCCGAAATAACATCTTTGGCACCTTGTATACGGCACAGGCTGCGATAAAAAGTAACGTTGACACATTTGTTTTGGTGTCTACAGATAAAGCGGTAAGACCAACTAACGTTATGGGCACAACTAAACGAATGTCTGAATTAATACTACAAGCGTTAGCCGATAAACAGAGCTCCACACGTTTTTGTATGGTTCGTTTTGGTAATGTTCTGGGGTCGTCAGGTTCTGTCGTGCCATTGTTTCGCAAGCAAATAAAGCAAGGTGGCCCAGTAACACTTACCCATCCTGATATAACCCGTTATTTCATGACTATTCCAGAAGCAGCACAGCTAGTGATTCAAGCCGGCGCCATGGGCATGGGCGGTGATGTGTTTGTATTAGATATGGGCGAGCCAGTAAAGATAAAAGATTTAGCAACCAAGATGATTCACTTATCTGGTTATTCTGTTAAAGACGATAAACACCCAGATGGCGATATTGAAGTAGTGTGTACTGGACTTCGCCCGGGTGAAAAACTATACGAAGAACTCCTTATAGGCGAAAACGTTGAAGGAACAACGCACGAACGTATTATGACCGCGCAAGAAGTGAAACTGAGCTGGAGTGAACTAGAAATTATCTTATCTAAGTTAGACTTGGCCTGCCATAACTTCCAACATGAGAAAATAAGAGAAATTTTGTTAGCTGCGCCTACAGGTTTTAAACCTGCTGATGGAATTTGTGACTTAGTATGGTTGGAAAGACAAGTCATCTCGTCAAAGAAGGCAGATGTGCTTAAATTGAAGCACTAGTATCTAGCTTTAAATACCAAAATACGGGTGGTGTAAAACTGCCCGTTTTTCAGCTTAATCACTTCAATATGTAAATAACCGAACGTTTAAAATTTAAATTCAATATTTAACTTTTTAATTAGTAATTTTTAAAGGAAGTTTAAAATGCCACAGAAGTTTTTTGGCACAGATGGAATTAGAGGGAAAGTCGGCGAGTTTCCAATGACGCCCGATTTTGTAATGAAGCTTGGTTGGGCAGCTGGCGTTGTACTAGCGGCAGATGGAACAAAAGAAGTGCTAGTTGGTAAAGATACGCGTGCCAGTGGCTATATGCTTGAATCCGCTTTAGAAGCGGGGCTATCAGCTGCAGGTGTTAACATTGCACTTGCGGGCCCAATTCCAACCCCTGCGGTAGCTTATTTAGCATCGACATTTCGTTCAGACGCGGGTGTTGTAATTAGTGCCTCTCATAACCCTTACTACGACAACGGTATTAAATTTTTTGGGAGAAGTGGCGCTAAACTTGGCGCAGAGCAGCAAAACGCAATTGAAGAAAAGCTACAGTATGCACTACAGCACGGAATAGAGTGTGTTGATTCTGAAAAGCTAGGTAAGGCAAGACGAATTGAAGATGCGTCTGGTCGGTACATAGAGTTTTGTAAAGGCACGTTTAATTCAGAAATGAGCCTTGAGGGTTTAAAAATAGTTGTAGATAGTGCTAATGGTGCAGCTTACAAAGTGGCCCCTAGTGTATTTGAAGAGCTTGGCGCAACGGTAATCAATATTGGTAACAAACCTAACGGCGTTAACATTAACTATGAATGCGGCGCAACGTCATTAGCTGCACTCAGTGCTTCTGTTATTGAATGTAAAGCTGATTTGGGTATTGCCGTTGACGGCGATGCCGATCGCATAATGTTTGTAGACGGTAGCGGCGAAGTTGTCGACGGCGATGAGATACTGTTCTTAATGGCACGAGAGGCAAAGCAACAAGGCTATAAAGGCGGCATTGTTGGAACCTTGATGAGTAATCTTGGTTTAGAGTTAGCCCTTCGAGAGTTGGATATGCCGTTTGTTCGTTCGAAAGTAGGCGACCGCTACGTAGTTGAAAAACTGAATGAAAACGGGTGGAAAATTGGTGGTGAAACATCTGGCCATATACTGAACTTCAACTACACCTTCACGGGCGATGCGATTATTGCTGCTCTGCAAATTCTGTCGATTATTGTTAAAAGTGGGTATTCGTTAAATCAGCTTAAACAAGGCATGAACAAGCTTCCACAGTGCATGGTGAACGTGCGTCACAGTAATCTAGATTCTGTATTATCACTCGACTCGATTAAGCACGAAGTGGAAACAGTACAACAAAAATTGGGCAATACTGGCCGCTTGGTTTTAAGGAAGTCAGGCACCGAACCACTCATTCGTGTAATGGTGGAGAGTGAATGCGCGAATACTGCCACTGATCTTTCAAATCATTTAGCTAATTGCATCAAAGCTAGCTAAATATGCAAAACGTGTAGCTAGTATCTACGCTACACGTTTCCCCTCATTTATTCTTTTGCTTCACACATTCTGTTAGCGTCAATCTTCAGCAGAGATGCAAATATAAAATTTCAAATAAAACAAATGTAGCAATAACTAGTAAATAGCGCGCTAATAATGCAATATTTGTAGCCTTGTAACGGTAGTTTACTCATAATAAAAAGCAGTTAACACAGTGTGGTTAGCTGTGTAATGAAGGCAAAATATAAAGTAACGGAGAACAGGGTGAAAAAATACAAGGTTGCAGTGGCTGGAACAGGCTATGTAGGGCTTTCAAATGCCGTACTACTAGCTCAGCACAACGAAGTAAAAGCAGTCGACTTGGTTGCTGAAAAAGTAGCGCTTTTAAACAGCAAGAAATCGCCCATTGAAGATAAAGAGATTTCTGAGTACCTAACAACCAAAGAACTTAACCTTGAAGCTACGTTAGATGCCGAGCATGCATACAAAGACGCAGATTATGTTGTTATAGCCACCCCTACCGACTACGACCCACAAACAAACTACTTTAATACAGGTAGTGTTGAAGCGGTTATCAAAACAGTAATGGAAATTAACCCTAATGCTGTAATGATTGTAAAGTCGACTGTGCCGGTAGGGTTTTCTAAAGACGCAAAAGCGCGTTTCGGTACTGAAAATATTATTTTTTCACCTGAGTTTTTACGTGAAGGCAAAGCACTTCACGACAACTTGTATCCTAGCCGTATAATTGTAGGTGAGCGAAGCGAGCGTGCAGAGGTTTTTGCAGAATTGCTTAAACAAGGTGCAATTAAAGAAGATATTGATGTGTTGTTTACTGACAGCACAGAAGCAGAAGCTATTAAATTATTTGCTAATACTTACTTAGCGATGCGTGTAGCGTACTTTAATGAACTAGACAGCTATGCTGAAAGAAATGGCTTAGATACTAAGCAAATTATTGAAGGTGTTGGGTTAGACCCTCGCATAGGAAAGCACTACAACAACCCTAGCTTCGGCTATGGCGGCTACTGCTTACCAAAAGACACCAAGCAATTGTTAGCTAATTATAGCGAAGTGCCAAACAACATGATTCAGGCTATCGTGGACGCAAACCGCACGCGTAAAGACTTTATTGCCGATTCAATTGTTAGCCGCAAGCCGAAAATTGTAGGTATCTATCGTCTTATTATGAAGTCTGGTTCTGACAACTTCCGCGCTAGCGCAATTCAAGGCATTATGAAGCGCATTAAGGCTAAAGGTATTGAAGTTGTTGTTTACGAGCCGGTATTAAAAGAAGCAGATTTCTTCAATTCGCGCGTTATTAACGACCTAGAAGAATTTAAAAAGATATCTGATGTTATTGTAGCTAACCGCGTAACAGCAGATGTAGAAGATGTACTTGATAAGGTGTACAGCCGCGACTTATTCAACGCCGATTAAGTAATACTTATTAAGTAATAGTTAAATAAAAAACCGAGCTCTAAGCTCGGTTTTTTATTTAAACTGAAAAACTGAAAGTGCTATTTGTCCGAACGTCCGTATCGGTCAGAAAAACGCACTATGTCATCTTCGCCAAGGTATGCGCCTGACTGCACCTCAATAAGCTCTAGCGGAATCTTACCTGGGTTTTCTAGGGCATGAACAGCACCAATTGGAATGTAAATAGATTCATTCTCGGTAAGCATGGTGGTGTCGTCATTAACGGTTACATTTGCAGTACCTGAAACCACTACCCAATGTTCAGCACGATGATGATGCATTTGAACAGACAGCTTTTCACCAGGCTTCACCGTTATGCGTTTAACTTTGAAACGACCGCCTTCGTCAATTGAGTCGTAGCTACCCCATGGGCGGTACACTTCGCGGTGAAATTCAAACTCTGGGCGTTTGTGCTTTTTAAGGTGGCTAACAACGGTTTTTATTTGCTCTGAATTTTTCTTGTTTGCAACCATTACGGCATCTTTGGTTTGTACAACTACCACGTCGTCTAAACCAATAACCGACACCAAGCAGTCTTCTGCGTTCACATAGCTGTTTGTCGTGCTCTCAAGTAGCGTGTCACCTATTGAAACATTACCGCTGTCATCTTTTTTACCTGTTTCCCACAGTGACGACCAGCTGCCAACGTCAGACCAACCGGCGTCCAATGTAACCATTGCCGCATCTTCGGTTTTTTCCATTACAGCATAGTCGATTGAATCGCTAGGGCAGGTGGCAAAAATGTCTTCACTTACACGAATAAAGTCTAAGTCTTTCTGGGTTTGAATAATAGCTTTTGTACATACAGCAAACATCTCTGGCGCGTGTGTCTCTAATGCTTTTAAAAACACACTTGCTTTAAACATAAACATACCGCTATTCCAGAAGTACTCTCCGGAATTCACATATTGTGTTGCGGTATCCATGTCAGGCTTTTCTACAAACTGGCTTACTTCAAATCCATTGCCCATTGCTGCGCCGGCTTTAATATATCCATATCCAGTGTGTGGCTGTGTTGGTACAATGCCGAAGGTAACTAATTTACCTTGCTCTGCAAGAATTTGAGCCTGTTTTATCTGAGCTTGAAATGTAGCGCTATCTTGGATTAAATGATCAGCTGCCAACACTAAAAGAGTAGGGTCTTCTCCATTTGCTGTAGCATGAAGCGCAGCAAGTGCAATAGCCGGTGCTGTGTTTCTACCCACCGGCTCTAGCAAAATATCGCTATTATCGATATTAATTTGGCGCATTTGCTCAGCCACTAAGAAACGATGTTCTTCGTTGCATATAATAGAAGGGGGAAGTGCATCCACTCCAGCAAGACGCATAACGGTCTCTTGGATCATGGTATTTTGAGACGTTAGCGCTAAAAATTGTTTTGGTAGCGCCGCACGAGACTTCGGCCACAAACGGCTTCCTGTGCCACCGGCAAGAATTACTGGCTTCATCGAGCGTTCCTTGATTGTTATTAACATAGTTGCCGATATTATACGTGGAAATCACTTGAATTAAATGGTCATTCTTTGTTTTTCAAGCTAGCGTAAAAACTCTCATCCACCCAAAATCCCCCTAGCGGCCTCAATGATCGATTCGCTAATGGTGTAATCGGCTCTACTTCTACCCGTAATAGCGTAATACCGCTCATTTAGCGTACTAGCATTACCAATGCAGTGAACGCCATATTGCTCTTCCACATGGGTTGAAATAGCCGAAGGGGCACAAAATACGCCAAAGTTTTCACTGCCAAACAGTTTAAGTAGGGCGGTGTCGTCAAACTCAGCAACAATTTTGGGGTACAGTTGCTCTGTCTCTAGCCAGCTGGTTAATACATTACGGATACCAGATGTGTTGCCTTGAATTAAAAGCGGCATATTGTTTAAACATTCAGGAAAGTGTTCTTCTGCAGAAAGCCGTTGTTTGGCAAAGAAGCTCAATGAGCTTTCTCCTAAAAAGTGCCCGTTGGCATTTACTTGCGTACCGGGTGCAATACTTCTATCTGCTACAATGAAGTCAATGGTATTAATAGCTAGCTCTTTTAGTAAGCCGTCGAAGCTATCTTCTTTAATTACATACTTAACGTTTGAAAACTGTCGCATGGTGGTATGCACAAAATCATAAAAAAGCACTTTAGGAATACCGTTTGTAATACCAATTACAAATTCTTTCGTATTCACTTCATCGCTATTGTTAAGTATTTCAGCCAATTGATTGCCTTTATGAAATATTTCACTGGCATACTGGTACGTCACTTTGCCTTTCGTGTTTAAATGAAGGCGTTTGTTTATCCTATCAAACAGTGAGTAACCTAGTTGAGATTCAAACGTACTCAACTGGCCACTCACTGTTTGTGGAGTAACGTGAAGAAGCTTAGCCGCCTTGGCAATACTGCCTTCTCTCGCAACTAAAAAGAAATAATACAGGTGATGATAGTTTAGATGATGCATAACTAAGCTTTTATCGATGAACTAAGAAGAATATAACAGATTTATTCTAAGTAAGTGTTGCATTACACTTAAATACAATAAAGCTAGCGGTGTTACTAAAGATACTATTATGGCAAAAGCAATAAACTTACGTGAAACGCGCAAGACGCTGTTTTCTCTCCTAAAACCCGAATCTGGCTTTTTCTGGGTAGCCATTGCATACGGCGTAGCAATAAGCTTAATGACACTCGCCGTACCTATTGCAGTTCAAACACTTATTAACAGCATTGCTAATATTGGCTCTACCAGAGCGGTGGTAATTCTGGCTGTTGTGCTGTTTCTTACCCTTTTTATCTCGGGCATTTTTAGTGCACTTCGTATGCGTGTTATGGAGTTTTACGAGCGCAAAGTATATGCGCGCCTAACTTCTCAGCTTGGTCTTAAAACTATAATGGCACCGCACAGCTTTTTTGAAGGCCGCCAGAACGTAAGCATTACGCAGCGTTATTTCGATATCATGACGCTGCAAAAAAACATACCCTCTTTGATGATTGACGGCTTTGCCTTAGTACTGCAGATGCTGGTGGGCTTTACGCTGGTTTCTTTTTATCACCCCGCGTTGTTTGCTTTCAACGTGGTGTTGTTGATGACAATGTACGCTGTATGGAAAATTTGGGGGCGCGGTGCAAAACGCACTGCTATTGAGCTGTCTCACGCAAAGTATGATTCAGCAAAATGGCTTCACGATATCGCCAGTGCTCACGAGTTTTTTAAGTCTGCCGACCATGTGGAATATGCAGGAAGAAGTACTGAAGGCTTCATAAACAACTATGTAAAGAAGCATAAGGCACATTTCCACTACACGTTCTCACAAGTTGTGATGTTCTTGCTTATGTACGCTATATCAAGCGCTGCATTGTTAGGTATTGGTGGTGTGCTTGTAGTACAAGGCGAATTATCTATTGGGCAGCTTGTTGCGGCCGAACTGGTTATGTCGGCAGTATTTCTAGGGTTATCCCGTTTTACTCAATACCTTAAACTTTACTACGAGCTTTATGGTGCTGCAGAAAAACTGGGTGGTGCGCTTAAAATACCTCAAGAGGATCTTCATTCAGATTCAGTAGCTGTTCCAGCGTCATCAAAGCTAGTGTTTAACAAAGTAACCTTGGCCTATGGCGCAGATAAGTGCGAGGTAGATGTTACTTTAGAGCCAGGTACTCAATATTTTGTTACTTCTGACAAAAGCTGGGTGCAAAAGCAGTTGCTGGGCTACCTTAAGAAATACGAACGTGTTCCCTCTGGCGATATTTTATTAGGTAACTTAAGCCTTAACGATTACGACACTCATGAACTACGCCAAGCCGTTACCATTCTAGATCGCTCGTTGATTATTGAAGTGTCTATTGAACGCTACTTGAAGCTTGCACAGCCTGAAGCCAGCCATGCGGATATTCGCCACGCATTAGAAGAAGTAGAAATGCACAAGGTAATTGATGCTTTACCTGAAGGCTTACAAACAAAAGTGTCTGTGCTTGGAGCACCACTACAACCGTTAGAGTTTTTATTGTTAAAGCTTGCAGCAACCATTATTGCTAGACCAAAACTGCTGATATTGAATCAACACTTCGACGCTATTCCTGTCGACTTGCGCTCGCGCTTACTAAAAAGGCTGAAAAAGTACGAATTTACGGTGTTGTATTTCACCAACATGCCTATGTCAGAATGCTTAAGCGGTGTGCTTCACATGCACGACAACGCGCAAGCAACTATCTACGACATTGATGAGGTAGAATGTGCCAACAAAAATGGCGATCAATTAGGGGAGGGCGCGTAAATGAATAATGCAGAAAGACGTTTCCTTGATAACATTGAAACATTGCCTTCGTTAAGTGTGCCAAAGCTGCATAGAGTAGTTAGCGGTATCATTATATTTCTTGTACTGTCAGCAGGACTGGTTCTTTACTTTACCCCTTGGATCCAAACTGCTTATGGGACGGGTATGGTTGATTCTCTCGACCCCAAAGATCGTACCCAGCCAATTAACGCATTGGTAGATGGTCAAGTTAAGCAGTGGCACGTTCGTGAAGGTCAGCAAATTAAAGCGGGCGATCCAATTGTTACACTCATCGATATTGATGCCCAGAGACTAGAAAAGCTTCAGTCGCAGCTTTCTGCTGCTAATCTTGCCAAGGAAGCAAACGAAACTGCACTTCAAAACGCAGAGAACAACCTAGCACGCCAACGTGCGCTTCAAGAACAAGGCTTGGTATCTACAAAAGAAGTAGAAAAAGCGCAGATAACAGTTCAGGAGCTGCGCGCAAAAGTGGCGGCGTCGGTATCTGATATTAACAGCGTAAGTATGACGCTGTCTCGTCAGTCTACGCAAACTAAGAAGGCGCCTGTCGATGGCACTGTGGTAAGGCTACTTTCTGGTGGCGTTTCTACGTACGTGAATTCGGGCGATATTCTAGGCCAGTTTATACCAGCTGATGCGAAGCGCAGTGTACGTGTAACGGTAAGAGGCTTAGATGCACCATTAGTTAAGCCTGGTGCGAAAGCTCGCTTACAGTTTGAGGGCTGGCCAGTGTTTCAGTTTAGCGGGTGGCCTGGAGCTGCAATAGGTACCTTTGGCGGTGAAGTGGTGTACGTTGAACCAGTAGCAAATTCAACCGGTGATTTTAATGTATGGATCCGCCCCGACGAAAACGATGTGCCATGGCCTGCAGAAAGTTCCGCACGTTTAGGTAGTAGGGTAAAGGCATGGGTGTTGCTTGAAGAGGTGCGTCTTGGTTATGAAATGTGGCGTCAGCTTAATAACTTCCCATCGTTACCAACCGAGCAACCACAAACCATGGGAGGCACTAGCAGCGCACCATGGTAACCAGTAATTTTAAAGTAGAGCAGTTGTTAAGCACTAACACGGCTAACTTATTCAAGAAGAAGCTTTTGGCGAAACACCTTTTTAGAGTGGTAAAAGGTGTTGTTGCCTTTTTGGCATTAGCCGTTTCGTCGGTAAACGCTAGTGACGAGATGAAGATGCCTGCACCAACCATAGATGCTTTCATTAATAGCATGGTGAATTATCATCCTTACGTATTGGCTATTAATGAAGGTAACTACCAAGCGGCTGCAGAACTTGAAATAGCAAGAAGTAGCTTTGACCCGTTTATCGAGCAAAAAACGAATAGTCGCGTTAGTGGTTACTATGATGGAACAAGTTTGGCGCAGCGCTTTTCAAACCCTATAGAAGATTTTAACGGTACGTTATTTACTGAATATCGTTTAGCAGGTGGTGACTTTCCATCATACGAAGGCGCTTACGATACATTATCAGCGGGTGAGGCAAGTGTTGGTGTAGCAATTTCGCTTCTTCAAGGTCGAGAGATTGATAAGCGAAGAACGGAGCTACGCAATGCCGGCTTAGCAACGTCACAGTGGCAAGCTCTTGCAACCAGTATGATTAACGAGTTTGTTTATAAAGGTGTAAGTGAGTACATTTCGTGGTACGAAAGCGCGCTTTCGGTTGAGGCAGTAAAAGGGCTGTTAGAGACCGCCGCTGAGAGAGAACGAGCACTAGTAACAAGAGTACAAAAGGGCGACATTGCCAGTATTGTACTTACTGAATTTAAAGCTAACATTCTACAACAGCAATTATTGTTGGCTGAATTAAGACAAAAGCGAGATGCCCATGCGCAATTACTCTCGTTTTATTGGCGTGCAGCAAATGGAGATATGTTGCAGATCCGCGAAGACCAACCACCTAAAGAAATTGAGTGGCCCTTTTGGGTTGGTGATGGACAGCTAGTAAAATTAAGAAAAGCACTTCGTCAGCATCCAGAGCTAGACGTTATGAAGCTAGAGCAGCAGGTGATTCAGAATAAAGCGGCCCTAGCGGAGAACAGTCTGCTACCAAAGTTAGATTTAAAGGCGTCGGTTGCTCGTGATGTTGGTTCAGGTTCAGAAACGCTAGAAGGAACGGAAACCAAACTAGGTTTGTCGTTTAGCTATCCGTTAGGAAACCGCAAGGCAAAGGCGGAGCGTTCGCAGCTATTATCAAAACAAAGAGAGTTACAACACAAGCTCACGTCTACCGAGCAATCAATAACGCAACGTTTTGAACAAGCCTATGTATTTTGGTTTCAAGCAAAGGACATTGTAAAACTGCAGAGTGAAAATGCTGAGCTTGCAAAAACTTTATCGCAAGTAGAGCGCACACGATTTGATGCAGGTGACAGCGATATGTTTGTTGTTAATGCACGAATGCAAAGTGAGATCAGAGCCCAAATTAAAGAAATAAAAGCAAAGGTAGATTTGTTAAAAGCGGAATTGATGCTTTATAAAGAAGCTGCTCAACTTTATACAATTAATTAGAAATGTGTATAGCGTAAATACAAAAAAGCCGCTTGGGTTACCAAGCGGCTTTTTGTTAGCTTTCGTTCAATAAGTACTTTCAAATATACTTATTAAAATTGGAGGTTATTCGACAGCGCTTTTGAAATCATCTTCAGACAGTCCAGCTGAAAGCGCGTATTCTTTTAGCTTTGATCTCTCAACACCTGCATTTTGTGCTGTGCTCAGTATGCGCATAACTTGTTCACGTTGTTCGGACGATTCGCGTACTGCCGTTTCTACAACAGATTCTGCTTCATTAGGAAACACTGCTAATAGAGCGTCTACTACATATTCGCCAACAAAAGGAACGGCATTAAGCGCACTTGTCATTATTTCTACTATTTTATTAGGATGTTCTTTCGATAAAGTCTGAACAATGCTATCTGCTGCGTCAGGTTGTGTTAGTACTGCAACGCGAACAATTTCATCCAGCTCTTCAGGTGTTGCGACAGATGCAGCATGAACGACAAAGTCAACATAGGTTGGCTCAGCCTTTATTGCTAGCTGAACAATGTTGGGGCAGCTTGCCACGTCTTTCTCAATCGCAAGCTGTACAATTTCTTCTGTAAGCGCGGGTTGCGTCGAAATAGCAGCGAACAAGATTTCGCGGTATTTATCAGGGTAAGTATCTAGCGCAACATCTACTATAGAAACAACTTCCTGCGGATAGTGACTAGCAATTGAGCTTATTGCTCGACCCACAGACATGTTTTGGTTAACTTGTCTTTTTAAAAACGTAGTTTGAAAACGATTATTATCTTCCGATGAGTTAACTGAGCGAGAAGCGTTATCCATCGCTTCGGCTTTTACGCTATCTTGCGCCACCGCTACCACACTTACACTTAATGCAAGTAATGCTGTAGTTAGCAATGTAGGAGTTTTAAACATAAACCCACCTTTTTATAATTATCGCGTAGTATTCTACCGAGCCCGGCGTTAATACGAATTATTCGTTCCAAAGAACTTATCAGACAACGCTACAGTGAAACATATTCGTTAATCATACATTGTTATAAGTATGCTTAACGGCCGTTTGTCCCACCTCTTTAGAAGTAACAACTTTATAGGATCTAAACAATCATCCTATTAGCAATTAGCCTATATTGTCTACTATTTATCACATCTGACTAGAAAACGACCGTTCGGTTCACTTTTATCAAATATTTTAATAATAGCGCTTGACCTTTAATGGCAGATCTCTAAAATGCGCATCCGCTTCGGGGGAAAGC
>Ga0213840_1000732_pt1 | contig 37310 bp, 38 predicted proteins | sample SWPATP22_FD_160132 | JGI IMG/M metagenome (GOLD analysis project Ga0213840, IMG submission 160132) | Coastal seawater microbial communities from Marineland, Florida, United States - SWPA TP2 #2 | ecosystem: Environmental > Aquatic > Marine > Coastal | place: USA: Florida | collected 2016-08-14 | reverse complement strand
TTTGAACTCAGTTACGATGCAAAGTTACGCGCCGCAGAAAATCCAGAAATGACCCCGGAAGCCACAGCAGAAATGACTGCCGAAGTAACTGAATCACCAGACGAATAATGCAAATACAGGGCATGGCATAATCGCGATGCCCTATTTTTCTCCATATTTGCGACGGATGCGAATCAGCAAGTCATTGAGTTTTTCTTTGCCGCCGGGATGTTCCGGCAAATGACTATCTGCCTGTGATTGACGCAGCACTTCCGTCAGTCGTTGATATTCGCCTTCATGAAAAGTAAAATCCGCTTCCGGCAAGATACCTTTTTCGTCACCAGCGAGTTTTGCCTCAATCAAATCAGGGATGTAGGGTAATTGATAGACGGCATTCAGGTTCAGGAGATTAGACTCAATTTGCCCTGTTTTCATCAGATGAATGCCTGTCAACAGCGTACGATAAGTATAGAGCAGTGCTTTTGCTGTACGTTTACTCTCTGCGAATTCGCCCCATTTTTTACGCGAAAATCCGAAATAATGATGAGCATGATGCACGGTTAATGTTTCCGGGACAATCGCTTTCAGTTCTTCGTGTTCCGGTGTGGTTTGCATCACCAGCGGTGACATAATGCGCTCGATGACATTGCCGCTTTTCTTAAGCAAAAGCAGAAAAAAGGGCAGAACATCATGTGTCACGAGGTCAATTTCTAAGCCACCTTCAAACCAGATCCGGTCAATTGTCTCTTTGGCACCATGCAAACCGAGCATATCATCCACAGGCAAGATATGAACGCCCCGTACATCATAATCACTGTCATGCGATGGAAAACCGAAAAGATGCGCTCCACTAATTGTTGTGAAGAGCAGCGGATAGGGTTGTTCATCCAGTACGGCATTGAGTGTTTCATTATGTACAATTTCTTCGTATGTCATTCCACCATGCTCCGGCGTGCTTCAATTAGATAGGTGTTGGCTGCTTCGTAGTCAGGACGTTCCGGCAATTTTGTGCTTTGATAAGCCGCGTCAAATTGTTTGTGCAATTGCAAGCGCCAGTCGTTGACCTGGTCAAATGTCAGTTCTTCCTGTTTGATAGCCAGCAATTTTTCGCGATAGTCTCCCACATCCACCATAATTTCAGTGGTTTCAAGCGCTGTAATCCCGCTCAATAACAAGCGAATCAGGTGCATGGCATGTTTCCAGCGAATTGTGCCGTGATTTTCCAGGTGTTTCCGCATTTTCTTGAATTGCGAAATCACATAGCCATTGTAAGTCTGATAGAGCAGTTTGCTCATGAAAATATGGCGCTGTTCCAGCAATTTTTCAGCGATAGGTGCAGCATATTCGACTTTCGGTGAATTCAGTGCCTCTAAGATATTCGGATTTGCCTTCAATGCCAATTTGACGAATTTTTGTAATTCCCAGTAGGCTTCTTCACCGCGTTCGAGTTGTTCCGGTACACCATAAAGCGACCAGTGCAAATTAGCCGGAGGAAGATAAATACCGCGTCTATCGGTGTCGCTCTCTTCTGTATCCAGTCCATATGCCCGTGAGCCAATAATCACACGGTAAATCACATAATCATAGAGGTTATGGTCATCAAGGGTCTGTGCCATGCCTTCACGTCGATAATGCTTCTGAACAGCAAATTGACGCCGTTTGAGACTGTGTTCATCACCATCGGGAAAACGCACCACATAACTATGAGTGTTATCCAGTGGCGATTGCTGCACAACGCCAACCATCCCCTCATTGAGGATAATCGTTTCATTACGTCGAACATCTTCCAGAACGACAATTTTTGTTCCAACAGGGAGGATAAACCCGGGTTTTAATGACATTCTATGACCTCTTATAAACCGTAGAGGTCATTTTAACAGAATCAACAGAAGCAGGCTATGGTCATCTGTTTACAACTCTAACTGATTTTTGATTTTGTCCCATAAATCTTTGCGTTGGAGAGAGTTGATATGTAAATATTCACGATTTATCATCGTCCACAGTAAAACTTGAAATGTCCTCTGCACCCGACGACCTGAAGATGGTGGAATGTCATCATCATTGAGCTTCGCAACAAAGGCGTCTCGTAATCGGGTTTCAAAACCGGCATCCGGTGGCGACCAGAAATCGACAGCATCGGAGTCTATTGTGAACTGTGTTTTCACAGTGTTGTAGAGTGTGGTTCTTGCGCTTTTTGGAACAATAATATTGCCAGTCGACAGCAAATCATCAAACAAAAAACAGAGATAACCTTCTGTTACCGGATGGTGTCCACCCGAGATCTGTGATTTCATCTGCATGATAATGCGGTCTTCAAATTTGATTAGATTGCTCATGACTAACCCGGATGTGTGCCTGTGTACCGTGCGCGGGGACGAATCAGACGATTGGTCTCGTACTGTTCAATCGCATGTCCTATCCAGCCGATTGTGCGTCCGAGAGCAAATAATGCTAAGGCACTTCCCTCCGGCAATTTTAAAATCCGTGCGACGGCAACCAGCAAAATATCAATCGTCGGGAATTCGCCAATTAAATCTGCTGCGACATCAATGGCTTTTTTGATGAACTGGAATTCAGGGGTGTCGCCATAAGAGTCAGAGAGCATCTCATACATGACGACTGCACGAGGGTCAGCCTCCGGGTAAAGTTTGTGCCCGAAACCGGGAAGGCTCTCGCCACGTCGTAAGCGCCCCCGCATAACATCCTGAATTTTATCAATAGAGCCTGCTTCGTTAAAAAGCGCTTCGACCCGTTCTGTGTAACCCCCATGTTTGACACCCTGTAACGCCGATAAGCCTGCAATAACTGTTCCATAAGGGGTTGCCCCTGCGGATGCCACCACACGCGCCGCAAAAGAAGAAGCATTCAATTCATGATCGGCCGTGACAATCAAAGCGGCATTGAGTATCGGAATCGATTTTTCATCATCAGGACACCAGCCATGTTGCAGCATTTCGGGCATACTAATATTTTCGGGGACATCACCTGCTGCGACCGATGCCATCAAACGCATGATACGTGCGCCTGTCTGTGCGACGGTTGCCGGACGCAAATCATAAGCCGTCATATCATCTGCTGATGCCGATGGTAAAAAAGTCAACAATTCTTGGAGGGGAGTCAGTTCTGCGCCATCCATGCCCATGTGAATCAGCATCGTTTCATATCTTAATGCCGAAATATAGACATCAAGATCAAAGAGTTTGACGGATTCTGACGTATCATCTAACCAGATGAGTGATGCGACTTCTTCTACACTTTTCTCACGGGCAAGTTCTTGCACATCATGTCCGCGATAATAGAGCTTCCCGCCATCAATCAGGGTAATGGCAGAATCCATCACAGGTGCGCCCCAGTGCAGCGCATCCTTTGCAAGTGTTTCAGGATTACGGCGACCATCTTTCCGCGCAAGGAGTTTTTCCACATCTTCAGCATAATAGCGCTTCTGGCGTTTGCCTTCCGATGATTGTTCACTCCGTATCAAACCACGACTGACATAGGCATACAATGTCGAAACACTGATGTCCAGCATTTTCGCAGCTTCTTTTGCGCTCAGATAGCGTTTGGATGGCATATAAATTTCCCTTTAAAGAAGGTTTTGTTCACAAAATAAATAGCATTGAAGGGCGCAATCAGATACGCCCCCGGGTGACATGTTCAATTGTAGTGTAACCAATCAAGCATAATAATCAATATATCAAGCTATTCTTCGTCAGACTCAGGGAAAAATACGGAATCAATCACAGTTGACCAGAGCATCTCAGCCGTATCATCTTCATCATGCAGGGGTTGTACAAAGAATGTATACACTTGCTCATGAGCAATCACATAAGCTGTGCGACTGATCTCTGTTTCGACTATGAGCGCATCTTCGCCACCGATGACCAGTTCTTCCGCAACAATTTCTTCATCTTCAAATTCTGCCGCTAAATCATCCAGTGTGATGTCTTCTACATCTTCGATATTGATCAGAAGGATTGCATTTGCTGTGAGTGGTTGGTTAATCAGAATAAAACCATTGCCAGCAAGTTCATCAAATTCTGCCGGATAGACAAAGCAGAGATTTTCTTCTTCATAAAGCACCGTATCATCATCTGCTTCGGGGCAGGTCAACTCAACATCGTCGCTGTCATCTGTTGCTGAAATCGTGATTTCTTCTGTGATACCGTTCACATCTAATGTGTAATCGCCGGGTTCGATTTCCGACGTATCGAGTTCATAGTCTGTTTCAAACGCTGTTAACACCATCGCACACATTGCCTCAGCGTCACGGGTGGTCGGGACAGAAACAAAGATTGTGTCATCTTCAACAGATTGTGTGATTTCACCGAGTTCTGTACAGGCATCCGCTAAATCGCCACTAATTTCGATGATGATACCGTCATCGGTCTCTTCGATAGTGACACTGCTCACGAAGGCTTCTCCGATAAGCGGGTCATCATCCTGTGCTAAAACAGGAATCGCAAGCAAAACAATGATAAACAGGCTGATTAATCTAAAACGCATCTTATTCTCCTTTAGTTTTGTAAGCCGGGTTGCAACAGTATCATTTTAAAGTGATAATCATTAATATGCTGCAAAATATTGATTGATATGCGGTGAGTATCTATGACTGCTCCGATTAGCAATTATTTTGATGAAGGCAAAGCGTTCTTTGATGATGGTGAATATGAACAGGCGATTGAGACCTTCACCAAAGCGCTGCGTCTGAGTCTGGGCGATCTTGCTGAAACCCATCTCTATCGCGGGATTTGTTATGCTTATCTCGAAGCCTTCGATAGAGCGATGAGTGATTTTAATGATGCCTTGCGTAAAAATCCTTATCTGGCAGATGCTTATAATGAACGGGGTAATTTATACCGGATGGATACACAATATCAACTGGCAGTCGATGACTATAATGCAGCGATCACAATTGACGATGCACATTATGCCGCGTATTATAACCGCGCTTTAGCCTATGAAAAATTGAAGCAACTCCCGGAAGCTGAAGCCGATTTGAGCCGTGCTATCGAACTTAATCCTGACATCATTGCCTGTTATGAAGCGCGTGGACGTGTGCGAAACGAACTCAAGCAATATGGCGGGGCAATCAGCGATTATTCACATTTCCTCGAAATCGGCGGGGGCTATGAGTATGATAATCAGAGTGAAGTTCAGAGCTTGATTATCACGCTGCGTATTAATCACTTTTTGAGTCGCTTCATTCCACCCCGATTTTTACCCGATGCCCGTTTATGAGCGGAAAAATCTATGCAGACACTTGATTTACTCAATGACGAAATTGGCACACTTGATGATGCGACGCTCATCATTAATGATTTTCACTGGTTTCTGACAGTCGATGAATTAGCCGGACAATGGACAGTCAAAACAGGCGAAACTGTCGTTTTTACCTCGGATTCACGCGAAGCAGTCGATGCTTTTCTCTATGGCATGGCTCTGGCGTACAAAGGTTTACCCGCACATCTTTATGCCAAGTTATTCAGCATGATGGCAGGTGGCGACGTTGGTAACGACCTTGATGGGGATGTCGATATTGAGGTATTCGAAGAAGATGATGACGAACGCCTCAGCGATTTACAGATGAGTACCCTTGAAGCCATCGAATACGATGAAGATGATGAATCAATTGCCACATTCGACGATATTAAGCCACTATCAGAAGATGCAATTGACCCCGAATAATCTCAGGGTATCCATGAGGCATAACTACCACCGATTAAGGTAATTTGCTGTACTTCCTGACCATCGGCAGTCATTAAGTATAGCTGGTCTTCATCCGTGATGTTGCTGGTAAAAATGATATATTCTCCATCAGGACTATAACTCGCAGCCCAATCCGAGCCATCACTATCAAACAGGATGCGTTTATCGCTACCATCAAGATTCATTTCAGCAATAGCATAGGTATCATTTTCAACATTATAGGTGATGTACAGAATCCGTTCCCCATCCGGCGAGAAAACAGGTGAACCGTCGTGTACATCATTGTTGGTCAGCAGAATGGTATTGCCCGTTGCAACTTCTAGCAAAGCAACTTCCCATGTTCTGGCATCCTGGCGGGTTGCTCCCATTGTGAAAACGATATATTGTCCGTCGGGGCTATAACGGGGATGTCCATTATAAAGTCCATTGCTCAAAACAAGTTCATCTGTGAGGTCACTCACGCGAACGCGCCGCATATCAAAAACACCCGGTTGAACTTCCGAAGAATAAATTACCCATTCACTATCCGGCGACCAGGCTGGCAAACGATCCCATTGGTCATTGAATGTCAAACGCTGTAATTGCCCGCCACCCCGATTCACAATATAGATTTCATAGCTATCGTTGCTATCGGGTTGTGATTGGTCTCTATCACGATTGGATTGGAAGGCGACCCATCGTCCATCAGGTGAGGCAATTGGAAACGAACTATTGGCAAAAGGGTCTTGCGTAAGCTGGGTTTCTGTCCATGAATCCAGGTTGATGCTGACAATTTCCGAAGTAGGGTCATCGCCACGTTGATCGGCAAAGATAATTGTCCCGGATACGCCACGAAGTCGGTTTGCTAATTGCGGTGTACCCTGTTCGCCTACAGGAGCAACATCTACCTGTGTTTCAGGGAATAATGGCGTAACGAGACTGGCATTTGCCTGTGCTGTTGCTGTTGAAACTGCCTGTTGGGTCGCACGGTCAGAGAGTAATGTTGCGGCTGCCTGACTGGTTTCATCCAATGTCGGAAATGCAGAACCCTCTGTAATCGTCTGCGGGGATGCCTGTGTGACATCGTCTGTTGTTGCTGTCACTTCTGAGATGTTTAATTCAGTTCCTGTGCTATCCGGTATGATGGATGTTCCCGGAAAGAGAACTGTAAAACCCAGGAATCCGGCTGCAACAATGATTCCCAGTAAGCCACAACCAATCGTCCCACCAATCAAGGCACTGACAAAAGGATTTTGTGAACGGCGTTTGCGAATTTTAGAGCGCAGACTACGGGGAGGTGGCACAACCGGACGACTCGCACCACTGGATGCTGGAGAGGGAGCATAGTTAACAGGCTGATTTTTCGGTTTAGAGGGCGGTCGGGTTGGCTCATCTGCCAGAATTTCTTGATAGGATGCCATCTTGAGACGTGGCTCGGTATCATGAACAGCAGTCGGACGTTCGATTGCTAATTTGAGTGATTCCGCCAGCGCAAGAGCCGTTTGATAACGGTCCTCACGGCTTTTCTTGAGTGCTTTCAGGGTAACAACTTCGAGAGCCGTAGAAATTGTAGGATTCAGTTGACGCGGCATCGGGGGTTGCTGTGTAACCTGCATGACCGCGATGCTATAAGGTGTTTCATTCTCAAATGGACGACGCCCGGTTGTCATCTCAAAGAGCATAACACCCAATGAATAGACATCACTGCGTCCATCAAGGTCTTTGCCCTGAGCCTGTTCCGGGGACATATAAGACGGTGTACCGACAACACCTTGAGTCGTCAAACCGGGGTTGTTATCACCTACAACACGCGCAATACCAAAATCGGTCAGGAACGCACCGCCATCATCATCCATCAAAACATTGCTCGGCTTGAGATCACGGTGCAGCACATTTTTACTGTGAGCATAATCGAGTGCGGGAGCAATCTGATTGATTATTTTGTAGATGTCATCGGGATTCAAAGGACCATTCTGGAGGACATCATCCAGCGAACCGGATGGCATATAGCGCATGACGATAAAAGGCTGTCCATTATATTCGCCATAATCATACACAGGGATAATGTTGCGGTGTTCGAGTTTGCTGGCAATATCAACTTCGCGGCGGAAGCGCTCCATGTAAGTATCATCTTTAACAAAGTGACGCGGCAACACTTTAATCGCTACCTGTCGATTCATGGATTGCTGTTTACCGAGGTAAACTGTCGCCATACCACCTTCACCGATGGGGCGTATAATTTCATAACCGCTAATGATCTTGCCGATAAGTTCGTCTGCCATAAATTAACAGTTCCCCACGTATGAGTATCAGAAATGATTATAAGTTAGATTACGAAGAGGGGCAACGGGCTAGACAATCCGGTGAATGCGACCTTTCTCAAAATTGGTTAAAATCTCTTTGACTATCAAACTACATTGAATCGGGAGTTTTAAAATGGATTATCGTTATCTCGGGCGAACAGGGATGAAAGTCAGTGAATTGTGCCTCGGGGCGATGACCTTCGGGCGTGAAGCCGATGAGGATACCAGTTTTGCCATGATGGATGCCTTTGCGGAAGCAGGAGGCACATTCATTGATACCGCCGATGTCTATTCACGCGGGACAAGTGAAGCGATTGTAGGCAAGTGGCTCAAAAATCAGACACGCGAAGATTTCATCGTTGCGACCAAAGTGCGTTTTGGCATGGGCGATGGTGTCAATGAAATCGGTCTTAGCCGGAAACATATTCTGGATGGGGTGGAAAAAAGTCTGAAACGCCTGAATGTCGATTACATTGATTTGTATCAGGTGCATTGTTACGACCCTGGGACACCGCTCAAAGAAACACTCGGCACATTGAATTCGCTGGTAGAGCAGGGCAAAGTGCGTTATATCGGGGTCAGCAATTACAAGAGTTATCAGATTCAAAAAGCACTTGATGTCAGTAAAGCAATGGGTTGGGAAGGCTTCGTCAGTTTGCAACCTCTCTATAATCTGCTGGATCGATCACTGGAATGGGAAATTGTCGAATTATGTCAGCAGGAAGGTCTGGGCATCATTCCCTGGAGTCCTTTGCGCGGGGGCTGGCTAACCGGAAAATATCGCCGTGATATGGAAAATCCACCGGAAGGTACACGTCTCGAAAAAGCCGAGAGTGAAGGCTGGTCAGAAAAATGGTCGGCTTATAACAATGAGCGTACCTGGAATGTGATAGATGAACTATTAGCCATTGCTGAAGAACTCGATAAATCTCCAGCACAGGTCGCGCTCAACTGGGTGAAAGATCAACCGGGTGTTACTGCACCGATTATCGGGGCACGCACAATGGAACAATTGCAGGATAATCTCGGTTGTGTCGGATGGGTATTAACTGATGAACAACGGACACGCCTGAACGATGTCAGTGAGATGCCGGGACCTTACCCTTATGATTTTATCCAACGGGCAAGTGCCAATCGTTAAAGATTCTATTGCACAGTTTTTAATATGGCGCTAATATACCGTCGCTTTATAACATTTTAAAAAGATTAGGAGCAGCTATGCGGTTTATTCGCGTTATTTTGTTAGCCTGTTTAGCATTTGCAGCAGTCGTGGGTTTTGCACAGGAAGAACGCACTGTTGGCGCACTCTACGGTGAACACAGTGGTTATACTCTGATGCGTGTTCAGAATAATCCTTTCGTCTTTTTACTGAATGATCAGGGTGAACGGGTACATCAGTGGTATGTCGATGTAGAAGGTATTGATGCTTTCCTGATGGAAAACGGTGATCTGGTCATCACAGCACCCCGTGTAAATCCAATTGAAGAAAATGACTTTGCCTCTGTATTCTTCTGGGTTGGCAGTGGTGGTCGTGTGATGCGCTTCAACTGGGAAGGTGAGTTACTCTGGGAATATGAGTTTGATCGTCCGAACTATCGTATTCATCATGGTATTTTCCCCCGTGCGAATGGCAATATTTTGATGATTGCATGGCACTACAAAACTATGGGTGAAGCAATCCAGGCAGGACGTAGACCAAATGCAGTCAACGATGGTCTGTGGTCAGAAGTATTCTTAGAATACGACCCTGTTGCTGACGAAATCGTCTGGGAATGGCATCTCTGGGATCATCTGATTCAAGATTTTGACCCCGCACGCGATAATTATGGTGTCGTTGCTGACCACCCTGAACTTGTGGACATCAACTATTTTGACCCCAATCCTCTGATTGATGACTGGATTCACGTTAACGCGATTAATTACAATCCTGAACTCGATCAAATTCTGGTGAGTGCGCGTGAATTCAATGAAGTGTGGGTAATTGACCGTAGCGTAACCACTGAAGAAGCCACAGGTGAAGCAGGTGATTTGCTCTATCGCTGGGGACATCCATACAGCTATGGTCGTGGCGAATGGTCAGACCGTGAATTATTCTATCAGCACGATTTGCAGTGGATTCCAGAAGGCTATCCCGGCGCTGGCAATATCATCGCATACAGCAACCGTCATGTGACCGAAGAACATCCCGAAGGCGCGTACTCAACAATTGTTGAATTCACACCACCTGTCAACGAAGACGGCACATACACTATTGAAGAGGGTCAGGCATTTGGTCCTGCTGAACCAACCTGGCAATTCGTCGCAACACCGCCTGAATCAGTTTACTCTGATTTGATTTCCGGCGTACAACGTTTGCGTAATGGCAACACCCTCATCACAGAAGGTGGTTCGGGTCGTCTGCTTGAAGTGACACCGGATAACGAAATTGTCTGGGAATATATTGCACCTTACAATGGTCTGACGATTGTGCCACAGGGTGGGGAAGCCGCCGCACGTATCTTCCGTGCCCGTCGTTATGAAGAAGATTATCCGGCATTTGAGGGTCGTGACCTGACACCGGATACCACTATCGAAGCACTGGCAGAAGCTGAATAAGTTCCGATAACATCGCAAAATAAAAAAGCCGTCTCACAGCGAGATGACCATAAGCATCAAGTTAAGAAGAATCGAGACCCAAAAGCTGAAAAGTAGCAGGTCTCGATTTTCTTTTTTGAACTTTGCAACGTGAGAGTTGAGGTAACAAATCATTCAGTGTTTGACATAATGTCGTGAATCGAGATAAGGCTCGTTGTATATGAGGTGTGAACTGCCGTATCATAAAACAAGCTTTTACCAGGCTGCGGTCTTGTTCATGCCAGCATCCAAGAACACAGAACCAATGTTGGATGAGTGCTGTGAGTAACTTAGCATAGACTTCGCTCAACATTCGGTGGGGTTGTTGAGACCGTGACGCATCCAGGGATAGATGTTGTTTCCAAAGTTTAAAAAGTAGTTCAATTTGCCAACGCAAGCGGAGTAATTGCAAACAATCCTCAATAGAAAAGGTCGCTGGCAAATTGGTGACAATAACCGTCCAGTCGCATAAGTCTAATGTTGTCTGTTGCAACCGACTTTTTTTACGCGCTTTAGCTGACTTGCACACTCGTTCACGACGTTGTTGTGCCACATCCTCTGGTACTCGAACTGCAATTAAACGGCAAGGAAAACATTGGGCACTCAGCTCCACTTGTTGGTCAATCGTATCTGCCTCTTGAGCCTGTAGCCAATCTAAAATATGGATAACCTGGTCATCTTCCCATATACCAACACGAGCAGGCAAGCGACTGAGCCAATAGACACCGCGTTCATTTAAGTCTTTAAAGACCTTGACTTTGAAGTAGGCAACATCCGCAAGCCTTAAGCTTCCTGCTTCTAATTCTGTTGTTTGTAGTGGGCAGTCATGCTCACGACCTGAGGCAAGAAGTAGGTCAAGCCCTCCCCGTTTATAGTCATAGACGGTCTGTATTTTGAGAATGGCTTGATGCCCAATCTGACCATGCCCTGACCAGAGGTGTGAAAATTGTTTGGGCAAGTTAATCTTACTACTGTCCTGTAAATATACACCTGTAAAATGCTCTAAGAGCGGGATACCCGCACTGTCACCTGTCACCAAATAACTTAAGCCACGCATCAACAGACGATATAAAAACTCATTAGCTTGAGCGCTATTAAGACGATCTTGTAATCCTTGAGGGCTAATTCTGACATCAGAGTTGCAAGCACTCTGACACAGTTCTTCTAAACTGGCGTTGGGATTTGTCTGCCACCCAAAAATCAGCGTTTGGGCGAAGCTAGCTCCGTTGAATTTCCGTTGACGCTGACTAAATCCACTTTCTCGTCCTATTTGCTTAGCATCATCAATGAGTAATTGTTGGAGAATTTTACTTAATTGGTCTATGCTTGTACGCATGAAGGGCATCCTCAGGGAACTGTTGTTTAGGCACAACTATTCTCTCTGATTTTGCCCTTTTTCGCTTAACTTGATGCCAATGCCCCTGCTGCAATGAGCGGGGCTTCTGTGTTTTCGATAGCTTACCGCTTATGGTGTAACGACACCATAGAAATGGGCTGTATAGTTATCATCCATCACGAGCATGTATTGACCGTTCGGACTGAAATCAATATCGAGAACCGCCGTATCATGAGCAACAAAGCTATGAATGATGGTGTAGTTGCTGAGGTTCAAGAGATAGACTGTTCCATCGGGTGCGCCAATTGCTAGCAATGACCCATCCGGGCTGAATTCGAGGGCAGTTGTATCAAAACTCACTTCGATCAGAACCGGCACTTGAGTTAGATCAGCTACGAAGTAAATCCAGATTGCAGGGCGGGCAGTACTTGCGTCTGCAATTGCGATCATCTGACCATCGGGTGACCAGGCTGCAATACCGAGTAAATTGCCTTCAATCTCACCGAGCGGGACAACATCAAGCGCTGTATTTGCGTTAATAGTGTCCGTTGTTCCAACGAGCGGTTGCGGAATCGGCTCTATGAAATATAGACCATCTAAACCTTCAACTGTCCAACCAATCGTCAGATCAGCCTGACCGACTTGCTGATATTGTACCTGCCACCAGTAATTACCCTGCGGACCACAAACCGGACCATCAACCACGACAAATGTATCGGATGGTTCAATTGTGCCAATATCAGTCGCATTGAGATCAGGTAATTCACGGATATTGCTACCGATTTCAGGGGTAGTGCGGGCAGTTTCACCAATCGTCAAACGTGGCAATAAAGCATTCGGGCAGGTGTTATTGGTATCGACGGTAGGTTCAATGGCTGTCGCGATAACCACAGGCTCCGGGGTAACGGGTACGACAAATGGCGCATCCGATGTGCTACAGAGAACCACATATTCTGCGCCTGTTGTAACACGGTAATCATAGGTGACGCCTTCATATACAAGGGTGATTTGATACCCGGTTATGTTAATCGGATCGTATACCTGTCCGGGAGTCGGACAACCGAGTGCCGTACTGGTAAAAGTGACTTCGCTCCAATAAACATAATCCAGCATATCCTGTGTAATCGGGGTGTTGAGTGCTGTACTCAGAGTTTGCAGCGCAATATCAATTTCAGATGGTGAATCAGACTCCTGTGCGATAACTGATGATGCTATGAAAATACTGCTGATGATGGCAATGAGCGCAATGATTTTACGCATATTCTCTCCTCATAATTGATAAAACAGTAGAGACAGGATAATCGTTGGACTTAAGCATCAGCCTGAACCCCTCCTGGAATTATGTCAGATTAATGAGTTTGAACTTATAATTTGCTTATCATTGAAATGATTCTGTCAGGAGGCTGGTTTTTCGTGGAGTCGAGAAATTCCCACAACAATCAACGATAAAATGGTAAACGAACATGACAACGTTCATGATTAATACAGGGAATCTTAATTTTGTGTAATTTGCCTGGAAAATACTGTAAACGATTACAATTATGGTCTACGTATTTTGGGATATTATATTGCGCGGTGGAAACGTTATAAAGGTATACGAAATGGATGTATCGGCTTATCGTAAGTTATACCTGCGCCACTGGCATCCTCAATCGGAAACCTATTCCGGTTGTGATAGCCTGTTAACTGCTATCAATAGTGGATGGCAAATGGCAGAAGAAGTTTTTCGTCAAAAATTATTTTATTCCGGTCGTACTGTAACAATCTATCACTTCACACTCACACATCACAACACCACAAGCGTTATCCGTGTCATCGGCAATCCATTTGTTGAACGCTTTGTTCAACATAGAGGTTGCACAGTCTACTCATTTGAGGAGCGCACTGGCACGCTGCCCTACGTCGAAGCTCAAAAAATTGCCAGCTAGATAATAGACTCTTATTGGAACAATCTTATTGGAATAGTACTCGCTGCTTTTTTCTGTAGCGAGTTTTTTGTTTCTAGATGAGAGATAATATAAATTATGCGGGAATTAAATATCATAAATTCCCGCAGATATTTTTATGCGGCTGTCCATAAAGATTTGGTTGAAGGTGTAGAATTAAATGGGTCTGGTATGGCTAATTTGACACCATGTGCAACTTCAACATAACGAGGCATTTCTCTATGATCTTGTTTTTTTGCATCATTTGTATGCAACCACCTCCACAAATCTTTGTTCCCTCGCAGTCGCATGTACAGTGAACCATTTTGGTTGCATATTTGTTGAGCTACAGTTTGAGCATCTCGTGTATAAGATGTATTTGTAACAAAGATGCCTGCATTTACTAGACGATTACGATGTATAGCTCCATGAAAACAGTCAATTTCTTGGGAAGAGACTTTGTTGGTTTTTTGTTTTTGTTTTACTTGAACTCCAATAAAGAATGGGAATAAATGGTGTTTCGGAAATGCATAAATATCTATACCACCATCTTTTCTTCTTGAACCACCTTCTGGACGAATAGATGTGTAGCCATGATTTTCAAACAAAGCGCAAATTGCTAATTCAAATTCTTCATCAGTAATCTGCTGAGCTAACCCGAAGTCACGTTTTAAAGCATCTAGGATGATTTGTGAACTATCAATATATCCAGAGATTTTTTGAGATGGGGAGGTTGGAGGCGGATCTGTATAGTCGTCAGGATAAATGAAATCAAATTCCATTTGTATAGGGTCGTTCAATTCGGGAAACATTGCACTTCTAAATGGCTTGTTTTTCTTTCGTCTTGGCATAGAAGAACCTTGTCACATAAACAAAACATTATACGAATTATAATAGCAACACATTACAAACCAAATTTAATCTCAAAAATAACTTTTATATGTTGTTATCTCATATACTTAATTTAGGTTACAATGTGCAAATATTATTTGTGAAATGATAGTTAGGCATTTTATGAACCATCCAGAATGGCTCGAACAACAGGCACATTTGAGCATTGAACGCTTGATGCCCCGTTGTGACGATATACTCAAACAACTCGATGATGCTGATGTATTCAAGCAGCGTGTCGAACGTGAATTTCCCCGATTATTCAAATTGCTCTATCACCTGTATGGCAAACAATATGATTTTTTCTATCATTTAGAGCGTATTCTCGTGCAAGCTGCGGAGATGTTCGCACGCCGTCCATTAGAATTACGCGAACTCGATAAAGAGCGTGAAGCCAATCCGACCTGGTATCAATCCGAAAAAATGCTCGGCGCAGTCCTGTACGTAGATTTGTTTGCGGGTGATTTGAGTAAGATGCACGCGAAAATCCCTTATTTCAAAGAGATGGGCGTGACCTATCTGCATCTGATGCCGCTATTTAATGTGCCGGAAACCAACAACGATGGTGGTTATGCCATCAGCGATTATCGGACTGTGCGCCCCGATATTGGCACGATGCAGCAACTCGCCGGGCTTGCTGCTGAATTGCGTCAGGAGGGGATTAGTCTGGTACTGGATTTTGTGTTTAATCACACATCTAATGAGCATGAATGGGCGAAAAAAGCTCTTGAAGGCGATGTGCAGTATCAGAATTTTTATTACATGTTCCCTGACCGTAATTTGCCGGATTTGTACGAACGCACTCTGCGCGAAATTTTCCCCGAACAAGCACCGGGTAATTTTACGTTTCAAGAAAAAATTCAGCAGTGGGTCTGGACATCCTTCTATAATTTTCAATGGGATTTGAATTACAAGAATCCCGAAGTGTTCAATGCGATGGCGGGGGAGATGCTCTTTTTAGCGAATCAGGGCGTCGAAGTGTTGCGATTCGATGCACTGGCATTTATCTGGAAAGAAATAGGCACTTCCTGCGAGAGTTTGCCGGAAGCGCATATGATTATTCAAGCCTACAATGCGCTGGTGAATATCGTTGCTCCTGCGATGACTTTTAAATCTGAGGCGATTGTGCATCCTGATGATGTTGCCAGCTATATTTCGATAGAAGAATGTCCGCTCTCATATAATCCGACCATGATGGCATTGCTCTGGGAAGCACTTGCTACACGAAACGTGAGTTTGCTACAAACCTCGATGGCGAAACGTTTTGCTATCCCGGAGGGCTGTGCCTGGATTAATTATGTTCGTGTACATGATGACATTGGCTGGACATTTGCTGACGAAGAAGCCTTAGAACTCGGCATCAATGGCTATGACCATCGCCGCTTTTTGAATGATTTTTATATCGGCAAGTTTGATGGTTCATTCGCGATAGGAGAACCATTCGGCTACAACGAAAAAACAGGCGATATGCGAATTTCTGGGACGGCTGCATCCTTAGCAGGGCTGGAACAGGGCATCAAACTCAAAAATGACCTGTATATTGAGATGGCACTCAAACGTCTTTTGCTGATTCATAGTGTGATTCTGAGTGCGGGTGGTATTCCTCTGATTTATATGGGAGATGAAATCGCGCAACTCAATGAGTATAGCTGGCGCAATGACCCTGAAAAGAAAGACGATAGTCGCTGGACACATCGTCAGCCACATGATTGGAGTACTACCGAAAATCGAGAGGACGAAAGCACGATAGCAGGGCAGATGTATAGCGGACTATTGGAACTCATCAACATTCGTAAAAATACGCCAGCACTTGGAGACGGCTCAAGCACTTTCTTCCCGACACAGAATGAGCATGTCCTCGGCTATATTCGCAGCAAGTCGATTTTGATTCTGGCAAATTTCACAGAAACAGAGCAGCGGGTACAGCGCAATATTCTGGAGGCATATGCTGAATCAGGCGACACCGTCTATGATTTGCGAACGGGGAAAAATATAGAAATCGAACGCGAAATTGTCTTAGCGCCCTATCAATTTGTCTGGTGGCAGTATGGGGAACGGGTTTAGTCTGTATTTGCAGATGGATGATACCCGGCATCAACCCAACGCTTGCGGGCAACAACAATAGCAGGGCGATTCATTTTTAGACGTATGATTGTGGCACGACCTGTTGCTGTTCGACCTCTTATACGAATGAAATTATCTATCCATTCAAAATGATCTGACCATTTTTGCTTGCGTGGATGGAACAATGAAACTGTAGTATTCGTTTCAGGGTCAAGTGTGTCTGTAGCCTGTCTTTTATGATTATTGCAATTCCAGCAGGAGAGGGCGAGATTATCCAATCCATCCCCGCTCCCGGGATGAATGTGATCAACCTGCATAGTCTGCCCTGTGTTGACTTCACAGGTTTGACAATATTCACAGCAACCATTTGCGCGATTATAAACTTGCTGCCGAATTTCTTGCCATGATAATTCAGACATCTTCTGGCTTGAAATCTTTCTGTGTGACAGTGTGACCCCGTTGACGCAAGATTGTCGCGGCTTCGGCTTTTCTTAGCATAAGACGGTCTGCGCGATTGACTAAATTATCTAGCTCCTGTTGCTCTGATGCAGTTAACACATCTTGATTGTTCTTTGTCATCAGATGATGTGCGCGATTTTGTACTGTATCCGGCAATTGGTCGCGGGTGATAGTCCACAGGGTATCATCGGATAATCTTTGCAGGGCATCCAATTCCGCTTGAACATCACCTGGCAGAGCAGGTAGCGGCTCAGGCAATTGCCGCAGATAGTCTAAGAGGATTTGCTCAATAGACTGATTTTTTTGTTCGGCAAGCGCACGAACTTTGACTGAAACATCATCCGGCAAATCTATTGTGATTGAATCTGTCATGGCATTGTCCAATCCATCCATACAATATCCTTATTATAGCAGACTGTGCCTTATGAAGTGCCCCCACAGGCAGGGGAGCAATTTTCTGTTTCAATCATTTTTGTCGTTTTCGTCATCATCGTCGTCAGGATAGGTGAAATCATCATCCAGCCAACCGACTAAATCATCGGGAAAAGATGGATTGCGAATGCCGCGCATCTCTGCTTCACGGATGATGTCGTCGTATTCAGATTCTGTATCCTGACTCAAACGATATAGATATGATAATTCGTCAAGCAGGTATTTATCTTGCGTCAATGACATTGTTTCCTTGAGATATTCCTGCAACTCTTTAAGTGACCTACTCCTCTTCTTCATCGTCAATAATTCCTAACTCCGCCTTTGTTTCTGCCATGCGGATAGTGAAGTCAATTTTGTCTTCTGTGGATAATTGGTCGTAACGTCGTTGTCTGATTTCTTCTCCACGTTTGAAGAAATCAGTATACTCCGCGAGTTTTTCTTCGGCTTTTTCAAGCTCTTTAACACGGGACTTCAAAACGTCAATTTCTTCCTGCTGGCTACGACGAAATAGCTCTGCAAAGAGGAAACCCATCAGGATGCCCATTAGAAACAGTAGTCGTTTCACACTAAAACTCCTTTAGAATCTTGTATTCACATGTGTCGATGTATAAAATCTCTAACGATAGCTGCTCTAACAGTTATCGTTATGTTGCCGTCGCCTGATGAGCCTGTTAGCCAGAAATGACTATCATCGGGCGACGTGTTTCTCATCGCTGAAAAAGAGTATGACACAAGTTTTCTGTTTTCGCTACAAATTCGCCCGTTTGAATACTGTTACCTGGAAGTCTGTAATAGAATGTTCAGGTTTTTAGCTCAGACTGCTGTATCGGCAGATGAATTGCTATAATGCCAGAATATCAACGACGCTATGACAGGCAGGACATAATGCAAGAAAAATCTAAAAATGGCTCATTATTCTCCGCACGGAATCTGAGTTTTGTTGTTCTCTTCTTTGCGATTTTAGTCAGTGGTTATCTCAGCTATTTGAAATTTGATACGAGCGTTCATGCGGCTTGCTTGCCAGGTGAAGTGTTCGACTGCGGCACGGTGCTGAACAGTGTGTATTCGGAAATTCTGGGTATTCCGATTGCATGGCTGGGCTTAGGGGTCAATATTCTGGTGGTCGTGCTGCTTTTGCTCGAATCGAATGCCCATTTCTTCCGGCAATATAGTGTGCCGATTATTTTCGGTGTATTGTTGTTTGCCTTCTTATTCTCGGTCTATCTGGTCTATGTTCAAGCTGTCCTGATTACCAAATACTGCCCCTGGTGTTTATCGCATGAGGCGCTGGTGACAATCGTATTTGGATTATCGGTATCACGCCTCATGAAATGGATGGACAGAGAAGAATTAGAGACCGTTTAAGTATTCAATCAAATCGGCAATTTCTGCGGGTGTCATGTTTTCATCGTAATTGTTGGGCATGGCATTCCCGTACCCCTCTACAATGTGTTGCGCGGGTTCGACAATGCTATAAAAGATATATTCCCGCGCAGATTGTCCTTCAACAGTCGTCCCCGCACGCTCCACAAGACCTTCCAGATAGGGCGCACCCGTCGCATCTTCTGTATGGCAGGCAATACACGCCTGCGTTGTAAACAATATTTCACCGTTAGCCGCATCCCCTGATTCCGGGAGTTCTTCATATGGAACGGTACTTTCTGGAGCAGGGTTACAGGCGGCTAAGATGAGCAATAAAACGGGAATAATCAACAGTCTGTGCTTCAATGTGCTGATCCTTTACCTGACTTCGAATAGTCCCTGTATTGTATGATGAAAGCCGATATTTTCCAGTAAATCGGACAAAAATCAGCAGAAAAAGGGGCAAATCCTCCTCTTTTCTATGAAACTGAAAATTAATGCTTTCTTATCTTTTTCCATGCAATATTTCACTATATTGACTGCTATGTAATGCGGTGTAAGTGATTGTGAAATTACATGTGGGTTTCAGAAATTTAATATTTAAACAAGTTTCTAACCGGAATTTCTACGGAAAAGTCAATAAATTAGCGGGATGTACTTTTGTACTAATAGTTAATGAAAGTTAGTCCAATTCACGCCCAAAAGTAAAAATCTGTTAAAAAATTACAACTTACATTACCAGTACAATGGTCATAGTGTTAAGACGAAAGCGGATTTTTCCCTTTATACTGCGGTTGTGATCGAAACATTACAAATCACATTTCGTAAATTGGAAATTTGTTGGTATCTCATCAAGAGAACACATTTCCGGCACTCAGGTCAAATTGTTCTCAAGAAAACAGAGCAATGAGTGTATAAAAGAAATAGGGGAAAGATTATGGAAAACCTAAAAAATAAATTCAAAGCCCGTTCTAGCCTCATCATACTGATGATGGTTCTCCCGGTACTCATCCTTGCCTTCGGATTTTCTATTCCGGCAGCAGCACAGCAGGATGATTTTGTAACCGTCTACCCGAACGCTAATAATGAATTCTTCACCAATCCAGGCATTGGCTGGCAACGGATGGAACATAATAATCCACCATTGCTGGAAGAAGCCGTTACATATCCAACACGTGAAGACATTAGCTGGCGTACACTGAATCCCGGTTTAAATCAATACAACTGGTCAGTTCTCGAAAACAAAATGCAACGTGCGACCAATAATGGTCAGTTGTTCTCCTTCCGCATTTATACAATGCAGGGTGAGAGCTATGGTGGTCATCATGTACCGCAGTTTGTATTGAACCGTGATGGAAATATTATCCAGGGTGGCGACCCCAACTATTCAAATTGTACATATCAGCAATACTGGGCTGTTTTTGTCGAAGCATTACGCGAACGCTATGATGGCGACCCGCGCATTGCATTCATCGACATCAGCGGCTACGGCAACTTCAATGAATGGAGTTGGACAGATGACCAGACAGTCTGGGAAGATGATTATAGTAATCCTTCATCACTGGATGGTCAGGCACGCAGTCGCCTTGCTGAAATGTTTATCGGCGGTAGCAGCAACAGCCATAGTTGTGTCGGTACAAACGGCTCAACACAGACCGTTTCCTATAACTATGCTGGCTTCCAATCAACACAACTCGTGATGCCATTCGCAGGTATTCAGCAAAGTACACGTTATGTTGCTGACCGTCGTAGCGATGTTGGTATCCGTTATGACTGCCTCGGACGTGACTCACGCCTGGATCGCATTGAAGATGTCATCGAAAACACCTGGCGTACAGCACCGATCGTCTTTGAATTCTGCGCGAATTCAACAACCCGTTCAGATGTAATCAGCCGTGCAGAAACCCTGATGAATACATCACACGGTGTGATTGTGCATGAAAATCTCGAAAATCCGCGTGATGAAAGTGTCGTTGAAGAATTCATGACCAACGTTGGCTACCGTTATCAGATGACACAGGCTGTTTATGATAGGACAGTAGCGGCTGGCGATGATCTGAGTGTCTCAATGGCATGGCAAAATGTCGGTACATCACCTGCATACACCAGCATGGGATATGATTTTGAACTGCACCTTTATCTGCTGGATAACAATGGCAACCTGGTTATTGACTACACATCAGACGCCAATGTAACCTGGTGGATGCCCGCACATCCTTTACCTGGAACAGCACCGACAAACTCAATTGGTGAAATGCTCACCATTCCTGACAGTGTGCCCGATGGTAACTATGAATTGCGCGTGGGTATTGTCAACATCATGACAAACGAAACAATCAACCTTGCAATTCAGGGTGATGATGGTCAGGGACGTTACTTGATCGGTACAGTCAACGTGGACGGTGAAGCAGCACCTCCTGCAACCGAACCACCAACTGAAGACCCGACAGAAGACCCAACTGAGGATCCAACAGAAGCGCCTACCGAAGACCCGACTGAGGATCCAACAGAAGAACCAACCGAAGACCCGACAGAAGATCCGACAGAAGCACCAACTGAAGACCCGACAGACCCACCATCAAGCGGCTATGTCTATCTCTCAGAAATTACCGGTGAAGTTATCCGTGTTCGTAATTCGACCTGGGTTGCCCGCTTTACAATCCGTGTTGAGAACAATGATGGTAATCCGCAGTCCGGCGTAACCGTATCCGGTATCTGGCACAACGGCAACCCATTTAGCTGTAGCACCAATAACAATGGCTTGTGCCGTGTCAGCGATACCCGTGTACCGCTCGGTCAAAATGCCAGCGTGACAGTCAGCAACCTGGAACATGGTAGCCTGAGCTATAACGGTGCAATGAACGCAGATAGCCCGATTGAGATTGTTTCACAGGATGATGGTGCGACAGAAGAACCACCTGCGACACAACCGCCTACACAGGAACCCCCTGCATCAGACTATGTCTACGTTTCATCTGTAGAAACACAGTTCTGGTCAGAAGGTGCAAGCTCATGGGCAGTCTACATTGACCTCTATGTTGCCAGCGATGATGGCGATACCCCGAACGGCGCAACCGTAACAGGTATCTGGCATGATGGCTCACAGTTTAGCTGTACAACCAACTGGGGCTGGTGTGGTGCGCGTCTGAACGGTATTTCTGCAACAGAAAATCTTGCAAGCCTGACGATTACAGGTATCTCATATGCGGGACATAGCTACAATCCGGCTGCAAACGACACCGGAACAACCATCTATGTAAGCCGCAACGGTGAAACACCAACCGAAGAACCGACAATTATTGTTGTGCCGACAGATGAGCCAACAGCACCACCGACACAACCAACACAGGCTCCAACTGAACCGACTGTGCCGCCGACACAACCGACACAGGCACCGACGCAACCAACACAGGCGCCGACACAACCAACACAGGCTCCAACACAACCACCTGCATCCGGCGACTATGTCTATGTTGCTGAAATGGATGCCCAGGAATGGGGTCAAGGTGGCGGACAGTGGACAGTGTACGTTGACATCGAAATCCGTACCAGCAATGGTCGCGCACCATCCGGTGTTCTGATAACAGGTGTCTGGCATGATGGTACACCATACAGTTGTACAACTGCCGGTGGCTGGTGTGGTGCTCGCCTGAGAAATATTCCGGGCTCAACAGGCACAGCAACCCTGACGATCACTCATGTGACTCACTCGTCATACAGCTTTAACGCGAGTGCTGGTACGACATCAGTCTCTATCAGCCACTAACACATAACACATCCGTAGTATCAAAGAGCTATCTGATTATCAGGTGGCTTTTTGATTCAACAGTTGTCCAACAAAAAAGAGACCGCAACGGGTCTCTTAGAATTTGTGGTGATGTTGATGGAAACTATTCAACGAGCTTTGCAACTTTCTCTACGCGCTCTGTCATATCACGCATGAGTTGTGTTGCGAATGTCGGCGTCTGTTGAACAAGCCACAAAAATTGCTGACGATTCATAACTGATAGGGTAACATCTGTGACAGCGATTGCGGTGATGCCGTATGCTTTTTTACCGAGCATGACCTCTTCGCCAACAATACCACCCGCTTCGAGTGTATCAATGACGAGATCGTTATAGACAACCTGTACACGTCCTTCGAGGACGCCATAGACTGCATCGCCCTGTTCACCTTTTTTGAAGATCACATCACCAGCTTTAAATTTGACGATGTTCTTTTGTGTATTGAGATAGTTGACTGCGACCATGACAGCCTCCTTAATATAAAAACGGTCTTTCTTTAACATATTTAACATATGCTTAATATTAGTATACGACGAATGTCTATTTTTGTAAATTAAAACCTGTAAAAATCAGTTAATCGGTTTTAGATATCATTAAAGGTTCTCCATCATGCCGCTTGCTGTAACGAAAAGAGGTCATCAATTACTTTCTTTCAGTCCATCCGATTCGCCAATTCCACCATTAGAAGAAAAACATATTCCTGTACCGTTTGCATTGATAGTTGCTGCTCATCAAGGAAAAACATTATTTGTATACAATTCATGGCGGCAGGTATGGGAATTGCCAGGAGGCATCATTGATGAGGGTGAAACACCTGAAATTGCAGCAAAGCGTGAGCTAGAAGAAGAAACCAGCCAGATAGCTACAGACCTTGAATTTGTTGGTCTGGCAAAAATGCAACTCAAACCCGATGACCGTCTGGAGTTTGGTGCAATTTACACCTGTGAGCTTGAAACTATCCAACCGTTTCAGGTTAATGATGAAGCTGATCGTATTATGTGGTGGGATATGACATCGCCTGTTGAGGAAGATGTTAATGCGATTGACTGTAAGATCGCTGAGATGTCTCATATGTACCGATTATCAGCGAAAGATATTAGCCTGTGGAATGATAAAGCACAGGATTATGCTGAAACGAATGGGACAGATGATGACCGTATCTGGCAACAATTCCGTGATGTAATGTGGTCTTCTCTGGGAGATTTGAACGGGGTTGATGTTCTCGATGTCGGTTGTGGACATGGCTGGCTAGCGGGGCAAATGGCAGAAAAAGGAGCGCAGATTCTCGGGATTGATGGTTCACAGACTTTGCTGGACATTGCGCGTAAAAACTATCCCGATATTCAATTTATCCAGCATGATTTGTCAGCCGGATTGCCTTTAATCGACAGGAAATTTGATCGCATTGTGGCAAATATGGTTATTATGGATATTCCCGATTTAACAATCTTAATGCGGGATATTCGGGCAGTCATCAAACCATCGGGACGGTTCATTTTCACAATGCCTCATCCTGCTTTCTTCTTTCAGAAAACAGGGCAGGATATGGAAACTAATCAGTATTTCAAAAAAGTGACAGGTTATCTAAAAACACAGGTATGGGATGTAGGGCACACACACTATCATCGCAGTCTCAGCTATTATTTTGACCTGCTGCGCGAGAATAGCTTTGCTGTGACCCGTCTTTATGAGCCACAGCATATATCGCTGGTAAAGGATAACCCAACGCTGGCAAGCTTCTATCAGGATATTCCTGTATTTATTTTGATTGAAGCAATGCCTATCTAAAATGTAAAGCGAGATAGCACAAACCCCCAATCATCGGGGGATTTTTTGATAGTTATCCCCGGTAAAATCATAATAAGTCTCAAGATTATTTCAGGGAAAATATGACATGCGCCGGATACTGTCAATCATTGCAATTTCAGGGTTTATCATCACTGCATTTATTCATTTTGCAGCATACATAGGTTTCAACGCATTTGAAGAATTTCAATTTTTGTGGATTCTGCTTATCATCGGATTTCTATTTATCTTTATAATATCCGGGAAACTTCCCCGGCAGGGAAACTGGTGGAAGGCTGTCTTTTCGCCTGTGCCATCACCGATAAAATCTATTTTAAATGCTCTTACAATTTATGTATTCATTCATTTTTTTGTAACCTTTGCACTGGAAGCCGGGAAAGGTTTTCCCACACGAATCAGCGGAGAGTATGTCACTCATCGTATTGAGGAGGGGAATCAGCGTGTATTCATAAGTGAAGATGATGCTACAGATGACAATCTGGAAATTGTATATCTCCATAGTGTTCCCACATTGCGAATGGGCGGGGAATTTATCGAAATTACAGAAGATGATTACTATCGCAAAACCTTACCGAGTACCCGAATTGCGACAGGGCATACCATGATATTTTTCCTGATACCAGCAGTTTATTTCTGGTATCAGGAAAATGATGAAAAAGAGAAAACCCGATAAGAATTACACTTCCCAGTTACGGACTTTTTCGGCTTCAAGGAGTTCTTCCGGGGAGGTATCCAGTGCGTCATACCATGATTTAAGACGTTGTAAGCCTTCATCCATGCTGATTTGGGGTTCAAAACCGAGATATTCACCTGCTTTCGAGCTATCAGCATAGAGGCGCAAGACATCGCCCGGACGGGGTTCATCGTAAATAATTTCTGCGTCGGGATTGTTGACCACTGTTTTAATGGTTTCAGCCAGTTCACTGACCGTAATTTCATGATTGCTACCGATGTTGACTGTCTGACCTACAATTTTGTCTTCTGTCCCGGCGAGTAAAATACCGCGTGCCGTATCTTCAACATAGGTGAAATCTCGGGTTTGCGTGCCATCCCCGAAAATAATCATCGGTTTTCCTGCCATAGAGCGCAGCATGAATTTTGGAATCACTTCACCGCTATCGCCTTCATGATGGCTACGGGGACCAAAAGCATTAAATGGACGCACAACCACTGTTGGATAATCATAGCTTTCGTAGTATGCGCGGGTATAGCATTCGCCAGCTAATTTCGACGCGCCATAGACCGTCATCGGGTAGGTGGGATGTTCTTCTGTCATCGGAACGGTTTTTGCTGTGCCATAGACTTCTGATGTGCTGGTATAGACAAAGCGCTTGACACCGACTTCGCGTGCTGATGCCAGCATATTTAATGTGGCGGTTGCGTTGACTTCATGATTTTCGTAGGGAGCATGGAGTGAATGGCGTACACCGAGACATGCCAGATGGAAAACGATGTCTGCACCGTCCATCAGTGCTTTCATTGAGTCAGTTTCGCGTATATCGACTTTATGCAATGACAGTAAATTGTCATTGTCGATGTTTTCCAGATTTTCACGTTTCCCGTTGACCAGATTATCGACAACCCGCACTTTTGCACCCGCATCCAGCAATAATCGCACCAGCGTAGAGCCAATAAATCCAGCGCCCCCGGTGACTAAAACGGTGTTTCCATTAAGACTCAGCATATGTGTTCCTTGAATTTTCGTCTTTTAATGTGGGGGATTATACGGGCAAGATGTTAAAGAGGAGAGGGCAGATTGTGCTTTCTGCCCCTATGGTGCTGTTTCCATTATGCTGTTTGACCTGTCGCAGGTGCTGGCAATGTCTGAATTGTGAGATCGGTTTCACTATAGGCTTCAACCAGATGTGTCCCGACTTTGACCATTAGATGCCCCATGTTTGAGAGTGCCCGATTTGGCTTTTTATCTGTACTGATACTCCGTGCCAGACGTTCATTGTCGGCTTTTGTAATCAGGTCACGTTCACGGTTTTTGAAGTGTTCAAAACTATTGTTGAGTTCGTACATGGTATTTCTCCTTTATTGGCTATCGTCTTCATCAAGTTCGAGTAAATCGCGCAGTGCGGCTAAACGTTTATCCCAGCGTGCTGCAATTGCGGAAATCCAGAGTGAGGCTTCTTCTAAAGGTTCGGGTGTCAGGTGATAAAATTTATCCCGTCCACGCTGATGCACTGTGACTAAGCCTGCTTCTTCCATAATTTTCAGGTGCTTGGTGATACCCTGGCGTGTTATATTGAACTTCTCGGCGAGTTGTGTTGCAGTTTGTTCACCATCTTCAGTCAAAATCTCCATGATACGGCGGCGATTTTCATCGGCTAAAGCTGAAAATACGTTTTGACGTGTAATCTCACTCATGCGGTTTCCGTTTCAAGGAATGCTTGCAATTCGTTCAGTTCAGTGTCCCATCCGGTCGAATTTGTATCGAAATTAACTTTCGGTGTTGGCAGCGATAAGAATCCCGTTTCGATGACGGTTAGTTCTGTGCCACCATCGACATCTGCCAGCAAAAATGTGACCAGTGTTTTCGGCACTTCTGCGAGGGGTTTTGTCTGGTCAACGCCTTCATTTTCCCAGCGATAAGCAAAGCGTGATTTCGGGTCAATGGTTTCAATGATTGCGCGGGCATAGCCAAGACCTTCTCCTGCCCAATCAAATGTGAATTCTTGCCCGACCTGAAAGCTGGTCACGTCGATGCTATTGGCGAACCATTTGCTAATCATGTCCGGTTTTGTGACAGCATCCCAGACTTTGTCACGGGAGGCTTTAAAAACCATTTTGCGTTCAAGTTTATCAGGTACTGGCATGTTCTGCTCCTTATGTGAAACTGATTGGTTGCATATACAATACAATAAAATATTGGCTATGTGCAACTAATTGGTTGCTTTACTCATGATTCATTAATCTTTTCTCGAAAGTTGACAAAAGAGGGTATCAGTGTCATCATAGTAAAGTCAATTTACTAATAAATCTCTTTGCTCTGATACTGCAAATAGCCTATAATCAGGGCAAATTGTATTTACACACATAAATGGTCTTATTTAAGGAGAAAGCTTTAATGAGCGAACAATTTTCGCCCCCGACAAGTGAATGGTATCACCCCACCGAAGATGTCATCAACAATGCCCATGTGCCGGATTATAACGAAGTCTATCAAGACGCTGTCAATGATTTAGAGGGCTTCTGGGCTGAACGTGCTGAGGCGCTCGAATGGTACAAAAAATGGGATAAAGTCATTGATGATAGCAATGCCCCATTCTACAAGTGGTTTGTTGGCGCACAGACTAACATCGTCCACAACGCGCTTGATCGTCATGTGAAAACCTGGCGACGTAATAAGCTGGCAATCATCTGGGAAGGTGAGGACGGCGAAAAAATTACCATGTCCTACTGGCGCTTGTGGCAGGAAGTCAATAAATTTGCCAATGTGCTACGCGGCATGGGTGTCAAAAAAGGCGATACCGTCACCATCTATATGGGGCGCGTGGTTGAAATCGTAATTGCAATGCTTGCCTGTGCCAAAGTTGGCGCACCGCATAGTGTTGTTTATGGTGGTTTCAGTGACCAGGCACTCGCTGACCGTATTGCTGATGCAAAATCTAAATTGCTCATCACGCAAGATGGGGCATGGTTACGCGGCAAAACAGTCAATCTCAAAGAAGTTGCTGATGAAGCGGTTAAACGTTCCCCTGTAGTCGAAAAAGTGATTGTTGTCCAGCGCACCAAACAGGACATTGTCATGGAACAGGGACGTGATTACTGGTGGCATGAACTGATGAATTTACCAATTGCCAGTAAAAATGCCGAAACCGAAGTCATGGACGCCGAAGACCCGCTTTTCATCCTTTATACATCGGGGACAACCGGTAAACCAAAAGGTGTGTTGCATACACACGGTGGCTATCAGGTTTACACATCAACCACACTAAAATGGGTATTCGATATCAAAGACGATGATCGCTGGTGGTGTGCGGCTGATCCCGGCTGGATTACCGGACACAGTTATATTGTCTATGCGCCTCTGATTCTCGGTGCAACCAGCATCATTTACGAAGGAGCGCCAACTTATCCTTATCCTGATCGCTGGTGGCGTATTGTTGAAGAATATGGCGTGACCATTCTATATACTGCTCCGACAGCCATTCGTGGTTTGATGCGCTTCGGTGATGCCTGGGTAGAACGTCATGACCTCTCCAGTCTGCGTTTACTGGGGTCAGTGGGTGAGCCGATTAATCCTGAAGCATGGCGCTGGTATCATACAGTGGTTGGCAATGAAACCTGCCCGATTATGGATACATGGTGGCAAACCGAAACAGGCGGCTTCATGATTACACCGCTTCCGAGTGTCAGCCTGAAACCGGGTAGCGCTACCCGTCCATTCCCCGGCATCAAAGTCGATGTCGTTAAGGAAGATGGTCGTTCCTGTGAACCGGGCGAAGACGGCGAACTTGTCATTCAGGGACCCTGGCCTTCAATGTTACGGACTGTCTGGGGCGATGACCAGCGCTTCATCAATCAATACTGGACGAAATATGAAAAATTCGGCTGGTATCTTGCTGGCGACACTGCCCGTAAAGATGAAGATGGCTATTTCTGGGTGATTGGTCGTAACGATGATGTCATCAAGGTCAGTGGCTATCGCCTCGGTACTGCCGAAGTAGAATCCGGTCTGGTGAGTCATCCTGCCGTAGCTGAATCTGCTGTAATTGCCGTGCCGGATGAACTCAAAGGTAACGTGATTTACGCTTACTGCATCCTTGTTGCCGGATTTGAAGCCAGTGATGAACTCGCAGAAGAATTGCGCGATCATGTTGGTGAAGAAGTCGGTCCGATTGCGAAACCTGCGAAAATCGAATTTGTGGATAGTCTACCGAAAACCCGTTCCGGCAAAATTATGCGCCGTATCCTGAAAGCTCAGGCAATGGGTGAAGATGTTGGTGATACTTCAACCCTCGCTGACTAATTTTAGCCAATTACTGATTTCCAGAGCGGGATAATTTATCTCGCTCTTTTTAATTCTTGTACATTTTTATCAGTGTTATCATTTTTCCATCAGATAGGTCTCTTAACATACAGGTTAACTAGAATGTCTGACTAAGGAGTAATGATGTCCATCTTCTTTAAATCATGGGATAGTATTATTCGTCTGGTGATTAGTTCTCTCGTTGTATATCCTTTCATTATTATTGCCCTGCGTATTTACGGGAAACGTTCCCTATCTAAACTGAATATGTTTGACTTTATTGTGACTCTGGCTCTCGGGTCTATTTTTGCCTCTACCGTTGTTTCTGAAAATGTTACAGTGATTGATGGCATACTGACCTTTGTTCTTTTTCTTAGTGCTCAATACATAGTAACCCGTCTTGCACTCGCTATTCCCATGTTTGACAAAATTATCAAATCCGAACCGACTATTGTTTTCCAGAATGGCGAATTTCTTAAAGACTATATGCGGGATGTTCGGGTGACAAAAGAAGAGATTCTTTATGCAGTTCGTCAAAGCGGGATTGGCTGTTTGAATGATGTTGATGCGGTGGTCATGGAAACGAATGGCATGATGAGTGTGCTGCAATCATCTGATGTGCAATATTCAACTCTGGTCGGTGTAAAAGGTGCAAGGGTAGACCAAAAAAGCAAAAACCGGATAGAAATTACACATTAAATCCGGTATTGATGAATTGATTTATTGGTAGATAGGTTAAAAATGGATAATCCCAAATTGCTGCTGGAAAAAACGAAATTAAGGTACATCTCTACAGATAAGCCGGGGTACACTCGCAAACCATGGGGCAGGGGATTTACATATCGGGATAAAAATGGGGATACAGTCCAAGATGAAAAATTACGCGACTGGTTTGAGAGCCTGGTTATCCCTCCGGCATGGACAGAAGTATGGATTAGCCCCTATAAAAATGGACATATTCTTGCCACCGGACGCGATGATGCGGGACGAAAGCAGTATATTTATCACCCTGACTGGAATGATCTACGCCAGAAAAATAAGTTTAATAACTTATTGAAGTTCGCATCGGCTTTGCCTGTTTTACGAGAGACAGTTGATAGCCACCTCCGCAAACGAAAGTTGTCCCGTGAAAAAGTGCTTGCTACAGTGGTTCGCTTACTGGAAACGACCCTGATTCGTATCGGAAATGATCAGTACGCCCGTAAAAATGACTCGCATGGCTTAACGACACTTGAAGATGACCATGCTGAAATTGATGGTAGTAAAGTTATTTTTGAATTTACAGGTAAACACGGTAAAGATCACGAAATTATCCTCAAAGATAAGCGCCTGGCACGTATTGTAAAAGCCTGTCAGGAACTCCCGGGCTATCAATTGTTTCAGTATTATGATGATGATGGAGAGCAGCGTGTTGTCGATTCATCCGATGTAAATGCCTACCTGAAAGACATTACAGGAGACGATTTCACAGCGAAAATTTTCCGCACATGGGGTGGCTCTACATTTGCAATCAAAGTACTTTGTGAAGGTGTTAAAGATAATCCAGAGATCGATGATCATGCAAAATGGTGTATTGAATGTGTTGCTGACTCTCTGGGAAATACGGTTGCTGTTTGTCGGGATTATTATGTATATCCCGGAATCTTTGAAGCTCATGAAAGCGGGGAACTCTGTAAACTATACAGGCGACAACGCAAGTCTAAGAAGAAATATGCTTTATCTCCTGAAGAAAAATGTCTGGTTAAATTAATTGAAGGGTGAATATGTCTGCATAGAATTTTGAACGAATTGGCATCATATTCCGTAAACAAAGGTGATTGGTAAATAACTACACGGGACTATTGATGACCACATTAAAACAACAGATGCCTGCACAATGGACAGCCTTGCTATTTGCTTTTGGCACGCTTGTCATCGGCACGATACCGTCAGCTTTAACATTTATGTTCGATGCGAATGCGGCTACTCGAATGGGGCTTGGAGAGATACCTATTCCCGCACCAATATTCATTATTGTCTGGATAATTGCCTATCCATGCATGGGAATTGCATCCTGGCTCATCTGGCAACAACGGGATGACATAAATTTTTCAATTCCATTTGCTATATTCACAGCAGGTTTTCTGAGTACCTTAAGTTTCTGGTTGACCAATGGTATCCACATGACTGCTGTTCTGGATGGCATAGTGTTAATGCTTGCCTGTACAGTGGCTTATGTCTATTTTCAGTATGATAAGCGAACGATATGGTGGTTAATGCCCTGGTTAATCTGGATGCCAATTACATTTGCTTTCAAATTATGGACTGTAACAGGAGGTATCTGATAGCTTTGATGCTATCCACTTTTTTTCTTCCCGTGCTATCATAGAGCGAAATTCGACGAGCAAGAAAGAAATCTGATGGCACTCACAATCATCAACATTGCGCCTGAACAATTTGACCCCGATATTCATACACTACCGACTGCGGGTGAATTATTGCTGGCAGGGGATAGAGTGAGAATTACAGTTGATGGCTTTGCTTTCAATACAATTGGTGACGAATCCCCCGATGGATGGGTTATCGAAGTCAGCAAAAAAGGCGATGTTGTCGAGATTGCGGCAATGGGCGAACAACAGGACGATGGTGGTTTTTACTTCGAGCAAATTTGCGTGATGCAACAATCTTCTTGAACCCCAAATTTTTTAGCCAGTAAATGGAGGATCGCAATGCAAATAATAGGAAATATTCTGGTTTTACTGGTCGCTTTAGAGCATTTATATTTTCTGGCTCTGGAGATGTTCCTGTGGACGAAACCCTCTACTATGAAAATATTCGGTACGACAGCCGAAACAGTTGATGTTATGAAAACACTCGCCGCCAATCAGGGTTTGTATAATGGCTTTCTTGCCGCCGGGCTACTCTACGGAATTGTTGCAAGTCCTGCACAGGTCGGCTTCCAGTTCAAAATTTTCTTTTTGTTATGCGTTATCGTTGCAGGAATTTACGGTGGTGCGACAGTCAAACCGCGTATTGCGCTTGTACAGGCACTTCCGGCTGCGATTGCGCTTGTGATCATATTTATTGCTGGCGTTCCCGCATAATATAGGTTAATCAGGTAGGCGAGTCACAAATGACCCGCCTTTTTTGCTCAGGCTTGCAAATCCATATAGTCATCTTCAATGTGTGTAAACTCAACAATATTCTGGAATGGGTCGCGACAGAAAAAGCGAGGACGACCGCGAATGGTTTCCGGTTCCCAGGTTTCATAATTGGCATCCACAAGTTTTTGCTGTAAATCGTTCAGATTCTCGACTACGAGACAGAAATGACTTCCCGTATTCAGGTTTTGTGCTTCTTCAGCAAACACATGCAATTCAGTATCGCCCTCAATGATGAACCAGACTAAATCGAGATGTGTAATTGTCGAAGGCACAGGCTTTGTCTCCAGTCCGATTAACCCGGAATAAAATGCACGTGCCTTTTCTGCACTTTCTTCACCGGGTGGGCGGGGAATGCTGACATGTTGTAATTGTGGCATAGTTTCCTCCTGCTCAGCTATTATCACGATAGATAATGACCATGTAGCGAATTTTGGGGGCGGTGTCATTCCGCATACAATGTCTAATTAGCACATTTTAAACCAGGTGAAGGGGATTGGCTATTTGTGCAAAATTTTCTTCCTATGCTCGTTTTTACTTAATAAATATCAATCAGATGGCGAGTCAATTTGACCCGCCATTTTCTTTAACTTGATCGTGCGATTTCCAGCGCTTTTTCCATAACCACATCACGACCTGCCCGCAAATCCTCGATAGTGGGTTGGATGTGAATATCCGGTTCAATGCCGATACCTTCATAGCGTGTACCATCGGGGAAATAGACCCGCTTTGTCCCGATTGCCAGCCAGATATCCTCATCAAAATGATAATGATAGGGTTGTCCGGTACTACCGAGCGTTGTTCCGCCAATAAGAGTCGCCCGATCTGTATTTTTGAATGGAATGACAAAATCCTCGCCGGCAGAACCGATGTCAATACCTGTCAATAGAATGAGATTGCCTGTGAAAATCGGTGTTTTTGCTTGTTCAACAGGCGCATCCCAGACAAACATCGGATGACGGAAGTGTTCATTCATCGCGTCATAATAACCGGAGCGAGAACTTTCTTCTTTCGCAGCATGTGAGCGCCCCCATACCCGTTCCTGATAACGATAGTGAAATAGACTCAGATGAACAGGGGTTGCTTCCGACCACATTCTAAAGGAGTGTGTCATCAGCGCATAAATGAGCTTAAAAGGCGTATTGCCACCTGTGCAATCCCGTAAATCAATGATAACCGTATCGGCATCTTTGAATTGCTCCAGATATTCAATCGCTACAGTCTCAAAACGATCTTCATTAAATGATGGAACATAAATCAAGCCGATTTTGCCCTGCTCAATCCATTCCCCTGTGGTGTGCCGCTCACTTAATGGCGGAGGCGGTTGCGCTAAATCATGATCGACTTCGATCTCACGACCATCCTGTAAAGTGAATGTCGAAACCTGTGGAATGAACATCCGAATACGTCCATCAAAACTGCGCCGTGCAATGCGCTCACTGGAGGCGTTCATGTAGGGTCGAAGTTTTGCAAACCACTCTGCACAGGATTTGCCTTCAATATGGCTGATGATGTCACCGGGTTGCAAGCTATCGACATAACTTTCTTTGACATACCAGTGTTCATCATCCAGAGATGATAATTTGTAGGCACGTTTTTGCATATGATTACGAACAACCTGTTGATCATAGTACCAGCTATGGGAATTATTCAAGCGACTGATAAAACGCATCATTTCCAGCGTGAATTGAAAACGGTCATCGGTATCTATAGCGACCTGCATTAAATCAGAAATCTCTTTTTCGAGGTCAAAATCAGGTTCAACATCCTGCCAGTGCGCGAAATAGAATTGCACAGCCATCCACAGGCGCGAGACAATCATCGTGCGCGTGTGCAGTGAAAAATCACTCATGTGATTATCCTTATTAATGATTATTGGATAAAACACTCCGCATCCGTCCGCTATGCAGAGCAAGTGAGGCTCACACTACGCTATACGGGCTAAATTGGCTATTTGTTCAAAAGCAGAGATATTTGCTATAGTCATGGGAAAAGTTGAGGAGAATGAGATGGTCTGCCCACATTGTGAAGGCGCGGAAGATGTTTTCAGCAGAGGCTACGCCAGAAAAGATTTAGAGAGTTACCGCAAAAAAGGCGCAAGCAAAGCAACGAATGTCATGCTCGACCTGTTTAAATCTGTTGGTGTGACAGGTAAAAATCTGCTGGATATTGGTGGTGGTGTCTGTGCTATTTCGCATGAATTGATTGCCGCCGGATTATCTCACGCGGTTGATGTGGATGCGTCAACGGCGTATATCAATGTGGCGAAAGAAGAAGCTGAACGACGCGGACATCCTGATAAGATTCAATTTCAGCACGGGGATTTTGTGCAACTCGCGCCGGAAATCGAGTCAGCCGATATTGTGACACTCGATAGGGTAGTTTGTTGTTATCCTGATTTTCATGCCCTGGTTGATTTATCCTCACAGCGTGCGAAAGAATTCTACGGGCTGGTTTATCCGCGTGATAATGTCATTACTAAATTCGGGATACATGTTTTGAACTTTTTTGTCTTTCGCTTACAGGGCAATCCTTTCCGTACTTTTGTGCATGATAGCAAGGCAATTGATAGCATCATCACCGGGAATGGATTGCGACAAATTAAGCATAAAAATGTGGGATTCTGGCAGGTGTTTGTCTATCAACGAAGCTAAAACAAAACGCGCATCTCACAGGAGATACACGCAGTTTTCACGGCTTCTTCAAATAACTTAACTACTATGAGCGTAATGCTCAAATCCTTATCGCAGGATACTATATGAGCGAACAAGAAGCGAACGGCAACCGCCTGTCAACCCGGGAAATTTTCTAAGGTGTATCTCAAAAAGTAAACCCGGTAACTAACATGCGTTCCAGACCAGGCGAAGCGGAATGCAGCAGCACAGACGATTGCTGCTCGTTTCTCGTTACCTCTCTAATAGGATAACACCAAACTGTGAAATTAGCTTCTATCATCTATGCCAAATTTCTACGGGCTATCCTCTATCTTCTACGTTGAAATACGCAATATGTCACAGAATCGTTCAAAATTGACCGGATTTTTCTTGAGGAAAGGAAAAATTCATGCCGGAGAGCGATCGGCAAAAGCAACTCTCCAGCACGCGAACACCATCTCAGCGATGATCTAAACCGCATCCCTACAGTTAAGATGTTTCTCCTTGATGCGTTCTGTCCCGCTATAACAGAAAGTCCATCAAACATTATTTCTGATGATATAGATTTATCCACCGTCTAGCAAAACGGATTTACACTATATCCACAGCATAGCAAACTTCAATCATCCCTGTATGCCTCCCCATAGGCTGTTCAGGTCAGATACCACAAGCTATACTGCTGTTTGCTTAAGTCCTGATGGACTTTCGAGGTGGGGTGTGATTGCCGTCACGCCCCACCTGTCACAGTCAGGATAAAAAGATGATACCCCGTTTTTTGATTTCGCGCAAATTTTGCCCGGCGCAATTTTGAATTGACATATGATTGGGCGTAACATGTTACGCCCTTACGTTTATTGTGAAATTCGACAGGTCATGGATTCTGTGCGTTGATAGTGCGTCCGTTGGAGACAAAATTACCTGCTGTATCCCCTTGAAGATACCAGTCGCCATCGGTGCAGAGCTTCATCCAGAAATTACCCCGATTCGCCAGCCCGACAAAACCTGTTTCCCGTGCCTGACGGTCATGTGAACGCTTACGCAATTGTGCGACATAGGTCATCAATTGTTCTTCTCCGAGACCGGATGTTGCCGGGTTCGAGCGTGATGGCACACCGAGGTCTTTTTCAGCCAGGCGAACAAAACCATGATTCACACCAAAATTGACACCCATATCAAAGAGTAACGCCCAGGTAAGCGGATATTTCAATTGACGGCTCACAATGTAGCCATCAACGACTTTTTGCCAGTATCCCTGTGTGCCGATGTCATATTGTGCGTCAATCATTTCCTGTTCATTGGCGGCTGCCCGCAGCAAATTGAGGAAATTCTGGTCATTCCGCAATGCGTTATCACGGGCTTCAATACGGGGCAACAATGCACGTAAGCCATTGGCATTATCACTCTGTGACCGATTGACAAAATTGTGAATCACACTGATTAATGAGCCACCCGCCAGCGTAAATTGCAAAAATCCATAGCTGACGATGCCGCTATCGAAGGTGTTGATCGCCGCAAAACCGCCTTCCCATGAGGCAGTCAAACGGAATGCCAGAGTACGCACACGGTCTGTATCTTGAGTCGCATCGGGGAAATCGCCTGTCGCCAGAACCGGAGCCATCACAGGTTCGGTTGTGGGACCCGGCGCTTGCCAGACAGCGCCTGTTGGTTTGGTTGTCGTCGTTGTTGTCGGAGTCGATTCTGTACTCGTCGTTGTTTCTGTAGATGATTCAGTCGTCGTTGGCGTCGTGGTAGGAGTAGTATTTTTGTTGCGCGTCAACTGAAATGCGAAGGTCAATTCACTCAAATCAGGATAACCATATGCAATGCAATCGCCTTCAATTTCCAGCAAATCATCGCGAATCCAACCGACTGCGCCACCATCAAACAGTAATCTGAA
>Ga0213840_1000726_pt1 | contig 37671 bp, 32 predicted proteins | sample SWPATP22_FD_160132 | JGI IMG/M metagenome (GOLD analysis project Ga0213840, IMG submission 160132) | Coastal seawater microbial communities from Marineland, Florida, United States - SWPA TP2 #2 | ecosystem: Environmental > Aquatic > Marine > Coastal | place: USA: Florida | collected 2016-08-14 | reverse complement strand
GAGACAGAGCCAGAGGCAGAGCAAGAGCCAGAGCCAGAGCCAGAGCCAGAGCCAGAGCCAGAGCCAGAGCCAGAGCCAGAGCCAGAGCCAGAGCCAGAGCCAGAGCCAGAGCCAGAAAGCGAAACAGATGAGACTGAGCTAACCGGCGACACAACAGAAGAGCCTATAACTGACGACCAGCAAATTGAAGACGCCTTATCAGACGTTGATAGTGACGAATTAAATGCTGATGAAGTCGACGAAGAAGAACCTAGTGAACTGTCAGAAGAGCCGGGTGATACTGCTGAAGTAGACGCTCAAGATGAAGCAGCAGAAGATCAACAAGTAGACCCGCTTGACGATGCTATTGAAGCATTCGAACAGCAGATGATGGACGATATTCCTTCGTTTTCTGAGGTTGATGCAACCGATACCGCGTCGAACGAGCCAGCTGAGCAAGAGCCAGAAGATGCTATTGAAGAGGAATCTGAAGACGTATCAGATGAAAATAGTGAAGATGAGTTTGACGATAGCCTGCTCGACGCAGCATTTGATGAAGTAGATACATTCGAGCTAGAGCAAGAGGTTGATGGTGTTATTGATTCCGACAGTGAATCTCTTGCAAGCGAACGTGAAGATGCTCGCGACTTAGCGCCAGAAGAACTTGCATCGAGTGAGGAAGCTTCATCACAAGAAGGACTTGCTGATTCCGATGATAATTCAGACCAAGCCCAGCACAGCATTGACGAATTAGACGATGTGCCTGGTTTAGATGACTGGTTGTCTAGCAATGACAATTCTGACGATGAGGCTGTTTTAGAAGACTTAGACAGTGCTGAATTTGATGAGCTTCTTCAAAGCTTAGAGTCTGACGAGCCTGCACAAGCGCAAGACATCGAAGAGACTGAGTTATCATTACAAGATGACGTAGACGACGAGGAAACATTCTCGTTGGATGAATCTGAAGAAGATGTTGTTACTTCAGATAAGGATGATTCGCAGGGCTCAAGTGACACTGATAATCATGAAGAAGCAGCTTTGCCAGATATCGCAGTCTCTACAGATACTGATGCTCAAGACGATATCTTTGAATTAAAAGATGGTGATTTAGACGACAGCGATTTAGAAGAGTTCTTTGAACTTGAGGGCGGTGAAGAGGAAGCCAGTGACAGTGAGCTTGATGATTTATCACTGCCTGACGAATTTGAGATTGAAGACGCTGATGAGCCTAACGTAGATCCGAGCGAAGAGGAGACTGTTGAGCAGGCAGCAGACAATCAAGAAGGTGCCAACGAAAATACCAACGATAAAGCCAACGAGCAGAAAGATGACGATTTAACACTGGATAATCCTGACTTAGATTTGGCAGCCTTGCTAAACGATGGTGGTGATAGTGTTGAAGCAGGGGCTCAAAAGGTTGAGCCAGAGGATTTTCTAGACGTCGAAGCATTGATGGATGAGGGCGATGATGCTAGTGAAGTCGATCCTGACAGTCAAGATCTTGACCTTGATGTAAGTTTGTCTGATTTCACCGGCGTAACAGATGAAGACACCGTTATCGATATAGATAAAGATGCAGGCCAAAACGCGAATTTAGATTTAGCGCGTGCTTACATTGAAATGGATGATGTTGATGCAGCACGAGAGTTGCTTGATGAAGTTATTCGCGACGGTAATCAAGAGCAAAAAGAAGAAGCAGAATCTATTTTGAATGGCATTGGCTAATTGCATGTTAAGTGTGACATGACTACACTTAGCGCCTTTTAGTTTAGAGGTAGTCAAAGATGGGGCGAATTGCCTTAGGCATTGAATACGATGGTGCAGCAGTTTATGGCTGGCAGCGTCAGCGCGAAGTACCCAGTGTTCAAGAGCATCTTGAAAAAGCACTTTCAACGGTAGCTAATCAGCCAATTGAAGTTCAATGTGCCGGCCGCACAGATGCTGGCGTTCATGCTACTGGGCAGGTTGTTCATTTTGACTGTGACGCACCTCGCAATGAGCGAGCATGGACGCTGGGCGTTAATGCTAACCTTCCTAATTCGGTAGCCGTTACGTGGGCTAAAAACGTTAGTGATGATTTTCATGCGCGTTTTTCAGCCACTCACCGTCGATACCGTTACGTCATTCATAACACAAAAATGCGACCAGCCATTCTCAATAGTGGTGTCACCCATGTTCACCGCACGTTAGATGAGGTTAAAATGCATGAAGCAGCGCAGGCATTGCTAGGTGAACAAGACTTTACCTCTTTTCGCGCAGCGTTGTGTCAAAGTAATACGCCATTTCGAAATGTAACTGATGTGAGTGTCTACAGGCAGGGGCGTTATGTAATAATCGATATTCGTGCCAATGCCTTTTTGCATCATATGGTGCGCAATATCACTGGGGCACTCGTTGAAATCGGCGCTGGTGAGCAGGACGTTGATTGGATTGCCCATTTGTTAAGTTTAAAAGATCGCAGCCAGTCTGCAGCGACAGCAAAACCAAACGGTTTATACTTGGTAGACGTTACATACCCTGAAGAGCATGGATTACCCAAGCCGCCTTTAGGCCCGCTTTTTCTTCCAGAATATTAGGCTTTAATCACCACGAGCAAAGAGACTCACCATGTTTTTGCGGCATAACAAAACGAAACTGATTCTACTGGCGCTAGTATTGCTGCCTTCTTCGTTGCATGCCACAACAACAGCCAAACAAACCACCATTCTGTTTGCTGTTAACACTCCCGGTTCTGCGCCATATCTGTATTATGACGTCACGACAGGTAAATATCAGGGAGTTGTCGTCGATTTTTTCAACACCATTGCACAGCATAAGCTCACGGTTTCTTATCTAGATTCTAATCGAGCCAGAAGCGAGCAGCTTGTGCATACCAGTGCCGTTGATGCCTTTCTTTCCTCGCCTAATTGGCTAGAACATCCCGATGATTTTATCTACAGTGTGCCGTTAATGCGGCACGACAGTTACATGTATAAAACTTCTGAGTTTTCGGAACCGTTCGATGCTACTAAGCTTAACGGGTCAAGCGTGTGCACACGCTACGGTTTTGTTTATCCCGTTCTACAACCATTTTTTGATATGCATGAAAACGGCCTTGTTCGGGTGAATTCAAGTAGCCATGAAACCATGGCTACCATGCTGACAAAAGGGCGTTGCGAATTCGCTATTATGAGCGAACAGAATGCGCGTTCCATTATGTTCAACGAAAAATTTTGTTCAAATACTTTCTATCAGTCCCTTAATGTCATTAATGGTGTTGAACTGGTTTTCGTACTGCGCCCTGAACTTGTTGACTTACAGGCTGTTATCAATGAAGCATTAACCAAGTTTGTAAATAGCGGTGCTAGAGAAGAAGCATTGAAACGCCATTCTGGTGATGCAAGCTTTCCAAAAGGAAAATGTTAGGGGCATTTTGCAGTCTCACTGTAAAGCTTGTGTAATTTTCAACCAAATCCCCCCAACTTCTTAGACCAGTTTTGTTTTTTCCATTTCGTTGTATTGTGGTCTAATAGCACGCTATATTAGATAGCTGTTTTGTGGTGATGCGTGTTTTTTCTTGGTATCGCTACAACATGCACAAAATTTCAGTCTTGCTGGTCAACTATGAATAAACATCAAAAATTGTGGCCGGCAAACAAAAATAAAGGATTCATTTTCAATGAGCTGGATTCAAAAGATTCTCCCTCGCACGCAAACGTCAACCAAAGGTAATGTACCTGAAGGAATTTGGACCAAGTGTGGTTCTTGCCAGGCAGTGCTTTATAAAAGTGAGTTAGAAAAACTTCAGGAAGTTTGCCCGAAGTGTGACCATCATATGCGCATTACTGCGCGTCGTCGCATTGATGCATTTCTTGACGATGGCGACCGCGTAGAGCTTGGTGCTGAACACGAGCCGCAGGATGTATTGAAGTTCAAAGACTCAAAGCGCTATAAAGACCGCATTGTAGCGGCTCAAAAATCAACGAACGAGAAAGACGCTCTAGTCGTTATGCAAGGCAAGCTTAAGGGCATGCCGGTTGTTGTTGCGTGTTTTGAGTTCGCGTTTATGGGCGGTTCAATGGCGTCTGTGGTTGGTGCGCGTTTTGTCGCCGCGGTTAATGCATGTCTAGAAAACAATATGCCGCTAATCTGCTTTTCTGCAAGCGGTGGCGCACGAATGCAGGAAGCACTTATGTCACTAATGCAAATGGCGAAAACGTCTGCAGCATTGGCGAAAATGAGTAAAAAGGGCCTTCCTTATATTTCAGTACTTACCGATCCTACCATGGGCGGTGTATCAGCAAGTCTTGCAATGCTAGGTGATGTTAACGTTGCCGAGCCAAAAGCACTTATCGGCTTTGCAGGCCCTCGTGTTATCGAACAAACTGTGCGTGAGAAGTTACCGGAAGGGTTTCAGCGCAGTGAATTCTTGGTAGAGAAGGGCGCAATTGACATGATTGTTGACCGCAGAGATATGCGTGATAGATTACATGGTCTGTTAGTTAAGTTGCATAACAATCATTAGTGAATAACCAAAATAATACTTCCGTTGGCTCAGCAGGTGCGCCTGTACCATCTTCAAAAAGCCTGGGCCAATGGCTATCCTACTTAGAGTCAATTCATCCTAGCGCCATTGATATGGGGCTAGATAGAGTAAAAGCCGTGGCGAACGCCATGAAGCTATCGCTAGACGGCAGCTTGGTCATTACCGTTGCCGGTACAAACGGCAAAGGCACCACATGCCGTTTGCTTGAACAAGCATTACTAGCGCAAGGTAAAACCGTTGCGGTTTATAGCTCTCCTCACCTAATTGACTATCGCGAAAGAGTGCGCCTAAACGGTGAACTGGCCAACGCTGAAGCCTTTGTGTCGTCTTTTGAATTCGTTGAAGAAGCGAGAGAAGATGTAACCCTTACCTATTTTGAGTTTGGTACCCTTGCTGCAATGAAGATGATGCAGGAGTGGAGTGTTGATGTAGCCATTCTTGAAGTAGGCTTAGGTGGACGTTTAGACGCTACCAACATTATCGACCCTGACCTTGCGGTAATAACCACAATAGATTTAGACCACCAAGATTGGTTGGGCAACACACGTGAAAAAATTGCCCGCGAGAAAGCCGGAATTATGCGTCATCAAGGAAAAGCCGTTGTTGGTGATTTATTCCCACCGTCTTCGCTGTATGACGTTGCCAATGAACTGCAAGCAGTTGTTCGCTGGGCTACTGAAGACTTTATTAGCGAAATTAAAAACGATGGTAATACCTGGTCATGGAAGGGTAAAACGTACGCGTTCGACAATCTGCCATACCCTAATATACCGTTACAAAACGCAAGCACCGCGCTTGCGGCATTAGAATACCTTGAAATGATGCCCAGCGAGTCATCGCTGCAGAAAATCATAGCCAATACGGTTATGCCAGGAAGGCAGCAGACAATCAGTGACAACCCTCTCGTGGTAGTTGATGTAGCCCACAACCCGCAGGCTACTACCGCTATGCAGGCATGGCTTCAACGATACGACGTCAGCAGAATGCGTATTGTTGTTGGTATGCTTAAAGACAAATCTATTGCTGAAACATTGGCGCCGTTAAGTGAGCTAAATGCAAACTGGTATGTGGCCACTACTGAGGGGCCTCGCGGATGTAATGCTGAAGTACTTGAAAATGCACTTGTTAATGCCGGCACAACCATAGAGAATATAGCCACTTACGACAGCGTTTCAGCGGCATATTCTAAGGCACGTGCAGATTACCAGCCCGGTGAGCTAATTTTGGTATTTGGCTCTTTTGTTACCGTGGCAGATGTGCTTGCTAAGTAGTGCGCTAATGCGCACCTACTGCATTTCGTCGAGTATTCAGGGTTTTAGCGGGAGATTACAGTGACATCGGCATTAAAGAATAGACTGGTTGGCACCATTATTATTGTGGCGTTAGCCGTTATTTTTTTACCAGACTTTTTAGACGGTAAGAAACAAACTAACAGAGAGCCTTTTGTTTCTGTGCCAGCCAACCCGCCAGTAAAGCCTATTGTTGAGCCAGAACCTTTTCCTACAGAGCGTGTAGCTAAGGCTGCAGTACCTGAAGTAACGCTTCAGGATGAAACGCCATCAGACGAACTGTTGGAAGAAAATTCGGCTCGAACTGTTAGCAACACGGCTGAAGATTTAGCTAAAAACAGTGCAAAAGAAATTGCAGAAGACGACTTAGCTAGCCAGACCGTTATAGAAACGAAAAGCGATATTGCTGATGAAGATGCTGGCTGGGTGATACAGCTTGGTAGCTTCAGACACGAAAAAAATGTAAAAGCGCTGCTTTCAAAACTGGAAAAAGCAGGGTATCGCGCGTTTAGCCGAAAAATACAAACAAGCTCAGGTAAGCTTAATAAAGTATTTGTTGGCCCAGATTTAGACAAAAAGAAGCTTGAAACGGCGCTTCCACACCTTAAAGAGCTAACAGGGCTTAAAGGCAAGGTGACTACGTTCAAAGTAGAGTAAGTTTTCCAATTAGGGCATCCAGTTTGATGCTCAGTATTATTACGCACTAGTAATATTTCTTGCTTCTGTTAGAATGCGCGCCATCTCGCCAAAGGCTCGTTACTGCATGAAAATTCGTGCGTAACAACAACGCAAAAAAGAGACGATGAACTGGGTAGACTTTTCCATACTGGGTATCATTGCGGTATCTACCTTAATAAGCCTCATCAGAGGTTTTGTTAAAGAAGCCATTTCTTTAGTGGTATGGTTCGCTGCACTCTTTATTTCAAGTAACTTCTACGCTGACCTTGCCGTTTACTTCACAGCCATTGACGACCCCTATTTGAAAAACGGTGCTGCTATTGCGGCGCTGTTCGTTACAACACTCATTTTAGGTGGCATGATTAACTTTGCCATCAGCCAACTGGTGCAAGCTACCGGGCTGTCTGGAACAGACCGCGCGCTAGGCATTGTGTTTGGTGCGCTACGCGGCGTGCTAATAGTTAGCGCTTTACTGTTTTTTATGGACACCTTTACCAGCGCAGCCTCAGCAGCTTGGTGGCAAGCGTCGGTGCTCATCCCAGAGTTTGGTATTATTATTGAGTGGTTTTTCAGCTACGTGAAAGACTCCTCCAGTTTCTTAAATCCCGCTTGAAATAGGTAACGCACATGTGTGGTATTGTCGGAATAGTTGGTAAAACGCCTGTCGCTCAGTCACTGTATGACGGTCTTACGGTTATTCAACACCGTGGACAAGATGCTGCAGGTATAATGACTATCGACCAAAATATGTTTAATTTGCGTAAAGCAAATGGCTTGGTTCGAGATGTCTTCCATACGCGCCATATGAAGCGTCTTACGGGAAATATGGGAATAGGGCACGTTCGCTATCCCACGGCGGGCACATCGAGCTCAGCGGAAGCGCAGCCGTTTTATGTGAACTCACCTTTTGGTATTGCGTTTGCTCACAATGGTAACCTTACCAACGCGCACGAGTTGCAAGAAGAAGTTTTTCGTATTGCACGTCGCCATATAAATACAACTTCCGATTCTGAATTGCTGCTTAATATTCTAGCCCATGAGCTTCAGCAAGTTGCGGGCCTAAGCGTTAGCGCAGAGCATATTTTTGAAGTCGTGACCAAAGTGCACAAAAAGATCCGCGGTGCGTATGCGGTTGTTTCCGCCATAATCGGGCAGGGCATTGTGGCATTTCGTGACCCGCACGGTATTCGCCCACTAGCATTAGGTAAGCGCATGACCGAGCTTGGCGAAGAGTGGATGGTAGCTTCTGAAAGCGTAGCAATAGACGCTGTTGGCTTCCAATTTGTTCGCGACGTAGCGCCAGGTGAAGCGGTTTTCATTACTGAAGAAGGGCAGCTTCACACTCGTCAGTGTGCAGACAACCCAATCACATCACCTTGTATCTTTGAATTCGTTTACTTTGCGCGTCCAGATAGCTTTATCGACGGCATTTCTGTTTACGCATCACGTGTAAACATGGGGCGTAAGCTAGGTGAAAAAATTAAGCGCGAATGGGCCGACCTTGATATTGATGTGGTGATCCCAATTCCTGAGACCTCTATGGATGTGGCGCTACAAATTGCTAATACGCTTGAACTGCCATACCGCCAAGGGTTTGTGAAAAACCGTTACATTGGTCGCACGTTTATTATGCCTGGCCAAACCATGCGTAAGAAATCAGTTCGCCGCAAACTTAACGCTATTTCTTCAGAGTTTAAAGGTAAGAGCGTACTGTTAGTCGATGACTCTATTGTACGCGGCACAACGTCTGGACAAATTATCGAAATGGCTCGCGAGTCAGGTGCGAAGAAGGTGTATTTTGCTTCAGCAGCACCGGAAATTCGTTTCCCTAACGTTTATGGTATCGATATGCCGTCTGCAAATGAACTCATTGCTTACGGTCGTGAAATAGACCAAATTGCTGAGTTAATCCAAGCCGACGGTCTAATTTTCCAAGATATTTCTGACTTAGTTGAAGCGGTAAAAGAAGAAAACGACAGCATCCAGCGTTTTGAAACGTCGGTGTTTGACGGTAACTATATTACTGCCGATATAAACCAAGAATATCTAGAGCGCATCGATATGTCGCGTGGCGAAAAGTCGCGTAAAGCGCCAGTGGTACAAGCTGAGCTTAGCAACCTTGATGTTCATAACATCGAAGGCTCTGATGATTAATCATCACAGTCACTGACCATGAAGATAATAAAAAAGCCGCAGTCAATGCGGCTTTTTTGTGACATTAATCATTAAAACGTGAAGTGTTTAGTGGACAAAAACGGGCCCGCCATACAAGCCCCATACTAATACTGAGCCTGTCATTAAAATAACCAATAAAACCAGCCCGCAGGTAACCACTGAGCTAGAGTAAATAAAGCCTTTGTCTTCGTGCATGTGCATTAAAATAGGTACGCCAGAGTAAAGTAAGTACACTGAGTAGCTAATCCCTACCAAAAGCGCTGTCATCACAACCCACAGCTCAGGGTAAAGCCCTGCAAAACCCACCATAAACAACGGTGTTGCAGTGTAGGCCGCAAGCTCCAACGACTGAGTATAGGTAGGTGATACATCGAATGCTTTTGCCAGCTCGTGAATAAGCACTGCTAATGCTACAACCCCTGCAATAAGGCCGAAATACATTCCAATGCCCATCATAATAGCGCTTTGTTCGCTAAGACGAATAGTGTCGCCAGCGCCAATGCTCCAGCCGGTATGCGCACTAGAATAATAAGCAACAACAGAGGGGATTAATGCAATAAATGCGATATGAGTGAGCGCGTAAAAATACGTTTCATGCTTTGTATCGATGGTTTGCCACTCTTCCTTAGGATGAGTGTAGATACCAATTAAATGGTTTAAGATCATAAGTCCTGCCTTGTTTCACCAACGTTTTTATTCTTCAAATGAATTATTGTTGTAAGGCAGTGGGACAATCTAATAGATGAAGCTACGTTTTTAAGTAAACGCTGCTGCATGCAAATACACGGCGCCAAGCGCAAAAAAACTGCCGTTAACAATATGTTTACAATTTGAGTGTGCAGGAATACCGCAAGGCCGTCAACAACTATTGGTTAATATTTGATCGCGCCAATAATAAAGGCTTTTTTTGAGGCTTTGAAACGAAAGGCTTTAAGACGATAAGCTTTAAGACGAAAATGCCTTAAGCCGCGACAGGGGCTCCAGAGTGGAAGCGAAAAGTCTCATCAGCGCTTTCAATCAACGATTTTTCGACCTCGCCAAAATGCTTTACGCGTTCCTCAATGTCTGTATCTGAAATGGCGGCTGCCAATGTTAAGTAGTCTTCAAAGTGGCGTGCTTCAGAGCGTAGCAGCGATACGTAAAACTTACCTAGCTCTTCTGATACATGAGGGGCAAGTTTGGCAAAACGCTCGCAAGAGCGTGCTTCAATGTAAGCCCCGCATATTAGCTTATCGACTAATTTTTCTGGCTCGTAAGTGCGAACGTGACGAAGAAGTCCGTTGGCATAGCGGCTCGACGTTACCGATTTATAGTCAAAGCCCAGAGCGTGCATTATTTCTAATACTTGATAAAAGTGATGGAGTTCTTCTTTAATTAACATCACCATTTTATCTAGCATGTCCTTTTTAAAAGGGTCTAAGCCTTCTACGTTGAACACACTTTTTGAAAGGTGCTTAGTGTTAAGCGATTCCCAATCACCTTCGTGACGATAAGTAAAATCTTCGTAGGGTTTTAACCAGCCAAGAAGTACTTTACTTGTTTCGTCATCGGCCACATATCGACGTAACAGATACATTGCGCTTTGTGCAGCTTTGAGTTCGCAAATAAGATGGTCGGTAAGCAGAATACGCAGGTTGTCTTCTTTTTTGGCTTCTTCAATCCACGATTCAGGCGTTTCGCATTGTAAAAATGCGTTAACAGGCGCTAAAAGAGATGAAGCTTCAACAGAAGAAATAACCGACATAATGTAACACTACCTACCAAGTTTGTTGCGTTGTCTAAATTCGGCCGCAATACTACCCGATAGGCAATAACCCATACAACTTAAAAAAGTGATAAAACCGTTATGAATTACCTTGCGCATCTGTTCTTAGCTAGGAAAACGCCAGACTCTCACTTTGGTAACCTGCTGGGCGACTTTAGGCGCGGAGTTGATGTGTCAGTTTATTCAAACACTGTTTTGCTTGGGCTTGAAAACCATTATGCGGTAGATAAGTTTACTGACGCTCATGAAAGCGTAGTAACCGCAAAACAATACTTTCACACAAGTAGACGACGATTTGCTCCCGTGGCGTTAGATATCTATTTTGATCACTTGCTCATAAAGCACTGGCGCAGCTTTAGTCACATTCCTTTTGAACAATTCTGTGCAACTAGCTTTAACCTGTTAGAGCTAGGTTTGCCCAAGATGCCGCGCACAATGCAACACAGCATCGGCCATATGATTACGCACAATTGGTTTGAAGACTATGCCAAGGAAGAGGGGATCGCCAAGGCGATATCCGTTGTGGCAAAGCGTATTCGTTTTACCAATGAATTCCATAGAACAGTGGACGATATCGAAAAGCACAAAGATACAATAGAGAAGCAATTTCTTTCATTCTTCCCTGAACTCATCACATTTGTTTCTCAACATGGGCCAGAAAGTACGTTAAGGTAAAATACTCTGCTTTAACGCATGCGGTATACGTCGAAAATTTCAGTTACTTTATCGAGCATCGGTTAGGAATTGGCCGTGACACGGTATAGTGGTCGGGTGATAAAACATACAACCTCAAAATAAAAAAGAACTTACTATGAAAATCAGAACATCATTGTCCAGGGCTGGCGCAATATGGTTTGCCTTGTTTACCCTTGTTTCGCTTAGTCAAGTTGCTTATGCGCAAGAGCACAAACGCACTATCGAAATTGATAGTTCAGTAAAAACTGAACACGAAACTAAAATACTTGGTAAGCGCGTTAAATATAGTGCAACAACAGGTACACAGCCGGTGTGGAACAAAAAAGATGAAGCAGTAGCGACATTATTTTACACCTATTACCAGCGTACTGATGTTAAAGACAACGCGACGCGCCCGCTTATTATTTCGTTCAATGGTGGTCCAGGCTCTGCATCGGTATGGATGCACGTAGCGTATACCGGGCCTCGTATACTGAATATCGATAACGAAGGTTATCCGGTTCAGCCTTACGGTGTACAAACAAACCCTTATTCCATTCTAGACGTAGCTGACATTGTCTTTGTAAACCCAGTAAATACTGGTTATAGCCGCGTACTTCCAGACGCTGAAGGTAAAATGCCGTCAGAAGAAGAGCAGAAGAAAATGTTCTTTGGCGTTAATGCCGATATTAGCTATCTTGCCGATTGGGTGAACACGTTTGTAACTCGCAATAACCGCTGGCGCTCGCCTAAGTACTTAATTGGTGAAAGCTATGGTACAACCCGTGTTTCAGGATTAGCGCTAGAGCTACAAAACCGCCAGTGGATGTATTTAAATGGCGTAGTGCTAGTGTCACCAACTGATATTGGTATTGAGCGTAATGGCCCTGTAAAAGCGGCGAATCGCCTACCTTACTTTGCCGCCACTGCGTGGTATCACAACAAGCTAGACAGCGAATTGCAAAGTAAAGACTTACTTGAGCTGCTGCCAGAAGTTGAAGACTTTACCATCAACAAGCTTATTCCAGCGTTAGCTAAAGGCGGCTTTATTGGTGCAGAAGAGAAGCGTGCCGTGCTTGCGCAAATGGCGCGTTACTCAGGCTTGTCTGAAGAAGCGATTTCTCAGAATAACCTAGATGTAAGCACCTTCTATTTTTGGAAAGAGTTGCTTCGCGACGAGGGCAAAACACTTGGCCGTCTTGATAGCCGATATTTAGGTATTGATGCCAAGCAAAGTGGCGATCGTCCAGATTACTGGGCTGAGCTAACGTCTTGGTTGCATTCGTTTACGCCTGCAATTAACTATTACCTGCGCGAAGAACTAAACTACAAAACCGATACCAAATACAATATGTTCGGCGACGTGCACCCGTGGGATAGAAGCAATAACAAAACAGGTGAAAATCTGCGTTTGGCCATGGCTCAAAACCCATACTTAAATGTGATGGTTCAGGCTGGTTATTACGATGGTGCCACGAACTATTTTGATGCCAAATATACGATGTGGCAGCTAGATCAAAGTGGTGTTATGAAAGACCGTTTAAGTTTTAAAGGCTATCGCAGTGGGCATATGATGTACTTGCGTCGCGATGACCTTAAACAGTCTAACCAAGATTTACGCGAGTTTATCAAAAGCAGCACGCCCGAAGCCGGCGAACCTGCAATGTATAAGCGATAGTTATCGTAAAGTGTTGGGGCAGAGGGTTGCCCCAACGCTATCTAATTAGCGTTGCTTTTAAAAACAAAACTTAAAAAAACAAAACGCGCCTTATTCCAAATTATCTTCCAAGCTTTCCTCTTTTATCACGTTTAGCTCACATAAATGGATAAGCATTTTTTGGGTTTGTGCTTTCAGCATGTCTCTTAAAAGCCTTACTGCAGGGGTAATTGTTTGTCTGCTTGGGCAAATAAGCCACAGCTGTGTAGGCCTTGGCGAATATTCAGGCAACATTCGAATAAGGCGCTTATTCACAATGTCGTCATAAGCATCTAAGCTAGACTTAATGGCAATGCCTTTACCGGCTACAGCCCACTTACGAACAATTTCACCGTCGTTTGCTATTCTATTTCCACTCATTTTAACTTTGGTTTGCGTACCGTCTCGCAGAAACTCCCACTCGTCATAGGTTTTATCGTATAACTGATAAAACAAGCCATTGTGCTGTTGAAGTGTTTGAATGCTAGAAGGCACTCCGTGCTTCTTGATATATGCAGGAGAGGCCACTAACAAGGAAGGAACGTTACATATTTTAAACCCGTATGTACTTGCGTCAGAAGGCTTACCATATCGCAGTACAAGGTCGATTGGATCACGGTAGAAGTCGACTTTACTATCGCTTAAATGCAGCTTTACGCTTATGTTCTCGTGAGAATCCATAAAGGTATCAAGCCACGGAACAACAAGGTTTCTACCTAAGTCTGAAGATATTCCTAAGCAGATTTCGCCCTCAACAATACCGTTGTCAGCTTTTACGTTTTGCTGTGCGTCGTTAAGCATTTTAAGTGCTTCATGGCAGGTAGGCATGAAGCGCTCTCCTGCAGCTGAAAGTCGTAAAGAGCGGGTGGTGCGTACGAATAACTCAGTGCCCAGCTGTTGTTCAACGCGCTTTATTGCGGCACTGGCGGTTGCTGTGCGCATGTTTAAGTGTGTGGCAGCTGCAGTAATATTTCTAAACTCAGCCACTTTCAGCACTATATTTAGGTCGTTAAGAAGCATTATTCTCAAAAATTTTTTGATAATGTTTCTTTTATTGTGCTGTTTATTACGAATTAATCAAGCGTATGATGATGGTATGTGAATCAACAAGAGATAACGTTATGAAAGCGGTTGGATATACACAGTCACTTGCAGTGACAGAGAAAAATGCATTAGTAGACGTTGAAATTGATAGGCCACAGGCAAGTGGACGCGACTTACTTGTAAACGTAACTGCAATAGCGGTTAACCCTGTGGACTATAAAATTCGTCATCGTGTAAACCCAGAGGGCGGTATACCTAAAATATTAGGTTGGGACGCTGTAGGTGAAGTTGTTGAAGTGGGCAACGAGGTTGAGAACTTTAATATTGGCGATAAAGTGTATTATGCGGGAGACCTAACTCGAAGCGGTTCAAATGCTGAATTTCAATTAGTGGATGAACGTATTGTGGGTAAAGCGCCAAAAAGTTTGTCTGACAGTGAAGCAGCTGCCTTACCGCTCACCACAATAACGGCCTATGAGATGCTGTTCGACCACCTAGCTATCAAAAAGCAGTCTAACGCGAGTGACGAGGTTGTGTTAGTGGTTGGCGCTGCCGGTGGCGTAGGCTCAATCGCTTTACAGCTATTGAAATGTTTAACAGGAGCTACGGTAATTGCAACGGCGTCTAGAGAAAGCTCAAAAGAGTGGGTTACTTCATTGGGGGCCGACTACGTTATTGACCACAGCAAGCCAATGGCCGAGCAACTACGTGAACTCAATGTGGGTGAAATTACACATATTGCAAGCCTGAATAATACGGGCGCTTACATGGACGACTTCGTTGAAATGTTAAAGCCAAAGGGGCGCTTGGCGTTAATTGATGACCCTGAACATCTTGATGTATCGAAGCTTAAGCAAAAGAGTATTTCTTTACACTGGGAGTTTATGTTCACACGTTCTATGTTTGAAACAGACGACATGATTGAACAAAGCAACCTGCTTAACGAGGTATCTGCGCTAATAGACGAAGGGAAAATTAAAACCACAGTAGGTAAGCATTTAGGAAAAATTAACGCTGCAAACCTCATTGAAGCGCATAAAACGTTAGAAGCAGGCACCGCTATTGGCAAGCTAGTGTTGGAAGGCTTTTAATATTTATCGATGATTAGAATTAGTTAAAATAATTCGATAGTTTCGAAAATGCCGCTTTTTAGCGGCATTTTTGTATGACGCCTAGCGTAATATTAGTTCGTTTGAGTGCATAAGAATGGAGTTCATTTAAGAAATTAAAGTAGATAATTATCTACTGTTAGTCTAATTTTTACATAGGCGTGAAGTGTCGTCTTTCTTTATTACAGGGAAGAGGTAATGAAACTATGAATTCACTAAAGCACATTCTCGCCGCTTGCTTGTTGTTCACTTACCAAGAAATGGCAAATGCTGAAAGCTTCGAAGTTGTTGCAATTGAATATCCGCCTTTCACGACGATTACTGAACAGGCTGGCGGTATTGCCTTTGAGCTATTAGAAAATAGACAAGCAGCTAAAAACCTTGCGTTGAAACCCTTATTTTTACCGCCAGCCCGCGCTGCGCGATATTTACGAGAAAATGAGTGGTGCAGCACCTTCTATCCTCCGCCAGAAAATGACGATTTCATTAAGTATCAGCTGTCTGAAAAAAATGTGCATGTAGGTTTATTGCGTTTAAAGCAAACCGATGACTTTACGTGGACGTCACTGTCGCAGCTTAAAGGACAGAGTGCAGCAATATTACGTACAAGTGTCGACTCAGAGTTTACACAGCGTTTTACTGATGCTGGAATTGAAGTAACGTTTGCCGAATCTCCTCAGGCGATTATCATAATGGTGCTGTTATCAAGAGTGGATTTTGGGTTAGCGGATTCATGGTCGTTCGAAAGGCTTGAATCTGAAAGCAAAGCCAAATTACAGTTTTCAAAAACATCACTTGTTGAGCTACCAGTTACGTTGTACGTGCACAACCGATGTGTTGACAGAATTTCAACTGATGAAACGAATACTTTTGCATTCGAAAATTAGTGCTATTAATCAAACGTTAATCTTCTGGAAAGTTCTTTTTAAGTAACGCTTTTTAGTCTTATTAGCGGTGAGTTATCTTACTGCGAGACTATTAAGAAAAAACTATCTACAGCACTTATCACGCTACCACTACTAGCTACAGCATCTAGTGCATTGGCATTCGAGAAAAGTAACATTCTTGTGCGAGGCGGTTTTGCAACGGTTGCGCCAGATGAGTCATGGTCGAATATAGTTGTAGGCGAAGACTTAGGTTCTGGTTTAACGATTGATAAAAATACGCAGCTGGGCCGCACTGCTGCCTATTTCATTACTGACAGAACTAATATAGATGCGTAATAGGGGGTAGATTATTTCGTATTTTCGGCGGCGTCTTGTTGCTCCAGCGCTTTTTTCGCTGCCTTCCACTGCTCAAGCTTTTCAAAATAGGCATCCCAGACACACGGGCAGCATGAGCCACCACCACAACAGTCATTTTTAAGCGGTTTCTCTGGCTCTTCTGGCAAGTTATTTACCACGTTCTAGTCTCAGAATTCTGGTTACATGTCGCTATAGTAAATCTGTTATTTTCGCGATTCAAATAAGTAATAAAAATCTTCTTCATATACTGTCATGCTTAGTGATACAGCTACGCCTATTGCACTTTTTATCACGAATTCATACTATCAAATTTATCACCTCTTTATGGATATACATGTAAAAGGACATTAAATGAAAATATTATCTCTAATAGCTTTACTGATTCTTTCTAACGCGGTGTTTGCGCAACAGATGGCAGTTACCGATACCGGCGAAACGGTTTTTCTGTTTAAAGACGGTACCTGGGCATACGAGTCGGAAAGCGACATTAATATGGTGATTGAAACCAACGACATGCCTTTTGAAAAAAATGATGACGCGACATTTAAAGTCAAAAGTAAGGTGAATAACACCAGCGTGTTTATCAATCCGAAAGATTGGAAGTTCGCGAAGTCAACGAACAATCCAGATGCAGAATACGAATTCACCTATCAGCACGGTGATTTGTACGCAATGTCGATTACCGAAGAAATTCAAATTGAGCTAGAGCAGCTTGCAGATCTTGCGTTATTAAACCTGCGAGCCTTTGCGCCAAATGCAAAAATTGTGAATCAAGAGTTCCGCACAGTAAATGGCGAACGTGTTTTACACATGGAATTTCAAGGTACCGGCAACGGCATTAATTTTAGCTACGTTGGCTACTATTATTCCAACGAGATGGGCTCTACCCAGTTAGTTGTGTACACATCAACCAGCCTTGTTCCTAAATACCGAAGTGCTATTGAAGGCTTACTTAACGGCTTAACTGCGAACAAAGCGTAACGTACAAGATTTAAGGTTATAAACAAACGCTGGTAATAAACACACGTAATAAACGCTCGTATTGAAAGTGCTCAGCCACAAAAAAGCCCCTTTAAAGAGGGGCTTTTGCGTTTTCAGTCCACACCAAAATACGTTGTGTGCCGGTTAATTGAGATGGTCTGCACGATTATTAAATGATGGTGTGCTAAGCACTACTTTAAATGTCGCTGCTTTCAATTGCTCCGCTGTCTCTAGCCGCGCTTTTGGCAGTAGTAGACGGCTCAGCTACATTTACCGGCTTTGGCGTTACCTTATTTGGCGCAGCACGAAGCATGTCACTATTGCCTGTCACTAAGTCTTCTAATGTGCCGTTTTCAGCATCAACTAAGCCAACTTCACGCAGCATAGCGTCAACTAATGGTGCGTTGGCACGGTAGCCAAGGGCTGCTTGTGTTACTTGATCGGCTAACCCTGCACCGGCTACTGCATCACTGCGCGAACCTGCAGCGCCGCCATTTTGGCCATAGCCCTGTAGTATTTTAATGCCTTCAATGTTTTCAATAGGTTTAACGGCTTGCGCGACTAACTCTGGCAATACTTTAAGCATCGCAAGGGCTTTTTGTAGCTCAATTTGTTCGTTCTTCAGCGTATTTTCAGCTTCGTGTAGCGCCTGTTTACCTTGAGCTTCTACTGCCAATACTTTTTCGTCAGCATCTGCTTGCAGTATTTTTGCATTCGCAGACGCTTTTGCTTCTGTCAGTATGGCAGCGGCAGAGTTTTCTGCAGCTTCTTTCTTCGCTTGCGCTTCAACGGTTATACCTACAGCTTCACGCTCAGCTTCTTTACGTGCATCAATAACTTCAATCTGTTTGCTACGCTCAGCTGCCGCGACAGACTTTGCTGTTAATACTGCTTCTTCTTTTTCTACTTTCTGTTTTTCAGCTTCTGCTGCTTTGGCTCTAGCTGCACTTTCTTCTTCTGACTTCACGGCTACCGCTATTTGCTTCACCTGCTCAGACACTTCAATTTCTTGTTGTTGACGAATACGCGCTTGCTCTAATGCTTGGCGCTTCGCAATTTCTTGAGTTTCAATTTCACGTGACTTTTCAATCTCAGCCGCTTCAATTGCTCGTTCTTTCGCAATTTCTGCTTCACGCTCTTCTCGTTCTTTCGTTTCGCGCTGTTTAGCAATCTCTGCTTTTTGTTCTTGTCGTTTAAACGCGAGCACTTGCTCTTGCGTTAATCGCGCTTCTTCTTCATCGCGTTTTACTTCAAGAGACTGTTTTTCTGCTGCGAGGTTACGCTGTTCAATAAGAATGCGGTTTTCCTGCTCGATATCGTTGGTTTCTTTGCGCTTTTCTTCAATAATCTTTGCCAAACGAGCACGGCCTTCCGCGTCGAATGCATTATTTTCATTAAAGAATTGAAGATCGGTTTGGTCAAAGCCAGTTAAGCTTACCGACTCAAGCTCTAATCCATTCTTTTCCAGATCGTTTGCCACGCTTTGCTGTACTTTTTGAACAAAGTCGGCACGTTGCTCGTGCATTTCTGTCATGGTCATTTCAGCCGCTACAGCACGAAGTACGTCAACAAACTTCGATTCCATTAACTTTTTCACTTCTTCGGCGCGAGTCGTGCGTGTACCAAGGGTTTGCGCTGCCATAGAAATGCCGTTAGCGTTTGGTGCAACGCGCAGATAAAAGTCGGCTTTTACATCTACACGCATTCTGTCTTTAGTGATAAGGGCATCTTTTTGAATCTTTTCAACTTCAATGCGAAGGGTATTCATGTTGACCGGAATAACTTCATGCACTACTGGCAGTACAAGTGCGCCGCCATCTTTAATCACTTTCTCACCACCTAATCCGGTTCGAACGAAGGCGGTTTCTTTGGTTGCTCTGGTATAAAGCTTCGCAAAAATAAGACCTATTACAAGAAGTCCTACAACAATGGCACCGGCAATAAAGAGTATCGACGGCAAGCTAGACGTTTGAATTGTATCCATACTTTTTCTCTTTTAGTTAAAGGTAGCGGGTTGCTAACCAGCTGTGTTCATTTTTCTGCACTAAAATAACGCGCTCTCCTTGAGCAAAGCGTTCTTCATCTTCAAAAGGTTCAACTAATACAAAGTGGGGTTGGGCGTAGTTATCGGTAAATTTAGCTTCTGCTGGGTTGCCTCGCGACGCGCGGCCTATGGTAATTTCTGCTACCGAACCTACGAATTCGTCGGCGCTAACGGCGCTAGATTCTACCGACGGAATTATACGCGCTATATATACAACGGTTTTTGCGCTTAGCAATAAGCCGCCTACAAATGCTACAGGCACAGAAACAAATGATGGGAGCGCAGTTGATATCACTGCGGTACTAAGCGAGTTTGCAATAAATCCAACAGCACCGAATGTGGTTAAAAAAACAACCAGCCACACTAAAAAAGGAACGCGGTTCAGGTTCATCCAGCTGGCTAATTCAGAGCTTAGAATACTACTAGAATCAATATCGCTAATTTCGTCGCCAATACCAATTAATGAAACACCAAATAGCATGCCCGCAAGCTCCATTACCAATACAAGAAATACGGCACTTAGCGCGATACTAAACCAAAAGTTAGAGGGGGAAAGAAAGAGGTCTGTCATTTACACCGTCCATGATGAGTAACATTTTTATAACGTTATACCACAGACTAAAATTTAAACCAGTGAAAGTGCTGGAACTTTAGTATGGAAATGTAAATGAACGTATTCGACTATTTAAAAGCGTGCTGGGTAAGCGTTACTTCATTTGGTGTGACTTTTAACACGCTGCCTTGGTCGTACCAATCGCCTAATACAATGCGTGATGCCGGTTTGCCATTGGCGGTTAAAGAATGAATGTTAGGTCTGTGAGTATGACCATGGATCATGCGCTGTACTCCCCATTTTTCCATTACTTTCACTACTTCCTCTGGCGTTACATCCATAATTTCAGGCTTTAGGTTTTGCTGGTTCGCTTTACTTTTTGCGCGCCCATTTTCTGCCACACGCTGTCGATACCAAAGCGGTAGTGCCAGCATAAGCCTTGGCCACCACCACCCACGAGACTTCTTACGGAATTTTTGATAAGCCACGTCTTTGGTACAAAGTTCGTCGCCATGAGTTAACAGTGTGGGTGTGCCGTATAAATCAATGACTTCTTGTTCATTAAGCAGCGTCATACCTGCTTTTTTTAACCAGGTTTCCCGTATAGCGAAGTCGCGATTACCGTGAATAAAATAAACAGGGCAATGTGTGCTTACTTGTTTAAAAGCCTTTGCAATGGCGGTATTAAAGGGCGTTATATTGTCGTCGCCAATCCATACTTCGAATAAGTCACCTAACACATATAGTGCGTCTGCATTTATGGCTTCTTCATTTAAAAAGCGCATTAGGCAGTCGGTTATGTCTGGGCGTTCATCACTTAAATGAAGGTCGGCAATAAAATAGGTAAACGACATATAACGTATTAAACACTCGTAGTAGATTAAAAAGCCGCATCGAATGACGCGGCTTTACGCAGGATCAACTCAGACTTATGCAGAGACGGTTGCAGATTCAATGATTACAGGCTCAACCGGCACATCTTGGTGATAACCGTGATTGCCAGTTTTAACTGCTTTGATCTTTTCAACTACGTCCATGCCTTCAACTACCTTACCAAATGCGCAGTAGCCCCAACCATTCACGTTTTTAGCAGAGTGATTTAGGAAGTCGTTATTGTTTACGTTAATAAAAAACTGTGCTGTAGCAGAATGTGGGTCTTGGGTACGCGCCATAGCAATAGTGCCAGCTTCGTTTGCTACGCCGTTGTCAGCTTCGTTTTCAATAGGATCTTTAGTATCTTTCTGTTCCATGTCAGGAGTGAAGCCACCACCTTGGATCATAAAGTTGTTAATAACACGGTGAAAGATAGTGTTATCGAAAAAACCGTCTTCTACATACGAGATAAAGTTAGCAACTGTTTTAGGCGCCTTGTCTTCAAATAGTTCAAGTTTGATGTCACCAAAGTTCGTTTTTAGTGTAACCATTGTGGTTTGTCCTGTGTAAATGTAAAAGTGTGAGCGTAATAGTATCGTAAAAACACCCGTTAATAGTAGTGCAAATGCGAGTTTAGCGATAAAAGCCTTCGTATTTGCAATACCATTTGAACAATGACGGTGCTACACTTTGCGACCCAAAAATACAGATACAGGAAACAGAAATATGCTACATCTTTACAACACCCGAACCCGTGAAAAAGCGAAGTTTGTTCCGCTTGAAGAAGGGAAAGTGGGTTTGTATGTGTGTGGTATCACTGTATACGACCTAAGCCACATGGGGCATGCACGCACGTATTTAAGCTTTGATGTGCTTGTACGTTACATGCGTCACCTGGGTTTAGAGGTAAAATACGTTCGCAATATCACCGATATTGACGACAAAATTATTGCTCGTGCTAATGAAAATGGCGAAAGCTTTGAAGCGTTAACAGCGCGCACTATTGGTATGATGCACGAAGACTTTGCTGCCATTAACCTGCTTGAACCAGACGTAGAACCGACGGTTAGCGGGCATATGGATGAAATAATCGAGTTAATAGCGCGCTTAGTAGATAAAGGCTATGCCTATCAAGCAGCAAATGGCGATGTGTTATTCGACGTTAGCAAATACGACGACTACGGCAAGCTTAGCAAGCAAGATCTTGAACAATTGAAATCTGGTGCCCGCGTAGAAGTGGTTGCTGATAAAGACGACCCGTTGGACTTCGTATTATGGAAAACCACGAAGCCAGGTGAGCCAGCTTGGGCGTCACCTTGGGGAGAAGGCCGCCCGGGTTGGCACATTGAATGTTCAGCCATGAATCATAAGCATTTAGGCGCGCACTTTGATATTCACGGTGGTGGTTCTGATTTAACTTTCCCACACCATGAAAATGAAATTGCTCAGTCATGCTGCGCTTACGACACACCGTACGTAAATGTGTGGATGCACGCTGGAATGGTGCAGGTAAATGACGAGAAAATGTCGAAGTCGCTAGGTAACTTCTTTACGCTTCGCGACGTGCTAAAAGAACATGATTCAGAAACACTACGTTTCTTTTTAATGTCGGCACATTACCGCAGCCAGTTAAGCTACTCACAAGATAATATTACTCAGGCTAAAGCCGCGCTCGAACGTTTGTATACAGCACTTCGTGGTGTAACAGTCGATGAAAGCACTGACTTGTCACATGGTGGTTATTTGGCCCGTTTCGAATCAGCAATGAACGACGACTTAAACGTGCCTGAAGCATTTTCAGTGTTGTTTGATGTAGCTCGTGAGCTTAATCGTCAAAAAGACAATGCCGAAGAAGCGGGTAAGTTGGCCGCCGTGCTTAAAGGTTTGGGTGCTATTTTAGGTATGTTGCAAAGCGACCCTGATGCTTACTTAAAAGGTGGCGAAGGTAACGATGATGAAGCGGCAGAAATTGAAGCGTTAATTAAACAGCGTAACGATGCACGTGCCGCAAAAGACTGGGCGGCAGCAGATGCTGCCAGAGACGCGCTTACTGCCAAAGGCGTAGTACTTGAAGACGGTCCTAATGGCACTACGTGGCGTAAAGCGTAAGCCTTACTGTTAAATAAACTAGAAAAGCCCACGTTTGTGGGCTTTTTTGTGATGCTATATTCTAGATATCACTATTAAATACGATGTTAAGTGCTAGCAGCCGCTGTCACCATTTATCCAGCGCTGTACATCATCACTTAGGTTTAAGTCAGAGCCTAGGTTAAATTCACCTTCTCGAACTACAACATCGCTGCCGCTACCATTCCTTGTAATAGTGACATGAAGAAAAGGGTATTGGGGCGTGCTGCCTTCCATTCTGCTGGCCGTTACTTTAAAACCGCGCTGAGTTTCATATTTTTTTACTGCAATATCTTTATCTATGGGTAACCGTAAGCTTGACCAACAACGACTGCCGTAATATTCAATTCGTTCGGCTATCTCGTCTGCAGATTGGTTAGTAGAAGTACTTGAGGTAGGTAAAATAATCATACAGCCGGTAGACAGGCTAATAGCAGTAAAGGTAAAGAGTACTTTTGCAAAGTTGACTACTTTAGATGTGTTGCTCATGTGTTCCCTTATTTTCTTATTATCTTGATATTCCATTGTTTTATTATATTTAGTTTATATGAATGTTATCTGAACAGCTTTTTTACAATGAAAAGCAGCGTAAGCTAACGCATGTTTATGCTTGTCTCTTGGAAGTGATAAAAACGGGAGAAAAGGGTAATAGGTGAAAGCTAAAGGCCTAAACTTCAGGTCGGTCTATTGGTATCGCAGACTCTTTTTTCAAAAGCTCCGATTTCCAGCGCTGCTGCGAAACGTGGGCTTTTACCAGCTCTATACACTCGTTCACCACGTTTAATACTTCTTTATCTAGTGCGTCAGCCGAAGGAGTGTAATCGTGAAGCCCAACCGAAATAAAGTGATCGATACGGTCTGAGTCTAAATCGTTAAGTAAGTTCACCAGCGATTTGGTAACAATGTCGGTTACCGATGCTTCAAGGGTGTTTTCAATCGTCTTTCCGATAACAGGCAGGTAATTCAATGTAGACACTTGAGCGTTTTCACGCACTGCCTTGCCCACGCTTTTACGAACGTGCTCGCGAATAACCTCTCCGTGTTCGTCACTATTTAACGACTGACCTAAGTGATTAATCACGCCCGCAAGCCATTGTGTAATTACAGGGCGCCTTGGTGCTAATACCTGCTCATTAATATCGTCCAGTAACGGCGAGCCTGCTGAAATGTCTTTCTGCGCATCGCTTAATACTTTTACTACAATTCTATCGCTTAGTTCTTCAACAAAAACGTCGGCGTAAAAAGCAAAGAATCGAAATATGGCGGTTTCGTTCAAATTGATAATCTTGTATTTGTGCAAACGGTGCAAAATAGACAGTATACGTAAAAAGCGAAATAGCCTTGTTGGGCCTGTTGGTATTAGCCCAACAATGTCATACCAATGAAGGAACGGAAAAAAGTACCATCTAAGATGCTCTTTTCTTACTACCGCTACAATCCAGCGAAAGCAAAATTCAGTGAAGAAAATACCAATAAAGACGAGGTCGACCAGAAGAAAGTTGTTGTGAACAGGATCATAGGTGTCGATTAGGGCAGGGAAGTGGGCATCCAGCTGCCCATAGATAAAATCAGTGGCGTACAGCGAATCGAAAATTAGCCATGCAAGGTTTATAAACAACACACCCAGCATAACCAAATCTAGCACAAGCCACGGTGTCTCGTGGCTGTTGCGCAAGTTCTCTCGATTCACTCTTAGCATATCCGTATCCCAATTAGTCGATAACTTGTACGCCAGTCTTGATGCGTTTAACCCGACTCGCTAAGTCGCGTTACGTCAACATAAAGCTTAAGCTTTTGACCCGGCTGTAGGTAGCGTTTTGTGTTTAACGCATTCCATTTGCTGATGTCGCTTACCTTCACGTTAAACTTGCTGGCAATTCTAGACAATGAGTCGCCGTTTCTAACGGTGTAGGTTAAACGCTTGGTCACGCCGGCATCAGATTTACCTTCTTGCCATATTACCAAGGTTTTACCTAGGCGTAAGGTATCGCCCGGTGCCATGCCGTTCCATTTTGCCAACTGCTTAGTACTTACCTTATATTTACGCGCAATATCCCAAAGCGTATCACCTGACTGCACAGTGTGGCGTATTTTCTGTTTCGACGAGCGATTGCTTTGTAGGCTAGCAAGACGCTGCTCTTGTGATAAAGAGTAGCTGTTCAATTCTTGCAATGCCACTGGCACCATAATGGCCTGGCCAACGCGTATCATCGAGCCATCTAATTCATTTACCTGCTTAATCACTTTAACGGTGGTGTGATATTGCTGCGCAATTTTACTAAGGCTGTCACCAGACTTAACGGTATGACGCACCCAATTTAAGCGCTCTTTTTTGTCGATATTTGCCAGCGCACTAGCGAACGAATCCGCTTTATCAATTGGAAGTACGAGTCGGTGTGGACCGTCGGGCGATGTTGCCCAGCGATTAAAACCAGGGTTTAGGCCGTGCAGTTCTTTTAAACTTATGCCTGCAAGGTCGGCAGCAAACGCAAGATCTACCTGAGAGCCAGTGTCTACCACATCAATAACCGGCACGTTTTCCACTTCAGGCCATTTGAATGCGTACTCATCTTTATGCTTTAGAATGTCAGCCAGTGCCAAAAGTTTAGGCACATAAGCACGTGTTTCTTTTGGTAAATTTAAACTGAAGAAGTCGGTTGGTTTACCAGCGCGCTTGTTAGCCTTTATAGCGCGCATCACTCGTCCTTCGCCGCTGTTATAGGCTGCTAATGCGTGAAGCCAGTTACCGTCGAACATTTTATTAAGGTAAGTCAGGTAATCTAACGCACCTTGTGTTGAGGCAATAACGTCACGGCGTCCGTCATACCACCATGTTTGATCCATACCAAAGCGTTTACCCGTGCCCGGAATAAACTGCCACATACCTGCGGCGCGACCATGCGAATATGCAAACGGGTCAAAGGCGCTTTCTACAATAGGTAATAGCACTAATTCCATAGGCATATCGCGCTTTTCAATTTCTTCAGCGATATAAAAGAGGAAAGGTTTCGCGCGTTTTACAACGCGAGACATGTATTCAGGATGTTTTAAATACCATCTACGCTGTGCGTTTACGCGATCAACATCTGGAATGTCTAGCTGGAATTTTGCGCTTGCACGTTCCCATACATCGGTTATCACGATTTCGGGTTGTGCTTCTGGCGCATCTACAACTTGTGCAGTTTCTTCTAGCAGGTCGTCATTAGGGTGAACAACTTCAATTACCCCATCGCGTGCTAGCTCACAATCGGCGATAGCCTCTTCGCTTTCATGAAGCTCAGAGCAGGCTTGTAACGCTGGTGGCTCGTTATCTACTGTACCTGTTAATTGTGCATCGGTGTTGTTGGTATCAGTTAATTGACAACCTGAAAGGCCTATCGCCAACAGCAACGGCGATAGCGGAAAAAACTTCAACTGCATTTATGAAGAAACCTCGTAAAGCACTGCAAACCCGTCATTTTACGTGAAGTAGCCTGCTTTTGCATCAAAACTCATCTTTCCAGCGACGAACAGCAGCAAATACTGCTATGTCATCATTTAATGATTGTTCACTGAATGCTTCGGCAGAGGTTTTAACAGAAAGTTCATGTGAACGTAAAAAGGGGTTAATTGCTTTTTGTTGGCCTAGCGTGGTGGGCAGCGTTGGTTCGTCAGCCGCGCGCTTGGTATCAACCCAGTCACTATATTGCTGTAAAGCGGCATTGTTTGGCTCTACCGCGAGTGCAAAGTTTACGTTGGCCCTTGTATATTCATGGGTGCAATAAATTTGCGTGTCTTCGGGCAGTCGCTTCAGCTTGTTTAGCGAATGATGCATTTGCTCAGGTGAGCCTTCAAATAGTCGCCCACAACCAGCAGAAAATAGAGTATCACCACAAAACACTAAGCCATGGCCTAAAAAAGCGATGTGATCAAGCGTGTGACCTGGTACTTCCATTACGTGTAGCGACATTGATAGCAGCGGCAGCGCTACCGCATCGCCTTGCGATACCGACTTGGTAATGCCGCGAATATGCCCGCCTCTAGGGCCAATTATGGGTAAATCGGGAAGCGCTGATGCTAGCTTCGCAATACCGCCAGTGTGATCTCTATGGTGATGAGTGATAAGCACCGCTGAAAGGCTTAAGTTGTTTTTCTTTAAATAAGCAAGCACTGGCTCGGCGTCGCCAGGGTCAACAACTACGGCATGCTTTTCGTTATGTACACACCAAATGTAATTGTCGGTAAACGCCGGAATAGGGTAGATAGACACACCAGAAGGTAAGGTATTCGCTGCCATGTTTTGCCTGCTTGTGTAGGTGAAATTATGCGTTACTATAGGAGCTTGTTACTAACAGAGCAACCAAAGAGCGTGCTTCAGTGATAATGAAATCGGCGTTTAAAGCAAAGCCTCTACGTTACCCTGAAAGCTGGGGCGACTTTCCAGCAGGTGAGCATATACAACACGCTATATCGGAGGTGTGTAACGATTTTGCTGAACGCATTTTTGGTTATCACTTTGCCAAAATTGGTGCGCTTAGTTCCTGCATTTCACTAAATAATAGCCCAATAAGGCATCACATAAACTACACACCGCAGTTACTTACTCAATCACACCAGCAACCTCTTAATAAAAAAGACAGTGAAAGTTATGTAGTGGGTCATTCTCATTGCCTACCGTTTTCTGAAAACAGCATCGACGGCTTTGTGCTGGCAAACGAGCTTGATTTTGCCCAAGATCCACATGAAATACTGCGCGAAGTTGACCGCGTAATAACACAGAACGGGTACGTTATTATCAGTGGTTTTAACCCGCTTAGCTTAGCCGGTATTGCTAAATATTTGCCGGTAAAACGAGACAACGTGCTGCACGATGCGCGCTTTTTTACCAGCTACAGAATTAAAGACTGGCTGCAGCTTTTGGGGTTTGAAATTGTTGAGCAGCGGCAAGTACTGTTTTCAACGTTATTCTTCCAACAAAAGTGGAAAGGGGCGGCAAGGCTTCAGCATTACTTATCTTCCTATTTGCCTTGGTGTAGCGCGGTGTATGTTATTCTCGCCAAAAAACGCGTTATTCCTATGACTGCCATTAAGCCGAAAAAGAAATTAAAACCTCAGTTTTCTGCTGTAGGTGCAAGTGCTAGGGCGTCGTCTGCAAGCAGGCTAGCAAGCAAATAAAGTGCTGGCGGATAAGTTAGATATTAGATAAGAGATAGAGCGCTAATGAAGTAACTAGCTTTGTCTGTGGCGCTTAAACAAAAAAGCCATGAAAGGGCTGAATAGCGCCTGTTCATGGCTTTCTAGTTTTTAGTCAGGTTTGAGCCCAGGTATAAACCTGGTTCATGCGTTATTTAACGCGCATACCTGGTTTTGCACCTTCGTGTGGCTCAAGGATATATAACTCATCACCACCGGGTCCCGCCGCTAACACCATGCCTTCACTCATACCAAAACGCATTTTACGCGGTGCAAGGTTAGCCACCATTACCGTGTGCTTACCAATAAGTGCTTCTGGAGCGTAGGCCGATTTAATGCCTGCAAATACCTGCTTGGTTTCGCCACCTAAATCCAGTTCTAAACGAAGCAGCTTGTCAGCTTTCTCAACGTGTTCCGCTTTGGCGATGCGTGCAATACGCAAGTCTACCTTGGCGAACTCATCAAACGAGATAGTGTCGCTAATCGGATCTTTAGCTAGTGGGCTGTCAGGGTCGATAGCCGGAGCTGCTGGCGCTAGGCTTTCTTTTGAATCTTCAACCATGGCGTCAATTTTCTCCATTTCTACACGCTGCATCATAGGTTTAAACTTGTTGATAGCGTGGCCTGTTAATAGGGTTTGCAGTGAATTCCAGTCGAACTTGTCGTTTAAGAATTCTTCTGCTTTTTCTGCAAGCACTGGTAGCACTGGCTTTAAGTAAATAACCAACAAACGGAACATGTTGATACCCAGCGAGCATACGTCGTGTGTAAACTGCTGCTTAGTCTCGTCTTTAATGGTTACCCAAGGTGCGTTGTTGTCGATAAACTGGTTTGCTTTATCGGCCAAAGCCATAATTTCACGCACGGCTTGGTGGTATTTACGCTTTTCAAACAGTGCAGCAATGCTTTCAGATGCGTTTTGGAACTCAGCAATAAGCTCTGGCTCAATCACGTTGTCAGACAATTTGCCATCGAAACGCTTAGTGATGAAGCTTGCACAGCGGCTAGCAATATTTACCACTTTACCTACTAGGTCTGAATTCACTTTTTGCGCGAAGTCAGTAAAGTTTAGGTCGATGTCAGTTACGCCATCGCCAAGCTTAGACGCAAAGTAATAACGCAGATATTCTGGGTTCAGGTGGTCTAGGTAAGTACGGCCTTTAATAAACGTGCCGCGCGACTTCGACATTTTCGCGCCATTTACCGTCACAAAGCCGTGAATGTTAACGCCAGTAGGCTTGCGGTAACCCGCACCTTCTAGCATGGCAGGCCAGAATAGACAGTGGAAATAGGTAATGTCTTTACCAATGAAGTGGTATAGCTCTGCGTCTGAGTCGGCTTTCCAGAAGTCGTCAAACTCAAGGTTGTTTTGGCCGCAGAAGTTTTTGAAACTTGCCATGTAGCCAACCGGTGCATCTACCCACACGTAGAAGAACTTGTTTGGCGCACCTGGAATTTCAAAACCAAAATACGGCGCATCACGGCTGATATCCCACTGTTGAAGACCTTCGGTAAACCACTCTTGTAGCTTATTAGCCATTTCTTCTTGAAGGGCACCAGAGCGGATCCATTCTTTCAGCATGCCTTCAAATTTTGGCAAGTCGAAGAAGAAGTGCTCAGATTCACGTAGTACAGGTGTAGCACCAGAAACAACACTGCGAGGGTTCTTAACTTCTGTTGGGCTGTATGTTGCGCCACATACGTCACAGCTGTCGCCGTTTTGATCTTCTGCGCCACAGCTTGGGCACGTACCCTTTACAAAACGATCCGGCAGGAACATTTCTTTTTCAGGGTCGAATAACTGGTTAATAGTGCGCTTGCTTATGTAACCTGCATTGTCTAAACGCGTGTAAATTTCTTCACACAACGCCTTGTTTTCTGGCGAATGGGTAACATAGTAGTTGTCGTAATCAACGTGGAAATCAACAAGGTCTTGATGATGTTCAGCACGCGTCCTTGCCACCATTTCTTCTGGAGAAATACCAAGCTCTTGGGCTTTAAGCATTACCGGCGTACCGTGTGCATCGTCGGCACAAACACTGTAACATTCGTTTCCGCGAAGGCGCTGAAAACGAGTCCAGATGTCGGTTTGAATGTGTTCTAGCAAGTGGCCTAAATGAATAGAGCCATTTGCGTATGGCAACGCACTGGTTACCAGAATTCGGCGTTTTTCTGACATAATGACGTTATTGATTCTTTGCGTTTCAAAATGGCTGCAAATACTAGCGGAAAACCGCGTTTTTTGCATTACGTAATTCACACAAATCTAAACCTAGTAAGGCATTTTATGTTCTTTTCTCGCAAAGCCTCGCCTTTAACACAAAAAGTTGCTGCTATTTTGGCCAAGTATTTTTCATTAGACGCCGAAGATACATTACCTTGGTGCAAGTTCAGTGACTCTGAGAACGAGAGCGCAGGGGTTACGGTAACGCTGCCATTTTGTATTGCCACACAGTTAGAAACGCTAAAACATGAAGTGGTAAAGCAGCTAAAAGGCGCACTTGATGAAACGCAACTTATATTCAAAACAAGCGTGGATAGTGGTGAAACAGAGGTAGCGCCAGTTACTAACGTGAAAAACATTATTGCGGTAGCGTCGGGCAAAGGTGGGGTAGGTAAGTCTACAACCACGGTAAACCTTGCCTTTGCCCTTATGCAAGAAGGTGCCAAAGTAGGTATTTTAGATGCCGATATTTATGGCCCGTCTATCCCCATTATGCTGGGTAACACCGATGCTCATCCATCGAGTGAAGACAACAAGCATATGCAGCCACTTGAAGCACACGGCATGGTCGCAAACTCCATTGGCTACTTGGTGCCGCAGGAAGATGCGGCGGTATGGCGTGGGCCAATGGCTAGCCGAGCGTTAAAACAGTTGTTAGACGAAACATTATGGCCTGTGCTTGATTACTTAATTGTAGATATGCCGCCAGGCACCGGTGATATTCAGTTAACTATGGCGCAGCAGGTGCCCTTAACGGCGTCAATTGTGGTTACCACACCGCAAGACCTAGCGCTTGCCGATGCCCAAAAAGGTATTAGCATGTTTGAAAAAGTGAACGTGCCTGTATTGGGACTAGTTGAAAACATGAGTTATTACCAATGCAGAGCTTGTGGCACCAGAGACTATGTATTCTCAAAAGATGGCGGCGAAGCATTAGCCGAGCGCCACGGTTTACCGCTTTTAGGGCAGTTGCCTTTAGATATTCATATTCGTGAGCATGGCGATGCCGGAACCCCTTTACTTGTAGCCACGCCCGATAGCCCTTTAAGTGAAAGTTATAGAGAAGCAGCACGTGCGTTATCAATGCAACTAGCGCTAACAGTGCCGCCTAGAGAGTCTGGCGTGAAACATATTAAAGGCGATCCTATTGGTATTGTTGGAAAATAAATTGGCAATTATTTAATAAAAACCCATTAAATCCTTAAGCCGTACAGTTGATTGGCGCAGGCGACATACGCATAATAGCCGCCTAATTTACAGAGGAATACACCATGCGTTTGTGCGACCGCGACATTTACCAATATCTACAAGACGGGAAAATTAAAATTGACCCATCGCCAAGCTACGATCAAATCAGCGGCGTGACAGTAGATATTCGCCTTGGTAATAAATTTCGCGTATTTGAAGACCATCAAGCGCCATTTATTGACTTAAGCGGCCCGAAAGCCCAGGTTCAAGAAGCGCTTGATCAAGTAATGAGCGATGAAATTGAACTTGAAGAAGGCAAAGCGTTCTTTTTACACCCAGGCGAACTTGCATTAGCAATTACTCATGAGTCGGTAACATTGCCAGATAACATTGTTGGTTGGTTAGACGGTCGCTCGTCTTTAGCGCGTTTGGGATTAATGGTGCACGTAACGGCGCACCGAATTGACCCAGGTTGGTCGGGCAATATCGTGCTTGAATTCTATAACAGCGGAAAACTTCCTCTAGCGCTTCGCCCGAAAATGAAAATTGGTGCGTTAAGCTTTGAAGTGCTGTCTGCACCTGCCGAAAAGCCCTATAACGCGCGCTTAGACGCCAAATACAAAGGGCAAGCTGGCGCAGTGGCAAGCCGTATTTCGTCAGACGACGAAAGCAAATAAAAAATAGGTCACTGACAGCTAATGCCAAAAACTCCGCCAACTGCTTCAGCCCCTCACAATACGGCAGGTAAGAAAGCGACCAGCAAAAACCTCATTATATTGCTGGCGCTTATAGTAAGTGTGCTTAGTGGGGCAGGGTTGTGGCTTGCGGGTCAGCCTAGCGATATTTTTCTTACAGCGGCCATTACACTATTCGTTGCTGTTTTATGGGTAACAGAGGCTCTGCCCATTCCTGCTACATCAATGCTGCCTTTTGCGCTATTCCCGCTGTTTGGCGTGCTGTCGCACAGCCAAGCTGCGTCTTCTCTTGGTAGCCACGTAATCATTTTATTAATGGCTGCTTTTATGCTCTCAAAGGGGCTAGAGCGCGCCAATTTACACAAACGTTTTGCTATCTATATGCTGCGTATTACCGGCAGTGGTAGCGCCCTAAAGTTAATCCTTGGTTTTATGCTTACCACTGCAGTACTAAGTATGTGGATTAGCAACACCGCCACCATATTAATGATGCTGCCTATGGCCATTGCCATTATTAACGCAGTAGACAACCCTCGTTTCGGCATAGCGCTTATTTTGGGCATTGCCTATTCAGCCAGTTTAGGTGGTGTTGGCACGCCTATTGGCACACCACCGAATATTATTTTCATGAGTGTGTATGAAGAAACCTTAGGTAGTGAATATAGCTTTATAGAGTGGATGAAAACCGGTGTGCCTATTGTAATAGTAGGCGTGCCGATTATGGCACTGTGGTTGGCGCGAGGGCTAAAACAGGTGGGCACAATTAACCTACCCGAGCCAGGTACGTGGACTACAGCAGAAAAACGTGTATTGATGATATTTGGCACTGTTGCCATGGCATGGGTATTTCGCCCGTTTTGGACCGCATGGATTGGTATAAGCACCATAAGTGATAGCACTATTGCAGTAGCTGGCGTTGCCGCTATGTTTTTAACGAACAGCGGTAACGATAACGGCCAAACAGACGCCAAAGGCTATAGGGATAAACTGCTAGACTGGAAAACAGCCAACGATATTCCGTGGGGCATGTTGTTATTGTTTGCAGGTGGTATTTGTATTGCCAAGGCGTTTAGCGCCTCGGGCTTAAGCGTGTTAATGGGCACATGGTTAACGGGTTTGTCGACATTGCCGGTGTTACTATTAGTGCTTGGTATTTGTTTGTTCGTGACGTTTTTAACCGAAATTACGTCTAATACCGCTACCTCTACTCTGCTGATGCCAATTTTGGCTGCTGCAGGTTTAGCCGTTGGTGTAGACCCCAAATTACTTATGATTCCAGCGGCAATTAGCGCTAGTTGCGCGTTTATGCTGCCCGTTGCAACCGCACCAAATGCCATTGCGTATTCTACAGACAAGTTTGATATTAAAACTATGGCGCGCGAGGGCATAGTGCTGAACGTACTGGTAGCAATGGTGGTTACGGGTGTTTGTTATCTAACGCTTGCGTGAAACTGGTTAGCAATTAGGCGCTTAACGGCGCTATTTGTTAAATGTCGTTGCAATGTGAATAAATATGAGTACTATAACTCGCTCTTTCGGTCGGTGTGTAGCGCAGCCTGGTAGCGCACTGTCATGGGGTGTCAGGGGTCGGAGGTTCAAATCCTCTCACACCGACCAACTTCTCTCTTCGAAGCGACACCCAAAAGCCTTATCTGGCGTACTCTTCAGCATTTCTTAAAATCAATCTTCAAGACTGCACACAAACTTCACTTTCATCTTAATGATAGTCAAATTTGTGAACGTTCACAATCTTGTTCACACTTGATAAATACGTTCAGAGTATCAAGTAATCGTGAAGTTGCCCGATTGCTGACTTCGGGAGTTCCTTCAAATTTCTTCAGGTAGCTTTCGGTTGACAGTGTTGTCTTCTTTGATTTTGTCTTGAGTGATTAATAGACTTTGATGATAGTCCTGAGCTTCAGCATCAGTCAGAAAATCTACATCAGGCTTTAACTCCTCAAGCTTGCCCTTCAGTTCAGCTAAATCTACTCTGAAAAATTCCTTACGGTTGTTTACTAAGTTGAGTCGATGTTCATTGAAATGACGATGCAGTTCAGCTTCAAGTGCAGGCGCATCCTCGGAGTAAATAAGAGCATGGACGTCAAATGTGAATGGTACACTGGCATCCCCAAGCTCACGTACACGGTCTAGGGGCTCCAGTCTTCTGGTCATCCCAATTTTGAATACCCCATCACCAAACGAACCGATGTTACTGATGATATAGACGTAACCAGATTTGGTTTGTTGTGCCATCGATAGAGCCCGTTCTGATTTTGCTCTGGCCTCGTTCAGTTGTGCCTCAAGTTCTTCAAGTTCAGACTTTAAGCGCTCCAGCTCGTCACCAGTAGCTTTATTGGCTTTAGCATTGGCCTTAGCAACAAGCTCTTCGTATTTATGCTGTTCTCTTGCCGCTGCCTCTTGTTCCTTTATTAGCTGTTGTTCTTCTCTGAGTTGGCGCTTCGCTTCTGCTCGTTCTTCCTTCTCTTGTCTGAGCTTCTCAGCATATTCATAAGTTAGCCTGAGCTCTTGCAACTTGAGTTGGAAATAGGGTTCTGTGATTTGGATGTTGTTAGACTTATTGAGCTTGTCTATTGCATCTCTCGCTTTAGATAAGCGCTCTTCCATTCTGCGGATATTATTCCATCTTACGTTTGATACTGCTGCGTCACATTCGTTATTGAAAGCTCTCAGCGTTAGTTTAAGTGCTCGGTTTGTCATCGTCTGACCTTCTCTGGCACTGTTATTAACTTTCCACTCAGTATGGCAAACGGCCGCTTGTTTGGCTTTCAGCATATCTTTCTGCTGCTCTCGCACAGCAGTAATTTCAGCTTTGAATCTATCTGACGTTCCAAAGTCGAAGTGAGGTTCATAGTACCCCAATGTAGACAACTCAATTTTTTCATCAAATACAGCCAGCTCTCTTTCAAGTTCATCAAATAGCTTTCGTTTAGTCGTATAAGACGCCCGAAGCGTCTGGATGTTTGATGTGATTGCTTCTGACTCGGCGTTAAGCTCCGTCACACGAGCTTCAATAGAGCTTATCGGTTGGTACTTCTCAAGCAGCTCTGTCGTTCTTTGCTTCGAGTCTTGAAGGTGAGATTTGACTTTGTTGAGCTCTGACTTTAGCTCGCGAGATTTTAATAGTGAAAACACTAGCAACGATATGACTGCGAAAATCAAAGCGTAGGTAATGATATGTCCATAATCACTTGGAAGAGCTTCAATCGAGCCCATAACTGTAATCCGTGTCTGCTAATCCTTCTGACAACATTATAACAAGTGCTCATTCAATACAAAATCAAGTCATTATTGGGAGTCCTTTCCCTTCGGTGTTATCAGGCTATAGATGCCTCCATCCCCGTATTTATTTCATACTGTTCGTGCATAGCTTGTCGTAACTGATGAGCTTTTGACTCAGGAACTATAAAGCTGTCATGAACAGGTATCACAGGAATAGCTTCTTGCGTTAATGAATCCATAACATCATTTGCAATCTTGCTATCGATATTTTGAAGTGTTTGCCAAGCATTGCGGTAAAGTAAGTCTGAAATAGCCTTATGTCTGGCTTCAAACATCCCTAGAAGGCTACCCGCCTTTTTAGCGTTGACTTTAAGATGGAAAGATACCGCTCTGACTGCTTGGTTTTTGCTGCTGGTACTGGTCGCAATCAAGGCTATCTTTTTAACTTTGTCTCTTGTTACTCCTTCGATGTCGTAGCAATCACTCGGAGCTTCTGCGCCTGATAAATGATACAGAAGGCGAGGGTGCATCGACTTGTAGTCAAGTTCAACACAAGGCTCTCCATTAATCGTAATGTTGCTTCTGACAACTTGAGGTAGGTTCTGCGCATCACAGTAAAACCTGCCACCAATGCACCATTGCCCTTTGAATATCCGTCTGCATGAGAGGTCAGACTGCGATAGTTGAATGGTTCTGTTGTCTTCAGATGTATATACCCAGTTGTAACTTGTGCGTACCTCATTATGTTCCATTATCGACTTTCTCATGCGAAGAGTGCTTGGTTCGTCGCTGTAGTTAACGTAATCATAAGGATTGTTGCGAAGAATGAGCGGGTCAATAGGAACAGAGATGTCAGTTACCTCAATTGCTTCCAGAAGGCGAGCTTGATTGATACAGGTCTCAGTCGGAAGAATAAGTGACGGAATGCCAGACGTGTAGTTCTCGCTTTTGAATCCTCGCTCAATCTTAATCAACCCTAGCTGTTCTCCTTGCGCCAGCAAGGTGTTCATCGTGTCTCTGCTGTACGGCTCCCTACGAAATCTCTTCGGGATAGCTTTTAGGCGCTTACCTAGCGAGTATACGAAACCTGTATCGGTGCCTAAGTTCATCGCACAGGCAAGATTGACAGCTATACACTTAACCGCTTGGATGGTTGGCTTGGTAATACGTTGTCGCCCTTGTGTCAGCTGTTCGGTGAGCCAGTCGGTAAACTTTGAATCTACTCCCTTATGGGTTCTCAGTGGGAAGGTGAATATTGGGTTTGCATTTGGCGTATTGGACTTCCCCTTGAGGGCTTGTGTCCACTGGAAATTTTCTTGCGGTGTAACCATAAGTTGGTTCATAAGTGTTCTCCTTGTCTTATTCCCCCCTATAGTGCTGCTGGTGGTCTCCTCGTCTGTCGCTAAGTCGTTCTCTAATGTCCGTTTACCAATAACCAACCAAGTTATCATTACTGGTTAGCTAGTGAGTAAATACAATTGAGTGCGTCTGAATCGAATCTTCAAGGTGGCACAGTTTAAGAAGGGAAGTAAATTGAATGAAATGTAGTAACTACGTGTTAGTCGACTACTGTCTGCTTTAATTTGATAAAAACAGGGTATGAGAAACGGATAGACAAACTATTTCAGTTTCTATATGGCTTCTCCCTTATGTCAGGGAGTCGTGTATCCCTTGATTTTATTGGCTTTAGTGAATATTAGGTAAATCTAAAAAATCTGAAGAGCTTTAAGGTTGTTAGCTCTATGCAACTGATAAGCGAGAAGTGCGGATACAAAGCATCATTACAGATCGACAACGGCTTTCTACGGGCTTTTCTAGGCGTAACTAATACGTTTGTATTGGGTGAGTTAACTCGATCTGAGAGAGCTTTACAGAGCCTCGAACAGTTAAGCGTGAGACTCCGTTATGATAGTGCTGAAGATGTCTTGTAGAGGAGTAGCAGACCACACGAACTATAAGTTTCAGTGATCGAATTAGCTAGGGTAATTACTCTGGTTTATGGACTCACTGATAATCTTATGCACCGCTCCCTTACTACAGCTTAATTCTTCAGCAATCTTAGCCATGCTCAAGCCTTCTTCTCGTAGCTGGTGGACTCTCTCACGGTCTACAGACTTCTTACGCCCAAACTTAACGCCTTTCTCTTGCGCCTTAGCAATACCTTCCATCTGTCTTTCGTAACGTAGAGACAACTCGAACTCAGCTACAGCAGCAATCATGTGGAACATTAGCTTACCGTGTGGTGTTGTCGTGTCGATGCCTTGGTCAATCACTATGAGACCTACGCCTTTGTCATCGAGTAACTTCGAGATATTCGCTAGGTCAGCCACAGAGCGACCTAAACGGTCTAACTTGGTCACAACAATAGCTTCACCTTCACGCACGTAATCAAGCA
>Ga0213840_1000706_pt1 | contig 38655 bp, 36 predicted proteins | sample SWPATP22_FD_160132 | JGI IMG/M metagenome (GOLD analysis project Ga0213840, IMG submission 160132) | Coastal seawater microbial communities from Marineland, Florida, United States - SWPA TP2 #2 | ecosystem: Environmental > Aquatic > Marine > Coastal | place: USA: Florida | collected 2016-08-14 | reverse complement strand
ATTCGGGATGAAGATAAGCAAAATATAGAAAATCAAGGCGTTGCAGTTATTGTTGCACCGCAAAATGGAGAATAACTATGTGTGGAATCGTTGGCGCTGTAGCCGAACGTAATGTTGTTGAAATACTTCTTGAAGGATTAAAGCGTCTTGAATATCGAGGCTATGACTCGGCTGGTGTTGCGTTACTTCAAGATGATGGCAGCCTGAAGCGAATTCGTCGTACAGGTAAAGTACAAGAACTGGCTGATGCCGTAGCACAAGAAGAGGCATTAGGCGGCACAGGTATTGCGCATACACGTTGGGCAACTCACGGCGGCGTAACTGAGGCGAATGCACACCCTCATTTCTCTAATGACCGCGTTGCAGTTGTTCACAACGGTATTATTGAAAACTACGTAAACCTTAAGGCAGACCTTGCTGATAAGGGCTACACATTCACTAGCGACACTGACACTGAAACTATTGCCCACACTGTGCACGAAGAGCTTAAATCGGGTAAAGCGTTGCTAGAAGCTGTGCAAAGTGCGGTAAAAGCCTTCCACGGTGCTTACGGCACGGTAATTATGGATAAAGAAGACCCAAGCCGTGTGGTAGTAGCGCGTTCTGGCAGCCCATTGGTGATAGGTCTTGGTTTGGGCGAAAACTTTATTGCTTCAGACCAGATGGCACTATTGCCCGTTACCCGTCGTTTTATCTTCTTAGAAGAAGGTGACGTTGCAGAAATTACGCGTCGTGAAGTGAAAATTTTCGACAAAGACGGCAATGCCGTTGAGCGTGAAGTTATTGAATCTAATATCGAGCATGATGCCGGTGATAAAGCAGGTTACCGTCACTACATGCTCAAAGAAATTCACGAACAACCTACCGTTGTACGCAATGCACTTCAAAATCGTATAGACGAGAACGGCCTAATGCCTGGCGTATTTGGCGAAGGTGCGGCAGAAATCTTTAGCAAAGTAAAACACGTTCAAATTATTGCCTGTGGTACTAGCTATCATGCCGGTATGACAGCACGCTACTGGCTTGAACAGTTCGCCAATGTTTCATGTAACGTAGAGATTGCTTCTGAATTCCGCTACCGCAAGTCGGTGGTACATCCTAACAGCTTGCTCATTACTATTTCTCAGTCGGGTGAAACAGCAGATACCCTTGCAGCATTGCGCTTAGCAAAAGAGCTAGGCTATATGTCTAGCCTTACAATTTGTAACGTACCTGGCTCATCTTTGGTGCGTGAATCAGACCTTGCGTTTATGACCCGCGCAGGTGCAGAAATTGGCGTAGCTTCAACCAAGGCATTTACCACTCAGCTAACCGCGTTCCTAATGCTTACGTTAGCGCTGGGTAAAGAAAATGGCATGACCGATGCCGACAGTAACGCCATTGTATCTGCCCTTCACAGCTTGCCGGCAAAACTTGAAGAAACCCTGGCAATCACAGGTGGAATTGAAGATTTAGCAGAAGAATTTGCTGATAAACACCACAGCTTGTTCTTAGGTCGTGGCGATCAGTACCCAATTGCAATGGAAGGTGCGCTTAAGCTTAAAGAAATTTCTTACATTCACGCTGAAGCGTACGCGTCTGGCGAGTTAAAACACGGTCCACTTGCGCTTATTGATGACGAAATGCCGGTAATTGTTGTTGCACCAAACAATGAGTTGTTAGAAAAGCTTAAGTCGAATGTGGAAGAAGTAAGAGCACGTGGCGGCATTATGTATGTGTTTGCCGATAAAGATGCTGCTTTTGCGGGCGATGAGACTATGCGTGTTATTGACGTACCGCATTGTGAAGAACCTATTGCACCGATTATCTACACGCTTCCGTTACAGCTTCTGTCTTACTACGTAGCGTTAATTAAAGGTACTGATGTTGACCAACCGCGTAACTTGGCAAAGTCAGTTACGGTTGAATAAGCTAAGCGGTAAATCCGATACCCTTTAAAATCTCAAACACCATCTTTATCGCGCTCTCTGTCAGTGCGTGAAGGTGGTGTTCTTGTTTCTGCTCAGCCCAGAAGTTTTCATTGCGTCACTTTTGATTACGCTTTTGTACAGCGTGAAATTTCTTTTACTACCTCTTTGTTCTCTTGCTCCAATAGCCAGTAACAAAACGTGGAAAACGTTGTTTTTTAATAGCGACTACGTTTAAAGCGCCCAAGTTGTGAGGAAAAGGCCAATATTCCCTACGAACTTCCTTTGAAACCCGAGCGAATAAACATATGATGCACAATATATTCTGTTGTTTTCATTAAATTAAATGGGCAAGCAATGATAAGAATTTTAAGTGCCTTGTTCTTTTTGTCGTTTAGTTCTCTCTTAGTAGCCAAAGAAACGGTTAACATTGCCATAGTTGAAACGCTTTCTGTTGATATAGTGACAGAATCTCGTGTGGCTTTTGTTGATGAGTTGCAGCGTCTATTGCCTGAAAAGCATATTCAGTTTTCCGTTTACAATGCACAGGCCTCTGAGCAAAAGGCCACAGATATTCTTGCATCCATAGCCTCTCAATCGCCTCCTGATCTTGTGGTTTCTGTGGCAACACTGGCGACAAGAGCGCTGTACAATGCCGATGCACTTATTCAAACACCAAAACTCTTTATGGTGGTTTCTGCACCTGTAGAAGAGGGTATTGTTTCCGCATTAGGTGAAGTCAGTTCTCGCAATATTACAGGCGAAGCTCATGTGCTTGATGCAAAGGTTAAATTAGACATGCTTGACGGCATTTTAAGGGCATCCAATATCTCTGAACCGCTCTCGATTGCTCTTATTCACTCAACATATCCTTCATCCACCAATTCGGTGAATCAGCTGATGGCGCTTGAACATGAGTATGAGAACATTGACCTAGTGGCCATTAGTACGCCCTTTATAGAAGGGCACGACGGCCTATTACGCATGTCATCAGACATAACCGCATCGCTGCATCAATTTGAGGGAAAACTTGATGGATATTGGCTGTCATCTGGTCCGTTGGTAGAGCTAGACGGTTTGGTAGATAACATTTTTAACGAGACTGAGTTACTGCCGCTTTTTGCTGAAAATATAGAGGCGGTGCAAGAAGGCGCACTGCTTGGTGTGGTGTCTGAGCCTCAAAGTATTGGTAAGTCAGCGGCAAAAAAAGCAAAGCGCATTTTAGAGCGCAAGTCGGCAGAGGGTATTCCAGTTACAAAAATGGACACTTACACGGTTGCCGTTAATGTTTCTACTGCAATAAAACTAAAGCTGCCCATTCCTTCGAATTACCTCAAGCTTTCGAAAAATCACATTTATCAGTAGGGCCCTTAAAGAAATTCTTATGCGTATTAAGTCAAAGCTTCTTGTGATGTATATCCCTATTCTGTTAATCGGAATGGCATTAACGGGTTACTGGGCGTATTTAACTGCGTATGAATCGGTGCGAGAACGCGAATACAAGTTGCTAACTCAAACACTCACCCTCTCTGTTTTAGCTTTGATAGAAGAGCGCAGAGAACTGTTGATAGATTCTGGGTTGGAAAATGAACCTGTATTTATTAAGGCTTATCAAAAAGAGGTGTTTGAAGAATTAAACGCTTTGCATATCGCTACCGGTAGGCATTTTTCGATAAGCAGCAAAGAAACAGATACAATCGTTTTTAGTACCTTAGATGAGAGCTTTAGGCCAAATACAGAAGGTGCACAGAAATCAACAATTAGCGGGCACTTGGTGGCCTTTGGTGAGTCGCTATCAAATGGACAAGATGTACTTTTTGCGTGTGCTGAATCCGACCCATGGAAATGGAAAGTTACGGTTATACAACAGGCCGATGCATTACAAGCGTCTTTATCAAAAATTGCTTGGATGACGGTACTGGTCATATTGTTCGCTGTGGCTACTGTAAGTTTAATTATGGGGCGTGTTACACAAATATTGGTGCTATCTCCCATAGAAAAAATTAAATCTGCAGCCAGTCGAATAGCAACAGAGCACAAAGCGGTACAGATTGACTTAAATCAGGACGATGAATTGGGCGAGTTAGCCCGTGATGTTGAATTAATGTCTGCCAAAATTGAACAATATGTTGATCAAGCTCAGCAGGCCAACAAAGCCAAAACGGATTTTTTGGCGGTAATGAGTCATGAAATAAGAACCCCACTTAATGGCATTCAAGGTTTGGCAACGCTACTGTTAGACACTTCACTTACCGATAAACAGCATAAATATGCTACTGATTTACGGGCTTCATCCACTATTCTTGCTAACGTCATTAATGACGTACTCGACTTATCAAAAATTGAATCGGGTATGTCAGAAGTTGATGTTACGGAATTCGATTTAGACACTATGCTAGGCGATCTCATTACGCTTCTAGGTACCAATGCCAGCGCAAACAGTACGTCGTTAAGTTATCAAAGCAAAAACTTGGCATCTGTTCGGGTTACCAGCGATATCACTAAGCTGCGTCAAATTGTGATCAATTTAGTAAGCAATGCTATTAAGTTTTCTCACAAAGGCAGTGTTTTTGTGTCTGCGAAACTGAAAAAGCCGGTTACAGCCTCTTCATCACCCAATAGTCTTGTGATTGCGGTAAAAGATACGGGAATAGGTATTGAGCCTGAACGCTTAAGTCATATTTTCGACAAGTTCACACAGTCTGATTCGTCTATAACTCGAAAATATGGTGGAACTGGCCTTGGTCTATCGATTGCCAAAGAGCTTGCACAGCTGTTGGGAGGCGATATTAAAGTAGTGAGTACCGTTGGTGAGGGGTCATGTTTTACGGTAACCGCCGAAGTACAGGCGCGAAGCTTACCAGAGAATTCACAATCAGAATTCGACCAGGATGCAAAAGGCATTAAAAGTGTACCAGAGGGGCTACGTGTACTTCTTGCTGAAGACAACGCAATTAATGCAGTGGTTGCTCAAGCCTTACTAGAGCAGCTTAAGTGTAATGTAGAGCATGTAGACAACGGCTTAAAAGCAGCATCTCGGGTTGAAGAGGGTGGTATAGATGTAGTCTTTATGGATGTGCATATGCCTGTTATGGATGGCATTGAGGCCACACGTCGCATTCGCAAAATGAACGAAGATAATGCTAAGGTGCCTATTATCGGCTTGACTGCAGAAGCGTTTAAAGAACGTCATACGCTCTTTAAAGAAGCGGGAATGGACAGTATTGTTACCAAACCTGTTACGTTAGAAGCACTTAGGGAAAGCTTACAATCGCTCTAGCGAGTTAACCTTTATTGTTAGCAAGCAGGCGAATGCACGATTTGCACGTTATACTCATTTAAGAGTGTTGCGACACCAGTCGATAACATAAGCGTCATTTGCTATGGGTGAGATACTTGAAGCTAAATAGAGCCAGTGAATTAATTCGCCTGCGTATTGCGCTTATTATCGGTGGATGCCTTGTGGCAAGTTTTATGGTGGCTGACTATATGTTACTGCCAGCAGACATGCACCAGCTGTATACCTTCGACCGCCTCCTTCTTCAATTACCAATTATCTTCTTAATGGTTGCGGGCTCTTATTGGCGTGGTTTTGCACAATATAAGCACTACTTTTTTACTTTTCTCCTTATTGCGCTTACCTACAGCAATTACTGGCTTATTTGGGTATGTTGGCATAATTTTAAGTTCGATTTCCCCTACGAGGGCACAATTCTATACGCCTATTACTGTGTTTTTGCGTTAGGCATTCCATTTAAAATGGCGCTAATGGCCAGCACCGTAAACGTAATTGGCTTTGCCGTTTTAATGTACATTGCCCCTGTGTATGGCGATAGAGTGCTTATATCGACGGCATTTGTTGGTGGTTCGCTCTTTGTGTGTGCCTACGCTAAGTATCGATTAGATAGAAGCCTTACCCTACTTGAAGAAACAAATCACAAGCTGCTGAAGCTGAGTAAATACGACCCCCTATCTAACCTTTTAAACAGACGAGCGTTGCGAGAAGAAAGTACTAAATTACTTGCGTTCAGTAGACGTCACAATGCATCTATCGCTATTTTAATGATCGACTTAGACGATTTTAAAAAATATAACGATAGTTTTGGTCACCAACAAGGTGATGAAGCAATTCGGCGTCAGTCAGCCATGATGAAGGCGGTTTTTAAAAGAGAGTCAGACATACTGGGACGATACGGCGGTGAAGAATTTATCGTAGTGTTAAGTGGTGTGACTGAAGCACAGGTAAAAGAGCGTTGTGAAGCATTATTACAGGCGTGGAAAGACGAAGAAATACCCCATGCAAAGGATGCACAGCATAATAAAATGAGCTGTTCTATAGGCGCTGTTCTAATAAACAATTCTGAAAGTACAAATGTAGACTTGCTCATTAATGATGCCGATAAAGCGCTGTACCAGGCTAAAGAAGCAGGGAAAGCGTGTTACGTGCTTTCGCCTCGTCGATAACATCACCTTCCCCTTCGACGTTATCAAACCTTAATAAGCCTTAACGGAGTGTTATTAAAAATCTATTAACAAGGTTGTGATTTAAGGTTAACTTTGTGTTATCAATTTTGCTTGTAAATGCATCGAAGTTGCAGCTAAAGTTGTGAAAAATGCGATAAATAAGCGTGAATGTCGTTAACTTACATTGAACAAAAGAACTCATGTCCGTAGAATGCGCGCTGCATTTTTTCCGTCAACCATGGGTATTTTATGACGCAACAGTTCTCTTTACGTACCTCAGTATGCATAGCGTTAGCTACACTAGCTTCTTCTTCTGCGCTTGCTGCTGGCTTTCAAGTTAACGAACACAGTGCAAATGGCTTAGGTCGTGCTATGGCCGGTCAGGCAGCGAAGCCAGAGAACGCTTCAATCCTTGCAACAAACCCTGCAGCCATTGGCGTATTCAAAGAAGCCGAATTTAGCAGTTCAGTAAGTTTCATCGATCCAAATGTTGATGTTAACGGAACCGTTAACTATGCGGTAGGTGGTCAAGTGATTGCAGTGGCTGACGCAAGCGAAGATGACATTGCCGATACAGCCATTGTGCCTAGCTTTTTCTATACGCGCCCTATTAATGAACGTGTTTCTGCAGGGGTAGGTGTTTTCACTACCTATGGCTTAACGTCAGATTACTCAGACGACTTCAATGCACTGCATTTTGCAGATACAGCCGAAGTTAAATCGGTAACTATCAACCCTGCTGTTTCTTATAAAGTGAACGATACGTTGATGGTTGGCCTAGGCTTAAGTGCAACCTTTGCTGACGCTCAAATTAATTCTGCAGTATCGGAAAGCCTATCACCAATTTTAAGTTCAAATGCGCAAACAACCATCCCTGCCACTACATCTATCTTTAAGCTTGAGGGTGATGATTGGGGCTATGGTTGGAATGTGGGTGTGTTTTGGCAACCTACAGAGATGACTAGCATTGCGTTATCGCATCGCGCTGAAACTAAGTTGACCCTTGATGGTGAGGTGACGTCTAGCTTAACAGCATCACTAAATCAGCCTGGTAGCCTAGATCTAAATTTAGCTGCTATTACAGAACTCGCTATCGATCAGAAAATAAATCAGCAATGGTCGGTGCAAGCAAGCGCTGTATTCACTGACTGGAGCACATTTGAAAAGCTTGAAGCAAACCTAGCGGACGGTACTGATTTTCTTATTAAGCAAGAGAACTTTGACGATTCGTGGCGTGCAGCGTTTGGCGTTACTTATATACTAAACGACGAGTTTACGCTTCGAGCAGGCTATGCCTATGACGATGGCGTAGTAACAGTAGAGAATCGTTCACTAAGTATTCCTGACACAGACCGTCATTGGGTGTCGGGTGGCTTAACGTATACCGTAAGTGAAGACACGTCTATCGATGCTGCTTATGTGTATATCAATGGTCGTGAAGCAAACATCGATAAAACGCGCGCGCTAAATGCAGAAGGTACTTTCACTTCGACATACACCGGAACGCAGTCGGCAACAGCCCACATTTTAAGCGTTCAGCTAAATACGCGTTTCTAAAATCGCACTTACTTCCATTTGAAACAAAGGCAGCACTTTACGCTGCCTTTTTAATTCAAGCTTCTTACTCACCTATTTTTATATCCTGTTTGAACACATCCTCGCTGTTTTTGTCGTTTTTTAATCTGCATTTAGTGATACGTTATGTGTACATTGAAAATGTATAGCGAGAAAAGAATGAAACGCATTGAAAACACAGCCTTTATTTTACTTATTTTATTTTTTCTAAACGGCTGCGTCATTGTTCATAAATCGGCAAAGCCGTCGTTTGGCACACAGGATTTTACCCAGCCAAGCTTCACTGCAATTACAGTAGCCTATGCGCCAGAAATGGACGGTATTTTAAATCGTATAGAGGCCGATCCTAATGCCGACATTCATACCACTACCACGATTAAGGGCGTGACCTATCGTTTAGGTACTTATCACGACGAGCCTATTTTGGTTTTTGCTACGGGAATGAGCATTGCGAATGCGGCCATGACAATGCAAATGGCGCTAGATTACTTTCCCGTAAAGCAAGTGGTATATATGGGTATTGCTGGTGCCGTAAACCCCAAGTGGCAGCCTGGTGATGTGATTGTGCCAGAGCGTTGGTACTACCATGACGAGAGTGTATATACCAACGCAGATCCAAAGAGACCCGGTGAATACATTTTGCCTGAGTATTACGCCGTGTTTATGAGTGAGCAGGAAGAAAGACGTGCTAAAGACCCACACATTCCAAACTATAAACCTTTTCATTTTATTCATCCCGACGAGGTACTAATTGTAAAGGATGGTATGGATGAGCCTATGGATACGGCATATTTCAGTGCAACACCTACGCTTCTTGATGCTGCGAAAAACGCCATAGCAAGTATTCCAACCCAACGAGTGCTAGATGAACGCGACGCCAAACTGCATGTTGGCGGAAACGGCGTTACCGGCTCGGTATTCATGGATAATCGTGAATATCGCAAGTGGACACGTGAGGTTTTTAAGGCCGAAGTAACAGAGATGGAATCTGCTGCGGTGGGACAAGTGTGCACGGTTAATAATGTCGACTGGGTAGTGGTACGTGCAATTAGTGACTTAGCTGGTGGTCAAGAAGGTGTGAATGTAGAGCACAAGTATGACAAAGAGGTATCGCGAATTGGCGCAAACGTATTGTTCTCTGTGCTGGATGAATTGGCAAAATAAACACAGCTTTGTCTTTAAATTATAGAGTTTTAACGAATGCAAACACGCTTATGTTGCACAATGTTCTATATTACCGCCGATTTAAATTTGTGAGGATAAAAGATGACCGCAAAGCCGTTGTTTCCAAGGTCGCTTCTAGCACTATGTTTTACCTCTATTTATGGGGCTGCATTTGTGCCAGCCATTGCCTATGGGCAAAACACATCCACTGCATCCCAAGCAAAGCGTGCAGAGCTTACTGAAAGCGCTCCACGCGGAATACAACGGACTGGACGTGACGCAGAAAACATTGAGCGTATAGAAACTACGTCGTCGCGCTTAATAGGTAAAGCAAATGCAAACGGCTACGTTGTGTCATCTATTAACGAAGATACGTTGTCTTTTTTATCCTTTCAGCATATTCAAGAAAGCCTTAACTACGTTGCAGGTGCAGGTGTTCAGCGTGGTAATGGCCAAGAATACTTACCCGCACTTCGCTCGCCCGTGCTAACAGGTGCCGGTGCCTGTGGCGGCATTTTAGCCGCTGAAGACGGCGTTCCTTTGCGTGCCGCTGGCTTTTGTAACATTAACGAGCTTTTTGAAGCTCATGGCGAAATGGCCGAGCGCATAGATGTAGTAAAAGGGCCTGCCTCTGTTTTGTATGGTTCAAACGCTATACATGGCGTTATTAATGTTATTACTCCAGATACCACGCGAGGCGGTGGGCTTGCGGCTTTTGACTATGGCTCGTTTGGATATCATCGACTTAAGTTTCGCCAAGGGAAAGACTTTGGCAACAGCGGTATAGGCATAAATGCCAGCATCACACGCGACACTGGTTATAGAGACAACGAGGGTGTCGATCAAGAAAAAGTAAATATTCGCCACCGTTTTGAAAGCGATGCCTTTTCTGTCACTACGGGAATGACCTACACCAACCTCGAACAAGACACAGCGGGTTTTATTGTTGGTGAGGGTAGTTACAAAGATGAAGATATAGCACAAAGCAACCCTAACCCTGAAGCGTTTCGCGATGCCACCAGTTTGCGATTGTGGAGCAAGCTAGATATGACATTTGACGGTGGGCATGCGCTTACTGTTACACCGTATATTCGCAATCAAGAAATGGATTTTCGTATGCATTTCTTACCCGGCAAGCCGCTTGAACAAAATGCACAAGACGGTTTTGGTGTGCTGTCGCAGTTTAACTATGTAGTGAACCCTGCGTTTAATATTGATATAGGTATAGATGCAGAATCTACTGATGGTGAGCTTATGCAGGCACAAGATAGTGAAACTGTTGGCTCAGCGTTTTTGGTCGAAACAGTGCCTGTTGGAAAGCATTACGACTACACCGTTGATGCAAGGTTAATCGCCCCGTTCTTTGCTTTAAATTGGCAGCAAGGTGAATGGTTGTTGTCACTTGGCGGACGTTATGAGGATATGCAGTACCGCTACACCAACAATATGAATGTTGGGCGCGTAAGAGAAGATGGTACTGCCTGTGGGTTTGGTGGTTGCAGATATTCACGCCCAGAAAGTGGCGAAAACAGCTTTAGTAATTTCAGCCCCAAGTTTTCAGCAAGCTATAAACTTACCGATAAAACCCAATTGTACCTGGGAGCATCGCGTGGTTATCGTGCGCCGCAGGCTACAGAGCTTTATCGTCTGCAGCGAGCGCAACAGGTTGCCGATTTAGACTCAGTTAAAGCAACAAACTACGAGGTAGGTGTAAAAGGGTTAACTGAAGGTGGACGCTATACAGTTTCTTTATATAGCCTTAGAAAAGATAACGTTATCTATCGCAGCAGTGATTTCTTCAATGTAAGTAACGGAGAAACATGGCACCGCGGTGTAGAGCTAGAGTTAAGCCAGGCTTTCGGTAACAGCTGGCGTATTGATTTCGCGGGCAGCTATGCGAAACACACCTACGAGCATAGCCAGCTTTCAGGTGAAGTTGATATTAAAGGCAATGACATTGATACCGCACCAGCGCTCCAGTTTAATACTAGGGTGAGCTATGCGTTTAGCGACGCATTACAAGGCCAGCTAGAATGGCAGTATGTTGATGACTATTTTACTGATGCAGAAAATCAGAATAGCTACGAAGGTCATGACCTGCTGCATGCTCGCATTAGCTATGCACTGAGCGACACAATTACCCTATTTGCTAGAGTGAATAACGTGCTAGATACGCAATATGCAGAGCGTGCCGACTTTACTAGTTTTACTGGTCCACGCTTTTTTCCTGGGCGTCCTCGAAACGTTATGTTTAGCGCGTCTGTCGCATTGTAATTTACCAAAGCTATTGCCTGAACTACTTGTTATTCAAGCGGTTCAAGCGTAATCTTAGCGTTATTAATACCTACACATTTAGTATCCGTAACGCCTATTCGCATGGGTTACAGTCTTGCCTCGTATAACGGTTTTCAACGCAGTCGTTATACGTGGAATGATTGTTAATAGGTAAAACCCATGCAAAAAATAGTTGTCGTTGGTGGCGGTGCTGGTGGCCTTGAGTTAGCCAGCCGTTTAAGCCGCACGCTCGGGAGAAAAAAACACGCTGAAATCACATTAGTCGACCGTAGTCGAACGCATATTTGGAAACCCTTGTTACACGAAGTAGCAGCGGGCGTCATAGATAAACACTCAGATGGTGTGGATTACGCTATTCACGCTGCGTCTCATCACTATCGTTTTCAGCTAGGCGAAATGTGCGCCTTGAATACCGATAAAAAAACCATAACGCTGTCGCCACTGATGGACGAAGAAGGCTGCCAAGTGCTGCCTGAACGTGAAGTACCTTACGACCAGCTTGTTCTTGCCATAGGCAGTGTGAGTAACGACTTCAACACGCCGGGCGTGGCTAAACACTGCTATTTTTTAGACTCGCTAAAGCAGGCAGAGCGCTTTCACCGCGCGTTGCTAAATCAGCTTATCCGTATTAATCAGCAAGAAGATAAAAACGCAAAAATTGATGTGGCTATTGTGGGCGCTGGTGCTACAGGCACTGAACTTGCCGCGCAGCTTCATCATGTTGCTAACTTATCAAAAGCTTACGGCATGCCAGATATGTCAGCATTACGTTTGAAAATTACCATCGTAGAAGCAGGAGAGCGTATTTTACCCGCGTTACCAGAGCGCATTGCCAATTCAGCAAGAAAAGCACTGTATAAACTGGGTGTAGACATAAAAGAACAAACCATGGTGGCAGAAGCTGATGCAAAGGGCCTTATTACCAAGGACGGCTCGCGCATTGATGCCGATTTGATGGTGTGGGCAGCAGGCGTAAAAGCGCCTGATTTTATAACAGATATGGATATATTTGAGACTAACCGCGCTAACCAAATATTGGTAGATAAACAGCTTAGAAGTACCACACATAGCGATATTTGGGTGTTAGGTGATTGCTGTGGATTTCAGCAAAACAACGGGAAGTGGGTACCGCCGCGAGCGCAGTCAGCGCATCAAATGGCCGATATAGTTGCACATAACATAACGTCGTTATTTACAGGTAAGTCGACAAAAGAGTTTGCTTATCAAGACTACGGCTCGTTAGTGCATTTAAGTAAATACAGTACAGTTGGAAGCTTAATGGGCTCGCTGTCTAACAGCAGTATGTTTATTGAAGGGCGCTTGGCTAAACTGGTTTACGTGTCGTTGTATAACATGCATCAATTTGCTGTTCATGGAAAAGTTAAAGGTGCGCTAAAGCTGGTTGTGAAAAAACTCAGTCACGCGTTAAGCCCTAAACTGAAACTACATTAAGCGCTAATTTTCTAGTAAAAATCAAAAAAGCCCCATTGTTTGGGGCTTTTCAGAGATGTAATTGGCAATTACTGCTTAACACCTTCAACGTGTAGCTCAAGCTCTACCGTTTGAGATGCAGGACCAAGGTCGTAGTCAATACCATAGTCTTTTAATGCAATGGTTGTTGTGCCCATAAACCCAGCGCGATATCCACCCCAAGGATCTTTACCTTCGCCAATCTTCTTAGCTTCGATAGAAATAGGCTTAGTTACACCGTGAAGCGTAAAGTTACCCATTACGTCCATCATGCCATTACCTTTATCTACAATCTTGGTGCTTTCGAACTTCGCTTCAGGGTAAGTGTCTACATCGAGAAAATCATCACCCTTTAAGTGCTTGTCGCGCTCTGCGTGATTTGAGTCTACGCTGTCGGTATCGATAGTTACCATAATTTTGGCATTGTTAGGCATTGCTTCGTCATAGCTAAACGTGCCCTTAAAATCGTTAAATCGGCCTGTTAGCCACGAATAACCAAGGTGTTGAATTTTAAAATTAATCGACGCGTGAGCGCCTTTACTGTCAATGACATAGTCTGCGGCGTTCGCAGTACCAAGTGAAAGCGCAGCAGCAAGTGCAAGTGTTAACTTCTTCATTGTATCTCCTTACGTTCTATAATTAGCGAAGCCGTAACATCTGCTTCATGGTGTCGTCTTTGTTGATAAAGTGGTGCTTTAATGCAGCGAGCGCATGCACTACTGCAAGACCAATCAGTGTCCACGCGAGGTAGAAATGTATATCACCCGCTACGTCTTCTTGATTCTCAAACAGTTCGCCAAGTGCAGGCACCGATACCCAATTAAATACTTCTATAGCGCGGCCATCTGCAGTCGAGATAAGGTATCCCGATATAAATAAGCTCAGCAAAGCTAAATAAATGGCAGTATGTCCGACCTTGCTTAAGCGCTGTTCAACTGCAGAGCCGTGGGTTGCTGGGCGTTTGGTTCTAAGCCTTACCAATAAGCGAAACAGCGTGGCGGCAAGTAAAATTAGGCCAACGCTTTTGTGCCAATGAGGCGCAGTTTTATACCAGTCACTGTAATAAGTTAGGTCAACCATCCATAAGCCTGATGCAAACATGCCAATAACAATTAGCGTAGTTATCCAGTGCAAAGCTACGATGGCTATAGGCCAACGGCTATTCATATTCGTCCTTAACGAAAAATTATGCTGCAAAGTATATGTTTTGCTATGCAGATTGAATATTGCATTTTTTCAACAGTTTTATTCTTTTTTTTAGAATGAACTAAAGGTTACTGATAAAAATTAAGCATATTTTCATGATTTGCTTAAACGAATTGGTGTGCAATATGGTTTAGTGCTATCGATTTTTTCACTTGAATTTGCGTTAACTGCTTTTCGTTGGGCTAATTGTCTTTTTCGATGAATATAGACCATACTGAAATAGATAAAAAAGCTAAAGAATCGAAAAAGCACATGATTTCGAATTGTTTTATGGGGCGAGAAGATTATGCGAAGTGCGCATGGTGCTTATGCAATAACAAGTTGCGGTGATGTAATGGCTGTTCAGGCGCAGGGCCCTTGGAATGCTGAATGTATAAAGCAGTTCGCTAAAGATTACCGCAAAGTGCGAGCCATCTTTGAGAATAAGCGCTGGGCAGACATTGTCTCGCATATTGGAGAGTCTTTATTTGTTCCTGATGCAGAAGCCGTATTGAAAGCTGCTATTACAGCGGTGGCGCAAGAAGGGTTGTGCCATGTAGCTATTGTAATAGGACGCTCTACTGCACGTTCGTTAACGAAGTCTCAACTGAAGAAAATGTATGGGAAAACAGGTGTTGAATTCGCTTTTTTTGATACTGAATCGGAAGCAGTGGTTTGGCTTTCGGAAAATGGTTACGCAGTAGACCAATCAAAGCTAGACGAGCACTTAGCGAAAGTTCCTGTTACACCCTAAAAGCAAACGCCATTGTGGTATGTTTTTCGCACTGGGTCTTTACCATATAGAGAAACCTATAAGCACAATGGAGCAAGAAGTATGTATAAAACACTCTTCCCCACCAGCGTTGTAACGAAAGCGTTCACATGGGCCTATCAGGAATTAGGTTTAGAGTTGTCTCAAGCATCTGAAATACTTGGTATTTCACCTACTTCACTTGCTCAGACAACGCTTCTTGGGTTTGAAAGCAATACGCCCGAATACAAAAAGCAGCTAGCGTTCATCCGAATGTATCATTTACTCATTAGTGTGTCAGAAGGGGACACGGCATACATGACGAGATGGTTTGCCCAATTCAATATTGCTCTAGAGGCGTCGCCACTTGACTGCTGTAAAACGCACGAAGGGATAGAGCAAGTTAGCGATCTTCTACGTTCGGTGAAGCTTCGTAGCGAACTTAATCACGAATCATTCTCGCCAATCTCCGAGAAAGTGTCTGCATCGACACTTGGCGGCGAAACGGTGCGCGTGCACTAGGCTGTATGATCGCGTGCACTAGGCTGTATGATTATGCACACGCAATTTCACTGTCAAATAGCACTTCCTCAATAAAGTTTGCACATAAAGCAGGCTGTGTCATGGGTAACATATGGCCTGCATCGGCAATAATATGAGTGCGCGCTGAAGGCAGCTTATCCACCACAGCTTGGATATGCTCTTTGGGGTTTAATATAAGGTCTTGCTCCCCATATAGTACGCCAACAGGGCACGTGATATTGCCATACATTGATGACTGCCTATATAGGCTTCCTTGCGCTGATACTGTGTCGCGGCTACCTTCGTAAAAATGACGGCTATGCAATGAAAGAAGGCCTCCAACAGTAATTGCAAAGTCCTTTGGAACGGGCTCTGGAGAAAATATTTGCGCAATTTGTTTCCGGCCCATGGCTACCCGAAGTGGGCTTGCGATAGTTTTTGAGACGGCGCGTCTTGCGGTATGGTTTGGAATGTACAACATTGACAAAGGGCCTGCACCGCCTTTGAGCATAGTAGTTAAAGGACATATTAAGGTGACTGCACGAATCTTCTCAGGTGCATCAAGGGCCATGCGCAGTGAAATGCCTCCCCCCATTGAATGACCTACCAATGCCGCTTCGGAAATATTCTCCTTTTCCATCCATTCAAGTAGCATTTGGCTTTGCTTCTCAAATGTTGATGGCGTTGACGTCATCCTGCTGGAAAATCCACTTCCAGGGCGGTCGACAGAGTATACTGTGTGGTTTTGCGCTAGAATGTTGGCAAGCTCGTAGAAGTTTCTACTGTTACCAAGAAGACCGTGTACGAGTATTATGGCTGGGCCACTGCCACTGACTTGCCAGTGAATAACACCACCGTTTACTGTTGTAAGCTTGCCTGGCGGTGAGAATTGAGACTCTATGCTTTTATCAACCTTCTGAGTGTAAAACACCGCAAGGCTAATAAGTAAAACGATAACCAGCAACACAACAAACATATTATTTCTCTGCATACACGTATGAAATTCAAACTATCTTCAATAGCGCTACGCGTCAACTAGCAAGGTGCTATCACTGGTCATAAGCTTCATTTATACTGGATGAGGTTTAAAGATAGAGATCCTTTTAACCTGCGATATCTATTAAAAATTCAAAGCAAAGATGCTCAGGAATGTCGATGGAAATAAACATAACTGCAAATTTATCAATTGATGAAAGTGAAATTGATATGCAGGCAATTCGCGCTCAGGGGAGTGGCGGACAAAACGTAAATAAAGTGAGTAGTGCAATTCATCTTCGATTTGATGTGAACGGCTCCTCTTTACCCGACGACTTAAAAGATAAGTTGCTCTCACTTAACGACAGCAGAGTAACAAACGATGGTGTGTTTGTTTTAAAAGCGCAGAATTTCCGTACCCAAGAGCAAAATAGGGAAGACGCAATAGTGCGCTTATGTGCCTGGATAAAAGCGGCAACGGTCGAGCAGAAGCCCCGAAAAGCAACAAAAGTAAGCCGTGCAGTAAAAGCAAGGCGTGGAGACGCCAAAAAACAGCAAAGCGCTAAGAAAAAGCTAAGAAATAAAGTGGATTTTTAACGCAAGCTAACGACCTTCCAACGTTGAGCTTTTAGATGTACATAAAAAGAATTTTTAACTAAGCGGAATAAAAGCGCTGCGTTATCCGTTATCTCATTGTCCTTATCAATAAAAGGAGATAACAGGATGAAATCACTTAATACAGCAGTACTATTTGCCTTAGGTTTAGCCACTACACACACTGTTGCACAAGAAGTTAGCTTTACTTCTAACGCATCGACAGAAAATTCTGTTTCAACCTCATTGTCGCTATCACAACCTAGCGCGTCAGCAAGCGCAAATCAGAATGCACAAGTTAATTCTGAAATTAACAGTGAAGACGGGCAGCAAGATGAGGCAATGCCTTCAGAAGATACTGTTGCTGATGACACAGCCGAAGAGACTGACAATAACCTTAACCAGGTTACTTCTGTAACCCAAAATGCTTCTTTATTAACCTCAGTTTCTACGATTTCAACAACAACGTTGAGTGGCTTACAGGCAGCAACTGGCGCAACTCAAGCTGTGCAAGGGTCTGTACAAGGAACTATACAAGGTGCAGCACAAGGAGCTATACAGGGAGCTATACAAGAGCCTTTGCAAGCCACGCTGCAAAATATCACCTCTGCCAATATTAACAGTATGGAAAGCGGCTCTGCTGATAGTGCAGGTGAGGGTACAGGTGAGAGCGCAGCAATGGCAGACCTTGTTACACGCATCTCTGGAACGGCTCAGGGCACGCTGGATGCAAACGCTCAAAATATAGTTGGCACGTCAGCAGAGGAAGCAATTGGCTCGTCAGTTCAAAATACTGTAGGTACAGCGGTCCAAAACACTGTAGGGGCATCTGTTCAGAACGCCGTGGGGACTTCTGTTGAAAGCGCCGTAGGCACTGTCGTCCAAAATGCCGTAGGTGAGTCTGTAGATGGCGCTATTGCATCTACAGTTGAGCAGACTGTATCTGGTAGCATCGAAGATACAGTAAATGCAACAGTAACCAACTCGGTTACCTCAGCAGTTGATGGCGCTCTCGGTCTCTAAATTAGCAACAAGCATAACAAGCCATAACATTGTTATGGCTTGAGTGCTTCTTCTATTCAAGGCGTTTTATTTCTCGCCGCTTTTCTTCAGTTTTTATGTACTCGTAACCGCACTATCCAAGAATCAGAAATCTAGATTTTATGATGTTGCGTTATGGGGGCTCATGTTTGGAAGGTTACAGTTATGAATGCATTTCATTGTAAACAGATATTGAACAGACAAACTAATAACAAGAGTATTCTTGTGATAAGTGTTAGCGTGTTATCTTCTATCGTGTTATCACTCTCTGCCAGCGCTAATAATAGCGCTAACAAAGACACAAAGTACACGCTGTCTGGATCAGCATATGTAGGGGTTCGTCACGATTCTAACGTAAGTGTAAGCGAACTAGATACTAATACTGCACTGTCAGATAACGCACTTCAAACCAACGGTAAACTTCAGCTAAAACTTGCACCTACAAAGAAGTGGACGTCTACATTTTCGGTATCTCGTGCCGACACTCACTATAATAATTTAGATGACTTCGATTTGGGTCTAACCACTTATTCAGTGCAAACCGACTATGCTTTCGACATAGCAAAGCTTGGTGCACACTATTACCACGCAGAAGCTCACTTAGGCGGAGAAGGTTTCCTTACCTATCAACAACAAGGCGTTTCGGCCGGGAAACAATTGGGTAAACAGGCCTATTTAAGAGTAAGCGCGGATAATATTGATAAGACGTTTGATGTAGCAAAGGAGCGTGACAGCGAAGCAAATGCATTGCGCAGCGACGCTTTTTACTTCTTCGATTCGAGCGACTTCATTCAACTGGCTTTGAAGTATCAAAAAGAAGATGCACTCGACAACGCATTTGATTTTACCAGTGTTGGCGCCGACGTGGCGTATACCCACCCATTGTCGATGTTGAATAAGCCGTTGTCGTTATCTTTCACTTATACATTTGACTCACGCAACTATAGTCGCGCGTCACAAAGTGATTTACCGCGAGAGGATGACAGGCACCGCGTTGAGATAAAAGCGAACTATGAAGTGCATAAGCATGTGAAACTGTCGTTTTCTACAGAATACGGTGACTATGCCTCAACGTTTACCGGCGCTGACTATGAAGAGACTATTGCAGAGCTTGGTGTAAATGTGCATTTCTAACTCCCAACACTGGTAAGCGGCAAACGCCAAACACTCATGAGAAGACAGTGGTTTGTAGAAGCTACCTTAATAGAATGCCAAAACCAAAAACGGTATCGCGGCCAGGTGCTCCTGCGTCAATGGCGCTGCGCTGCATCAACGCTAACGCACTCTGTCTATTTTTGTTTTTTCGCAGTAAACATGCATATTTTGCTGCGATTATGGGGGCAGCCATAGAGGTTCCTGTCTGTCGTATTGTTTTGTTTGGAGGCAATGCGGTTTCGACAGATACACCAAGCGCTGCGAAATCGACATATTCGCCTTGATTTGCCCAGCGATAAATTCGATTGTCGCTGTCTACCGCTGTCGCGCCTAACGTTTGTGGGTATGCAGCAGGATATAAAGGCAGTGACGCTGGCCCTTCGTTTCCAACGGCGGCAATAACCTGTATTCCTAACTCGTCAAGTTGAGTAATAGCGGCCATTAAAAGCGGGTTATTTGGCCCAGCCAAACTCATATTGATAGCATCCACTTGTAACGATGCTAAATGGTTTATTCCCTTCAATAGTGCCGAAAGCGTTGCGCCTCGACTTATGCTGTTGCGAGTATAAAAAACATTGGCATTGAACAACTGGCTGCCTGGCGGCAATACATTGGCCATTAAGCTTGCAACTGACGTTCCGTGTTCACTTGAGCCTTCTGCGCCCTCAATTAAGAACGACGCTTGCTCTATCTGTATATGCGAAAACAAAGGGTGATCACTGGTGATGTGTGTATCTATCATTCCCATTCTTAACGGGCTGTCACATTCGATATAACCCGTGTGGCTATCTTCCGCTTCAGTGCTTTCAGTTTGTGTGTGGTTAACAGACCGGTGTTCGTTGGCAGATTTAGGCAATGAAGCTTCACGCTTGCTTTGTGATAAATAAATGTGATTCCTACCAACTTGTGCTTGAAGCGGTTCTGGCAAACTGTTGCGAATTAACGACACCGTATCGGTATCACCTTCCACTTTTACACGAAAAAGCCATTTAGAAAGCGACGACATAAACTGCTTTTCAAGAACCGAAATAGCTGGGTGGTTAAAATAGTCGATGTCACTTTCATCTCCCATGAATAACCACTCTTTTTCTACCGCGATAAAGCCGTCTTCAACCGATATTTCTTGAATTATCGGTTCGCCATCAACCGACAAAATGGTGCTTGCATTGGGTACAGTAAAACGTGGTGTCACACTTTTTATTGTATTTGAAACAAGAGTTTGTGTTGCTAATGAGCCTCTTTCTAACTTCGCTTTGGCATTGTTTTCAACTTGCTCTCGCAAGCGCGACAAGTTTGAAGGTAATCGCTCTATAACTGGTGTAACGGGTGTAATGACTTGACCCGCTGCAGGAAGTATTTGAGCAGATACTGCGGTGCTAGCGAACGACAATAAACAAGCGTAGAGTTTTGCATATTTCATTATCTTACCTCATCAACAATAACTGCCATGCAAACAACAGTAAGCATGGCACAAATTGTGCCATGCTCTATATGGTTTCACTTTCTTCTTGCACTAGTTACAACTAAAAGAATAACGCTAAACAAGCAAAAAAATTCCATAAGGTAGGAATAAAAATGAAAGTGACCCGTTAAATAGAGTGTGTTGACCTTTGCTGCAAAAACGTACCGAAAATGTCAACACGCTCTAAATAAATCGGTTCATTAGCATAGGGCTTTAAAAATGAAAGATGAGTTAACCAAGCTCGTACCGTCTTTAAGAAAGTTCGCGTATTCGCTTACAGGCAACATGCACGATGCTGACGACTTGCTTCAGAGCACATTGGAAAAGCTATTAAGCAAATCGGTGCCCGAGGGAGCAACATTAATGGCATGGTCTTTTCGGGTTTGTAGAAATTGCTGGATTGATGAGTATCGAGCAAAAAAAGTACGCGTGAACGCGAAAGAGGCATTAGAACACGAAATAAAAGAAGGACAGATTCAGGTGGAAATGGATGAAGCTATTACGCATGGTGTTACGCTAAAGCAAGTGTCTAGTGCTATGGACGAACTGCCCTACGAACAGCGAGAAACCCTGTCTCTGGTAGCCGTGCAAGGAATGAGTTACAGCGACGCTTCTGAAGTACTTCAAGTGCCTACAGGCACCATAATGAGCAGGCTGGCGCGTGCTCGCGCTAAGCTCTCAAGTTTGTTAAATGGTCAAAACGAGGTGCTGTCATGAAAGTAAGCGATGAAATGCTATCTGCGTTTTTAGACGGGGAGCTATCAAGCCGCGACATGGATAACGTGCGTGATGCCATAGCAGAAAATGTTGCTATTGCCGACAGACTAGCGGCGTTGGCTGAAGTAGATATGGTAGTGAAGGCAGCGGCAGAAAAAGCAACGGCCACAGCATTACCAAAAGAGATTATTGATTTACTAGCAACGGATAGCGACAACGCTGTTACAAATGTGACTTACTTAGCGAAGCCCGATTTAACCGCACCCGAATTAGTAAAGCAGGAAAAATCGTCGGCGAAAGACAGTGTAAATACGCAAAGTGAATCGGTAGCCAAACTTCAAAGCAATAATGAAAAGGCTTCTTGGGTCAAAATGCCAATGGCATTGGCCGCCAGTGTTGCCTTACTTGCGGGCTTAGTTTTCTTTCAGTTAGGCGAAGAGAATCAACCAATACCGCAAGGTTCCCACTGGGCTAACGTGTCCAGTGCTCTCAATAACAATTTAACTGGCGAAACAGCGCGCTTTGCCGGTGATGTTTCAGTAACGCCACAGCTTTCGTTTGTGAATGCTAAGCTTGAGTATTGTAGGCAAGCCGAAGTGGTATCGAGTGAAGAGTTAAACGTAATGATTGCTTGTAAGGATGAATCAAACGGTTGGCAGTTGGTTGCAAGCAAATTAGGTGCCTCGGGCACAGATGATGCGCTTTATCAAACGGCAAGTAGCGCTAAGCTTATGGAAGAGGAACTTGATGCACTAATGGTTTCTGCGCCGTTAACGCGTGAGCAAGAGCGAGGCGCAGTGAAACAAGGTTGGTTTGTTCAAAGCAACAAAGAAGGAGTTAAAGATGAAAACTAATATATTTCGGTTAATGCTGACAATGTTGATCACACTTTCTGTGTTTGGCTGTGCCAGTCAGCCTGATTATAAACAGGCTGCAAACGGCGGTTATGGCTACACAGAAAGTAAGCTAAGCGACACGCAATACAGAGTTCACTTTAAAGCAAAAGGTACTGATAAGAGCAAAGCGATGGATTATGCCATGCTGCGTGCGTCGGAACTTACGTTATTGGCAAGCTATGACTGGTTTGTAGTAACAAGTCGCGAAACGCTAATAGACAAAGAGACGGTGCAAACTGCTCCCGTTAGTGGTTTCAATCAGCGTTATACTCGCGTTAAATCATGTGGGTTGTTGAGCTGTCGTACCTCTTATCACCCTACTACGCAGTTTGAAACTGGCGTATATGTTGGTGGCGTTCAACAAAGTGAAATTGAAACGGTGCTAAATATTGAGATGGGCAAAGGTACAAGACCAGCAGGACAGGCCAGTTTTGACGCCCGTGAAGTGCAAGAGAATTTAGCGCCTCAAGACGACGAATAGTGTTACAACAAACATTTAATTAGCCAAAGAAAAAGGGGCTATATAGCCCCTTAAAAACCACAACATAACTTGGAAAACACATTTACATACATAAAGCCGCACACTCAACGACCTTACGTATTATTTAAGATAGCGTAAAAACAAAAAGGTTCCGCGTGTTTGAAAATAAATAGGTAAAATTTTTAATACCTATAGACGTTTGAAAAGCACGGTTACTCAGCGATATTTTGATGCTTTACTGCACGAAGCGTCATAAATACAATGCAAGTTATGAGAGCAATGGTAATAGCACTCGCCAAAAATGGAAGCGCAATGCTGTATTGATAAAGCAGTGCAGCTACAGGCGGACCAACCACATATCCCATCGCGGTGGTAGCAGTAATTAACCCGGTAATTTTAGCTTGTTGTGCAGGTGTGCAATAAGTTGTGGCAGAAGCCGCTAAAGAGGGATAAGCCATACCCATCCCCAAGCCCATAACAGCCATTGCCACATACATCATGGAAATAGATTGCTGAAAAAAAAGCAGAATGTATGCAATGACTAAAAGTGGTAACGAAACCTGTATCATAGCCTCGGTACTTACTCGGGCTTTTTGCACTACAAAAAACTGAACCGACAGTGAGGTTACTGCGCTAACCATCATTGCAAAACCCACAAGCCTTGCACCTTCAACAGGTGATAACGAATAAAAGTCTATAAAAAAGAAGCCTATTGATTGCTGCATCATGGCCATAGCACAAAATACACACACACATGCTACAACAAATACATACGGGACCTTCGAGGATGGCGCTTCATTTACCGTTTCATTCGCGTTGCTATGCTGCGCTGAGCTAGGGGTAAGTACAGGAAGTTTGAAATAAACAAGCACTAATGCCAGTAGCGTAAGAAGAACAATGCTGTACAGCGGCGCAAGAAGCCCAAAACCTACCAATAAACCGGCATAAGCGGGCCCAATGATTTGCCCTACACTGCTGGCAGATGTAACTTTACTTATAGCGCTTACTCTTGCCATAGGTGAGCTTATTGCTACGGCGTAACCTACAGCAGAGGGTGGTGTTGCCGACATAATAGTAGATTGCATACTGCGCGAGAAAAGCAGAGCTAAAAACAGGTTTGTGCCGCCTATAATGCCTGAAAATCCAGCCATCCAAGCACTTGCAAAAGCGAATGTACCTAAACTGTAGCCAGCCAGGCCAACCATAAGAATACGCTTAAACCCTGCCCGCTTGGCTACTTTGCTCCATACACTAGTGCCTAGCGCAAATATAAGCGCTGAACTCGACATGATCGTTGCAATATGGAACTCAGAGAGCGACGCTTCACGGCCCAACGATGGAAGCGTAGTTAACATGACACTTTGCCCAACAGATGTCGCAAGTAGTGCACAAAAAAGCACTCTAAAAATTATGGAGCTGGAAGCTGTCGATTGCAAAAAAGGAACGCCTTAATGAAGGTGGATTGATCCACAGCGAGTATAACACAGAGATTGCTTTGCCTTTTACGGCATTGCCTACTGTATTGCGATAGTTTGGAGCATGAAGCAAAAAAATGCCCGCCAGAGGCGGGCCAAAATCAGAGGTTTGTAAAGGCCGGGATAAGCCTTTGAGGGGAGAGGCATGTTGCACTGTGGCAACGCACTGATAAAAGGTTACCAGTGTCCTCGCATGGTCTCGCTGAAGCAACACACATTTACATCCAACGAATCCAAATAGGGTTACAATCCTTTGCTCTGCAAGACATCAATGTCGAACTTGTGGTGTAGGTACTCAGCGCTTAGTTGCAATCCGTATACAATAAGTGCCTTGCGTCCTGCGAGTTTCGTGAAGTCTTCACTGACTTCACCACATCACCATCAAGCGATACGACGAACCTTCGACAACATCCTAATAGTGATAACCGCAACATCCTTTTATCCGTGTCGTTTAATCCTTTGAAAAAATTCGCCCTAACTGCGTATTCTTTCAACAACCTCGCTATCGCTATGTGTATTTCGGTCTTCCCTTACTAACGCGTTCCGTACGTCGTGATACACATCGTCTTTGTCCGTTACTTCTATGTATGCGTTATCCGTGCCATTGCTTAAGCATGATTCTGAAAATTAATTAAGTTATTGAACATAAATGCTTTTATGTATTTTAAGCTGATTGGTTAATAAGAGATAAAGTGAAATGAACCTAAGAGATATGTACTTTTTTCCTACCACTATGTAGCGTTTTCCACACAGCGTCGCTTTTTGCAAAACATGCGATAAGTATAAATCAAACATAGATAAGCGTTTAGCGCGTGCTGTCATTTAGTGTTATGTTATATCGTGTTTAACTTTTGAAAAAAACGTAGGTTATGATTACTGTGTGTTGTGCTTTTTTAATAAGCGTCGTGTTGATGTGCTTTTTAACGCAAGCCACGCCAATATTTGGTCCAAGTAATGTGGCACATGCGGCTGATACGCCAGAGTATGAGGAGATCGATTGGGTAGCACTCATGCCAGAAGATGACTTAAGCGCACTTATGAATCGACCTGAGTTTTTGAATGATATTGCTGATGGTTCTGCACAAGACTCGGTAGACGATTTTAAATCTCAAATGTTAGAAGACGAACAAGCGCAACGGTATCAATCGGCTCTTACTTCTACTCGTGTTATCGATGCTTTTAACGGAAAAGCGGTTAGAATACCTGGGTTCATTGTTCCTCTTGAGCAAAACGAGAATCAAGAGGCAACCACGTTTTTTATTGTCCCTTATTTTGGCGCATGTTTGCACATGCCGCCGCCTCCGCCTAATCAAATTCTATTTGTTGAGTTTGAAGATGGGATTGAAATTGAAAATCTCTATGACCCTTTTTGGTTTGAAGGGACCATAGAAATTGAGCGTCACGAGAGTGCAATAGGTACATCTGCTTACTCGTTGAACCTTCATCATTTTGAGTACTACGAGGAGTAATAATAATGTCACGCACTACTACACATAACTTACCTTTTATACTTCCTAAGCGCTTTGTTATAGGCCTATTCTGCTTTTTCACAGCCTCTTTTCCAGGTGTAGCGTGCGAGCTTCACGCTGGCATGGAAGGAATGGGGTTTGGCTTTCAGCACCCGTTGATGCAGCAACATTTAGCGCCAAAACGCGATGCGGTAATTGGATTACGTATCGATAGAAAACGCACAATGCAGCAAGATGAATCACTAGACATACCGCTACGATTCACCGTACCGCCTAGTTACGAGCAAATTAATGTTGATGTTACCACCAGTGATGGTTTGGCCTTGTTGTCACAAGAGCGTTTTAAAATAAACAGCGCCATGGGTAAAGAAAACATTAGCTTTAAAGCGCTTTCGCAAGGAACGCATGAACTGACCTTAAAAGTATACGCACTTAAAAGTAATGTGCCGGTAACCTACACACGCAAAGTAAAGGTTATCGTAAGCTAGTCAACGCGCTTTTAGGCAGTCAATACGATTATGCAGAAGGGAAACTTCACAATAACGCTTAAACAATTGATGTTCGTTGTGGTGTTTTTGTTGTTGGGTAGCGCTACAGGGTTATGGATAACTGGGCAAGGCGCCGGGCTGGTAACTGGGCTATTAACCCTGTTTTCAAGTGAAAGCACTGCTATTTACCAAGCATCTGACAATGGCTTTAATCGTGAATCTTACCCAGATATAGAATGGGAAGCGTTACTTCCTGAAAATGAAAAAGCACTTATCGGTAGGCAAGCCACTGAACCGTCTACTTCAAGCGAAATTCCACTTCACGAGCAGGTATTTCAATCTATTCAGCGAACGTTTGATAGCAACTATCAGCAGGCCCTAGTTTCAACCAATACAGTGTCAGCACTCAACAACACGCCTGTGAGTCTGAACGGTTTTATTGTACCCGTAGAGGCAAATGCAGAACGTGAAATCACGGCTTTTTTCGTAGTGCCTTACTTTGGCGCATGTATTCACTATCCACCTCCGCCGCCCAACCAAATTGTCTTTATTAACTTAGGCTCGATGGGGTTAAGTAGCATTGATATACAGCAAGCTTACACGTTTTCAGGTGTGTTAACGACAGGGCTGTATGAAGATCCGCAGGGAACATCAGCCTATATTTTGGATGCGGTTCATATCGCAAAGTATGGCGGAAAGAACGCGCAAGGCTCATTTCATTTAGAAGGAGCCTTGGCTAACTAAGAGGTGCTTACGTGCTGCTTTTCATTATAAAAAGCAGTTAGTAATAACAACTACCAAGAACCGTACATCGGGTTAGGCAGTAAAAAAAGCGTTTTGCCGATATGAGGAAGCAGTTCATCAACATTGGCAGATTCCTGCGTTGTGTTTGCAAAGTCTTCAATGTTGTCGCCCACCTGCATAACAATGTTATGAGGCGTTGACCACGCTTTCTGGTTTGTCGAGTTACTACAGTTAACCGTTCCCTTTTTAACCGACATGCGACGTAAGTCTTTATCGTTAATTATGCCCTCTTGGCCCATCGCCGCTTTATCGGCTGGTGTTCTTCCCAGCATGCACGCATTCTCAGGGGTTAAGGGTAAACCTAGAGCAAGTAAGTTTTCCCACGTGTGGTTATCAAGCGATTTGTCTCTGTTCGTAACCAAGGCTATTTTGCCGCCTCTTTCAATTACGCGTTGAATAAAGTTGCTTACGCCGGGCACCAATGTGGCCTCTTTGCGAACAACCCATGCATTCCAGCTTTCAGACGAATATCCTAACCCAGCCGATTCACGTTCTCGTTGATATTGGCTGTTATCTAATACGGTTTCATCAACATCCATTACCACCACATCGTTGTTGTTGAACGCCGACGGCAGTGCCGCGATAGCGTTTGAATACACATACCGCGCTAGCGTTGGGTACTCTTTACTTTCTGTTTGATATATAACAGCAGATGATACCGAATGCGCTTTTGCGCCGGCCAGAGGGGTATTCGGTGTGCTGGAGCATGCGGTCAGCAACATAGCAGCGCTGCTAATCAAGCAAGTAGCAGGTAAGTTAAGTGGCAAACGTAACAAAACAAAATCCTTTCTATAAGTATTAAGCAGCAATAACCTTAACAAAAAACACTGTGTTTTTAACGCTGTATAACCGTACCGCTGCTTTGTGCAATGGCGTCATGTGCGTGAAGGCTTTCTTGATGCTCTACTTTTACATGAAAATACGTTGCTTGGTAATACGTACTAAACGCGTTGTGTAAGCGTCTTACCGCATCTTCAACAAACATCAAATTTTCAGCATTACGCTTGGCAAAAGCTTGCTCGTCCTCACGCTTCACTGCTGTTTGCAGCGGTGTGCCTAAGGTATTTTCAATTAAATCGATGATGTCAGTATAGTCGGGAAGTTCAGGATCTCTAAGTGTTAGTGTTACATCAGCAAAAGAACGCTGTGCATGCGCTGTTGCGATACTTCCTTCTTTTGAAGCAAGCCATGCACTTACTGTTTCTGCATCGATGCTCTTATCCTTAAATTTCTGCGTAAATGCATCGGCAAGTGCTTTTCTTGATAGTGACGCTGAACAAGGGCACGTACTTGAGTAGGGTACGCTTATCGCTAGCGTTAAATTTAAATGCGCTTTTTGTTGGTGTGCAGTAATCGCCATTTTGTAGCTTTGATAGCCCGATGCTTTGCTGATCAGCGCAGGTCGCAGCAATACTAAATCAGCATGCAGCGTTAAAATTGCTTCAGATGAAAGTCCCGCTTGTGACTGGATAAGCGCAAGCATAAGAAGCTTGAGTGTATCTGTGGTTAACGTTTGGTTACTTAGGTGTGATTGTAGCAAGTTATATAGGCGTGACATATGGATGCCTTTGGCATCCGCATCATCAAGACTTACAGTTACATCTACTGTTGCCTGACTTGCCAATAATTGACCGCTACTACTTTTAATTGAAAGTGGAATGGCAATGCCAGCCATACCTACCTGGTCAATTTTTCCGCCTAATTGCGTGTTCTTTTCAGTGGTAATATCAGGAAGTGACGGTACATTCGAAGCGCTTGATGACAAAACTAATTCCTCAGAAAATCAAAAAAAGTAGAAGAAGGCGTGCCCTTTATTGTGCCTGCGTATATGACGTATTGGTTTGACGTAGTCGATAATTTGCGGTGTGAGCGATAACCACAAAAATGGAAGCAACAATGGTGATATAGGTTTCGCTGTTTTCGCCTATGTCGTGCAGGTCTATGTGCAAAGGTGCCATAAGTGGGCTTTCAAGTAACATTGGTGAGCACAACAGAACTAGGCCAATGATGCCCATGCTTAATACCCATGCTTGTTTGTGATGACGAAAACCCAGAGTGAGAGCGAGAAGACCAACAGGTAAGATAAAGAATAAAAGCGCATGATGAAGGGTTTCGCCGCTAAAAATGCTATATGCGGCTAGAGAGGGCACAGCTACCAGTAATAAAGGGGTAGCAATACAATGCAAAATACAAAGTGACGACAGCACCATGGCCAATCGGTCGGACATGATTTGTGTTTTACCAGTGCTATTTTGATAGGTTACGAGTGACATTGTCGCTCCTCTTTAAGATATGATTTCGGGTTTAAAGGTTAAAAGAGAAATAAGCCTTAGCGTACTGCTTAAAATCTGATAACAGCCTGATTACCTGATAACTTTACAGCGCTTTGTTGATTCATTGTTACCCAATGAGCATTCACCGTATGTAGCGCTTGCCATATCGCAAAGCCATTAAATGTTGCTTTGTTGATGCCGTTTGCACACTTAAGTAAATAGGCAGCACGAAAATCTTCATGTTTATCGTTATCATGACTATGTTCTTCATGCTCATGCTCATGCTCATGCTCATGCTCATGCTCATGTGTTGCGGCGGCGGTAAAAATTGTAGGCACTTCTACCACCGTCTCTACAACTGAACATTTTTTATCGAGAGTAAATAGAGCATGGAAATCGTCGAATGTATTTCTGGAAGCGGCAACGGCTGAAAGTTGTGCTTCGGTTTGTGGTGTATGCTCGAAACCTAGCACATCAGACGCAGGAAGTTGCAAAACAAACTGCCAATCCTTACCCGCCTGCAAAACCTGAAGCGTACCAACTCCATGCTGATGCACAGCAGCATAAGATGGTGCAGAAAATAGGGCCATAACGGCAATTAAGCGAAAAATAGTCATCGTCACCCTTCTTTAAAAACTTCACTTATTGCAAATGATTTTCACTCAATACTTGCTTAATTGTTATATTGTAACATAACATAATTGGCAATTGTTATATTATCACATTTATTTGCAGAGGCTATATTAATGAAACTTACTCAGGTGGCAGTAGGCATATCGCTGTTATTGCCAGCGTCGCTAATGGCGCAAACCTTGAAGGGTATTGTGACAAATACTCAGGGAAAACCAGTTGCAGAGGCTACGGTAGAAATTGAGCGTTTAAAGCGCTCTGTTTCAACAAACGAGAAAGGCGAATTTGTATTTTCTGACCTGTCTGCGGGCGATTACGACCTACATATTTTCGCACCGGGTTTTGCGCATTTACACAAAGAAACTCAGGTAGACAACGCGGCAGATACGATGTCGCGCTTTGTACTGGCAAACAGTGCCATTGAAGTGATTGATGTGCATGCAACGCCAATGCACCTATCGGTTATGGAATCGGCAACCCCAGTCAGTGTATTGTCGGGCGAAAACCTAAGGCGTCAGCAAGCTGCAACACTAGGTGACACCCTTGAAAAGCTGCCAGGTGTTCAAACGAACTTCCACGGTAACGTTGCAAGTACACCTGTAATTCGCGGTCTTAGTGGTCCTCGCGTGCTTATTACACAAAACGGTTTAGATGTGAGTGATGTTTCACGTGTTGGTCCAGATCATGCGGTAGCGGGTGAAGCGTCTACAGCACAGCAAATTGAAGTGCTTCGGGGCCCAGCAACATTGTTCTTCGGAAGCGGCGCTATTGGGGGTGTAGTAAACGTTGTAGACCAGCGTGTACCTACATCCTCAGAAACTCGTGGCGAATTCCTTGTTGAGTCGCAAAGTGTGAACGATCAAAAACTAGCTACATTTAATATGACCACTGGCACAGACAACATTGGCGTATATGTTGACGGTTTTTATCGTGATGCAAACGATTATGAAACACCAGTAGCCCCAGATATTGACGACCCAGATGGCGAGCGCAAAGTTGAAAACAGCGGTGAAGAGTCGAACGGCTTTACCCTTGGCACCAGCTATTTGTTTGATAAAGGCTATGTTGGGGTAGCTGTAGAGCAGTTTAATCGTGAATACGGTATTCCTGGCCACAGTCATGGCGGCGTAGACTCTGTTTTTGCAGACCTTGAGCAAACCCGTGTTCAATTGCTTGGCGAATATGACGTGCGTGGTGAGTACATTCAAAGTGTTCACGTTCGAGCAGGCGTTACCGATTATGATCACGTCGAAATTGAAGGTGATTTTGCTGGTACAGAATTCAGCAACGAAACTGAAGAACTGCGTATAGAAGTACTTCATCAGCCTTTCATGGGTTGGCAAGGTGGCCTGAGCATTCACTACAAAGGCAGTGATGTTTTTGCGCAAGGTGAAGAGGCTTTCACTCCACCTTCTGAAATGGAAATGTTCGCACTAGCGCTTATGGAAGAGCGTCATTTCGGTGACCTACTTGTTCAGCTTGGCGCTAGAGTAGAGCGTGTAACGCTAGACGCAGCAAGTGTGTTACTTCCTGAGCTAGACGCGCATGAGCACCATGATGACCAAGACCACGATGACCACGACCATGATGAAGAAGGCCATAACGATGAGCATGACCATGACGACGACCACGACCACAGCGAAAGCGAACTAATTCGTCAGTTCACTACCGAGCAAGAGTTCACGCCAGTATCATTGTCAGCAGGTGCGGTTTACACAATTAATGATAACTACAACGTAGGTATTTCACTATCGCGTTCACAGCGAGCACCGTCAGCGCAAGAGCTTTTGTCTTTTGGCCCACACATTGGTACACGCACCTATGAAATTGGTGCGCTGTTTGATTTGTCTGAAGAAGGCGAATTTGTACTTTCTGAGCAGCCTATCGACCTAGAAACGGCTAACAACATCGACCTTACGTTCAGAAAAACTCAGGGCGATGTGGGCTTTGTATTCAACGCATTCTACAACCAAGTAGATAACTACTATTACCAAGATGGAACAGGCTTGTTTGCCGAAAGTGGCCACGACCATTCTCACGGTGAAGAGCACAGTCATGGTGACGAGCACGGTGATGAAGGCCATGACGAGCACAGCGATGAGCTGCCGGTTTATCTATTCCGTTCAGCTGATGCTATTTTGCATGGATTTGAGTTTCAAATTGGTTGGCAAGCTACTGAAACACTTAAAGTGGATGCATTTGCAGATTACGTTAAAGCGCGTCTTAAAGATGGCGGTGCGCTACCTCGTACGTCGCCAATGCGTGTTGGTACGCACATTCAGTACACCCTAGATAATATTCGTGCTGACCTTGAAGTTACCCATTTCGCGAAGCAAGACGACATCTCGTCTTTCGAGACCGAAACAGATGGTTTCACATTGGTCGATGCCACTGTAACTTACGACGTGCCATTAGGTGACGTAGATTTATCGGTTTACTTAAGTGGTAAAAACTTAACCGACCAAGAAGCACGTGTTCACACTTCATTTCTTAAAGACATTGCACCACGCCCGGGAAGAAACCTAGCGTTTGGTGTTCGTGGCTATTTCTAAGTTGTAACGAGCGCCCTTATTCTGGTTGGTTGTGGTGATGCCGAGACGACCATTGTAGAGCTTCCGCCTGTAGAAGCCCGGATGATGATCACGACCACGATTAATCGTTGATTATATGAAGAAAAAGGTCGCCATGTAGGCGACCTTTTTTGTATTAGGGCAGCGGAATAAACTCGCGGTCATCGCCCGGAATGGTAGGAAACTGTCCATTCTTCCAACGCGCCTCAGCTTCTTCAATTTTCTCTTTTGAATAAGCAAGAAAATTCCACTTTAAGATAGGCTGTTTAGGCAGCGCATAGCCGCCCAGTAAAAAGTAACGGCTATTTTGTAAGGTGGTAATATGACTTTCATCATCAAGCAAAACAAACTCGCCGGCTTCAAAAGTACTATCACCAATTTCCACACTTCCTGAAATAACGTAGCAAGCAGTTTGCGATGTGCCGCAAGGACGTTCTATTTCGGCACCGGCTTCTGTTATTACGTCTAGATAAAACATCGGTGAATAGGTTTTTACCGGTGAGGTATAACCGTAGGCTTCACCTGCAATTAAACGCATAAGTACTTTTTCACGGTGAATATAAGGCAATTGAGCTTTATTGACGTGTATAAAGCTAGGCTCCATATCGGCTTTCTCTTCAGGTAGAGCAATCCAACACTGTAGACCGTTCAATACATGGTCGCTGCCACGTGTTTCTATGGTTTCCCTTTCCGAATGCACAATACCCTTACCTGCTGTCATCCAGTTAACATCGCCGGGCTGAATTTCTTGAATAGTGCCCAAGCTGTCGCGGTGAAGCATACTTCCTTCCATCAAATAGCTAATGGTGGCTAACCCAATATGCGGGTGGGGTCTTACGTTAATCCCGCTGCCAGCCGGAAAGTGTGCGGGCCCCATGTGGTCAACAAAAACAAAAGGCCCTATGCTTCTTGCTTCAATATGAGGAATAATTCGGCTAACCGAGAAACCGCCTAAATCTTTTTTGTGTGATGTAATCAATTTTGCCATGGGTAAACTCGCTTAGCGTTGTTCTGTGAAATTAACCGGCGACCACGAAGGTATCGCTTTTATTGGGGCTTTATGCAAACGCGTAAATTCATCTTTATCTGCAAATACAACCTTGCCACCCACCACAGTGAGTTGAGATTGTGTGTTTAACAGTGCTTGTTCGCTAACATTTAAGATATCGTGATTAAGAATAGCAAAGTCAGCATAATATCCAGGGGCTAATTGCCCTTTTACATTTTCTTCGCCCGATAGTGCAGCACTTCCTTGAGTAAAAAGCTTCAGTGCTTGTAACCGGCTAACAGGCTTACTGCCAATATCAAATTGCCCAACCGTTTTGCCTGTTACCGCCCAGTAATAGGTAGCCCAAGGGTTAAAGCTTGAAACCCGAGTGCCATCAGTACCTAAGCCCACTGTTATGCCTGCATCTAACATAGCGTGAATGGGTGGTGTTCGGGAAGCTTGTGTTTTGCCATAGCGTGAAACAAAGTCTTCACCAGCAAACGCCATACGACCTTGCACCGCAATAGCACCGCCTAACGCTTTAACGCGCTTTATGTTGCTCTTGGAGATAGTTTCAGCGTGATCAATTATCCAACGTACACTGTCTACACGCTGTGTTTTATTAATCTTTTCCAAAACATTGAGAATTCGAGTAATCGATTCATCATAGGTGGCGTGTAATCTGAAAGGCCACTTTTCAAGAAGATGAAGGCGAATAACTTCTTCTAGGGCGTGTTCGGCCTGACTTGGTAGTTCAGGGCGCGGGGCACGGAAATTCTCATAATCAGACGCTTTGTAGGTAAGTAATTCACCGCCACCTTCTATTACATAGCCATTGTCTAAGTGCGAATGATGGTTTTCGTTGGCCTCAAATTTATGCATCCACTGCATAAAATGCAGCATTTCCTTAGCGGGCACCTGAGGAAAAAGATAGTTCGATACACGCAAAGGTAACTCGCCTTGCTTCGCTAAGGTTTCGCTAGCAATGTAATCATCAGGGAAACTGTGACCGCCGCCTCCAGCATCTACCACGCTGGTTACGCCAAGGCTCAGTAATTTACGATAAAACTGAAGGCTAGAATTTAACTGCTCCTCTGCATCCATTTGAGGCAAAGCGGCAATGGTTTTATACAAAATCATTGGGTTTGGCTGTGCCAGCAAAACACCAGTAGGAGCACCGTTTGCGTCTCGCTCAATCACACTGCCCTCTGGGACTTGGGTTTCACGCGTAATACCCAATACTTCTAATGCTTTTTGATTGAGCACTGCACCAGAATAAAGATGTAGCACAAAAACTGGCGTGTTCGGTGCGATAGCGGTTAACTCTTTCGGGGTGGGCAAACGCTTTTCTTCAAATTGGTAAGGGCTAAAGCCGCCAACCACTCGTACCCACTGTCCTTCAGGCGTGCGTTCAGCCTGCTCTTTAATCATTTGAAGGCCTTGTTCTAACGTGGTGATACCTTCCCAACGGGTTTCTAAATTATAAAATCTGCCACCCCGTGTAACATGAAGGTGTGAGTCATTAATACCTGGAATGAGACGCTTACCCTTGGCATCAATTATGGTGGTACTGTCGCCGGTCTCGGCTAGTAAAGCATCTGCGTTATTTGAAAACTGGCTAAACACGCCATTTTCAACACTCACTGCAGAATAGTGATTACCATGAAAATCGGTAATGTTAGCGTTAACAACGATAAGCTCGGGAGCGGCCATTAATGCTGCACTGAACAATGACGTTGTTGCTGTTATGGCAGTAAGAAGAGTTTTAATCATTACTTTTCCTTAGAAGTTAAAGGCTGTGCCTGTTTGCCTGCTTGTGATGAAAAGTAAGTGGCAAGCGCATTGATGTCAGCATCGCTTAAACCGGATGCATTGGGACGCATGATGCTAGCCATCCCGCCTTTGCGTTTGCCATCCCTATAGGCCTTTAGCGCATACACTAAATACTTTTTGTTTTGCCCTGCTAAGTTGGGATTGCTTTCGATAGTAGAAATACCCGTTTCGCCGTGACAGCCCATACAGTATTGTGAAAGCGCCTGCCCTTGGGCGTATTGTGTATTCTCTACACTGGCACTGGCAGCAAACGCATTGGCAGTGGCCAAAACCGTCAAGTTACAGAATATGAAAAATAGAGTGGTCGCTTTCATCACATGCTCCTTACTTTGAAAGCGGCAGCCTTTTATCTGCTGCCGCAAAGCGTTTTGTTAGCGTAAGGTTTACTGGCCTTCTTTGGCATTAAACATTTCAGTAGCGTAAATAAGACCTAGGCCATAACCACCTGCGTGTTCTTTTGCAATGTCAGTTACATCTACGTAGGTGTCAGTGCGAGCCCAGTCACGTTGTAGTTCAAGTAGGTATTGCAACCACGTTATTGGCTGTGCGCCGGCTTGTATCATGCGCTGAACCGCCATATCGTGTGCTTCTTTCGATACGCCGCCCGATGCATCAGTAACGAAATACACTTCGTAACCTTCCTCAATGGCTGATAATACTGGGCCTACGCCACACACTTCAGTCCACAATGCAGCAATAACAATCTTGTTCTTTTTAAAGCTTTTAACTTTGTCTGTTACGCGCTTGTCTTCCCACGTATTCATGGTTGTACGGTCGATAGGTCGTTGTTCTGGAAACACCGCTTTTAACTCAGGGAAAAGAGGACCGCTAAATGATTTTTCTGCAACCGTCGTCAAAATAGTAGGTACGTTAAAAGCCTTCGCTGATTTAGCTAAGCCAGTAACGTTATTGCGCACATCTTCTATAGAGTGAGAGCGAGTAGCAAAAGCCATTTGAGGCTGATGGTCGATTAAAATAACAGTGTGGTTATCTGGAGTAAGTAGGCTAGATGCTGGTTCGCCTGCGTGAACAGATGGAGCAAGTAGTGATAAGCCCGTAACAAGTGTTGCCATTGATTTTTTGAAATTAAACATAGTGCTTTCCTATTGGTTAAAGAGATTGAGGTACTTCGTAAACCTTGGAAATAATGTTATGTTCTATTTGTCATGTTTAAAATGCGTAAAAATTACGCCATTCGTTCTAATAATTAGAATTTAATGGCTGGGAACTGGAGCGTTGAATAACTATGAGAGCTTTAGAATGCTGACTGAATTCAGCAAAGGTGGCGGCGCTTACTAATACAGCCAATAGATCGGTTGGTTGAATTGAATGTTACGATTTATGCTTCAAAGATATAGACGACAAAAACAGTACGCTGCTCTATACAGTCTTGAATATCGTTTTCAGTTAGTCCGCAGTTAGCCAATACTTCTTTAGCAATGTCTTTAGCACCTTCGGTGCTATCTTCATTGAGTAGCGTTGCTAACGCTTTATCTAGATAAGAGGCTGTAGACATACAAATACACCAGAACAACGGTTTCAGGCTTAAACGTATGCAGAGTGGGGGGCGATCATTCCTTTCTATCGAGGTTGGCTAAGCGTTTAATTATCAAAACAATTAAAAAAGGGCGCTAAAGCGCCCCTTTTTTGCAAAGCAATATAAACTTAGCCATTAAATGCTTTGTTGTACTGCTTAGCGAATTTTGCAAGTGCCATACCGTTACAAGCTACTTCAGATGGGTTAACGTTAGTTGCTAGTTTAGCTTTAGTGAACTCAACGTTAGATGTAGCAGCTGCAATACATAGTTTGCTTTCGAAAGACTGAGTCGCTTCTTTGAAAATTGCATTAATATTTGTATTGCTTTTCTCTGCTTTTTTGTAAGCGCGAGCAAAATCAGCAATTGGTGTTTCGTTGCACAGTACTTGGTCTTGGCTGATTGTGCGAATGTTGTTTTGGCGAAGTACGTCTTCAAGTGAGCTGTTAGATTCTACAGCTGCAACGCAAGCCTTTGTAAATTCAGAGCTGTCGCTTGGTTCGAACTCAAAAGCATTAGCAGTAGATGTGATTGCAGTAACAGCAAAAAGCGGCAATAAAAATTTAAACATAACCATTCCTGTAGGGTAAGTGTTAATCAAAAAATCATCAAAAGTTGTGCGCATTTTAACCTCGCGCTCAGCTTAAGCAATTGAGTATTATTTTTATTTAGGATTAGTTTTTCTAATCCAAATGATCCCAAATTGTCACATTTGTAGGGGAAGTGTTAATTGGATATGTTGGTAACGTTATTAACGGCAAATGAAGCCGTTGCTCCCTCAGTAGTGCTGGTTCTTATTGTGGCTTCTTTTTTCACGTCGTTAATGACAGCAACAGTGGGCATTGGTGGTGGTGTGCTACTTTTGGCAGTTATGGCTGGAAGCCTTCCAGTTGCGGCGTTAATCCCCGTTCACGGGCTTGTTCAGCTGGGCTCGAATGGCAATCGAGCTGTGATGACACTTAAGCATATAGATTGGAATATGCTTAAGTTTTTTGCTTTAGGTGCGGTAATTGGGGCCTTTCTCGCATCATTTGTTGTAGTGCAGCTGCCGCTTGTGTTTATTCAATTCGCCGTGGCGGCGTTTATATTATTTTTGGTTTGGGGAAGTAAACCAAAAGCCCAAGAAATGAAGCCCGCAGGACGGGTTATGGCCGGTTTTGTTACTACATTGGTGTCGATGTTCGTAGGTGCTACTGGGCCGTTGGTTGCTGCTTTCGTTCATCGGAACAATTACAGCAAAATGCAAATTACTGGCACTTTTGCTAGCTGCATGACGCTTCAACATGGGTTAAAAGCCTTTGTGTTTACGTTTGTTGGGTTCTCGTTTGTGCAATGGGCTGGGTTGATAGTCGCAATGGTACTAAGCGGAGCGTTAGGCACTTACGTTGGCTTGAAAGTGTTAAAGCGTGTTCCAACACAAAAATTCATGCTGGCTTTCAAGCTGGTAGTGACCTTACTTGCTTTTAGGCTGTTATGGCAGGCTTTCCAAAGTATTTAAATTGGTTAACTAACCAGTTGTGGTGTTCATCACTCTATTGTCGCTACCTTTAATGACAGCATTAAAAAACAAATAAACCCTAGTTTGCGATATCAGTAACTAAGGGTAACTACCTATTTTCTTTTCACGCGACAATACGCAGTCTGTGTTTACGGTTTGTAAGTATTTTTGAAGTGTAAATGTAAGCTTACAGCGTAAAGTCGCTAAGCAGTATTTTTGTAAGCAATGGATGGTAAAACTAACTGCTCAGCACCTATACCAAGCATCGCAATGCGATGAAAAAACAAAATAGGTTGTACCATGTTGAAAATAAAATCTAGCAAAACACTTGTTGTTGGTGCCGTAATGTCTGCATTAGGCGTATCTGCAACATCAGACGCACTCGGCCTTCCTAGGCATTTCCAAACAGAAGATTTATCCGGAATTATCACACCAAGT
>Ga0213840_1000698_pt1 | contig 39039 bp, 31 predicted proteins | sample SWPATP22_FD_160132 | JGI IMG/M metagenome (GOLD analysis project Ga0213840, IMG submission 160132) | Coastal seawater microbial communities from Marineland, Florida, United States - SWPA TP2 #2 | ecosystem: Environmental > Aquatic > Marine > Coastal | place: USA: Florida | collected 2016-08-14 | reverse complement strand
AAATGCGGGGCTTTTTTGATTCCGGTGGTTGAAAAGTCAGGCACACGCTGGCGTATCCCTGCGGCTGCACCGCGCGTTACAATCCCGGGTCGAGGCACCATTCTTAAAGCCCTTGCAGAAATGCGAGGGCTTTTTTGATTCCGGCGTTACTGAATTCTTTCTACGTCTAAATTCCTAATCCACAACACATTCCTGCCTTTAAGCAATGTTATGAAACATTTCAATTAAATTTTTCCGCATATTCTTGCCTACTTTTAAAAATGGGTACTACGCTTACATCATGAAAAGATGTTTAGACTTTAGTCCCACGTTGCTTATTTCTAATGGGCTGTATTTGTTATCTGTTAATTGGCTTGCTAGCTCACATTAGATAAAGGGCGTTGTTTTAACATCGCTCAGAATAAGTAATCAGTGGGCACGTGAGCAAGGAGCATGTATTTGTCGTCTGATAACCGTTCTCAAGAAAACGAACTAAACGTTATGCTGCGTAAGGCAGTAATAGTGGGTATCACCAGTATTGCCATAGCGTGGTTATTGTTTGTTTTTATTTCTCCCGTTATTGGTCTTGTTGCTGCAAGTGCAGCGGTACTGGGTTTGTTACTACTGTATAAAACGGCAATACCTGAAAATAACGCAGCTATACCTGAAGTGCGATTTGAAGCGGTACCGCCCCAGCTGTCAGATAACAACGATATTTTAAAGGCCAGTGGAACTTTGGCAGCATCGTTATCTACTTGCGATGACAATTTGACGGCTATTAAGTCAACGCAAGACGATGCAGTAGAAACGTTGGCAACGGCGTTTGGCAGTTTGAAGTCGCTGGTGTCACAGCAAATAGAGTGCATTGAAGATTTATTAAGTGTTGATAAGGAACACACCTTGTCTTATTCAGACAGAATGCGCACGTTTGCGAAAGAAACTGACGGCACACTAACGCAATTCATTAATTCTACCGAGCAAATGTCGTCGTCTACAGAACAGCTGATGTCGCAAGTTGAAACTATTCAGCAGGCGATGCCTACGGTTATTGAAGCACTTAGTGGTATTGATGATATTGCCGCGCAAACAAACTTACTTGCTCTTAACGCAGCCATTGAAGCGGCACGTGCCGGAGAGGCCGGAAGAGGTTTTGCTGTTGTAGCTGATGAAGTACGCGCGCTATCAACTCGCTCTACGCAGTTTAGTGACGTTATAAAAACGCAGGTGGAAAACATTCGTAGCCTTGTTGATAAACTTACCGATACCGCAAAAGTCGTAGCCTCGCAAGACATCTCCCATGTGGTTAAAGCAAAGTCGCATATTAGTGCGCAATTAGCTGAAATTATCCAAAAAGCCGAGGCTGACTTACACACCACCAAACAAATAGAAGACATTGGCCAACAGCTTGATGAAGCGTTAAGCAATACTATCCGAGGTATGCAGTTTGGCGATATTAATGGCCAGCATATTCAATACACCCAAGATATTGTGAAGTTTATGGTAGAGCGATTAGAAAAGCTCACTGCCGACAACGTTGACGAATTCGTTACTGCGCTTAATGAATACAAAAAAGGCTTAGCTGATAAAGGTAAGAACGATCACAACCCTGTTTCTGCAACCTCGATGGATGCGGGAGAAGTAGAGCTGTTCTAGCGTCAAAATAGGTAGTTCAAGGAACCAGTGAAGGTTGAATGAAAAAGGTGATGTTATGGGAAAACAAATACTAGTAGTAGATGACTCGGTATCAATTAGGCAAATGGTTGAAATGACGTTGAAAGGCGCTGGCTATGCAGTAACTACTGCACAGGACGGCCAAGACGCTTTAGACAAGTGTAAAGGGCACCAATTTGACTTCGTATTGACCGATCAGAATATGCCTCGTATGGACGGCCTAACACTGGTGAAAAGCTTACGTGGCTTAGGTAACTATGCTCGAACACCCGTTGTTATGTTAACCACAGAGGCGGGTGATGATATGAAAGCAAAGGGTAAAGCGGCGGGTGCGACTGGCTGGATGGTGAAGCCGTTCGACCCAAATAAATTATTAGACGTTACGAAACGCGTGTTGGGGTAGTTAACGCGTCCATTCAATTCTCTGGAAGGATTCAGAATGAGCATCGATATTGAACAGTTCCATAGCGTGTTCTTCGACGAAAGCGACGAACACCTTGACGATATGGAACAGCTATTGATGAGCCTTGATGTTGAAGCACCTGATCCGGAGGAGCTCAACAGCATTTTCAGAGCCGCCCACTCAATTAAGGGAGGAAGCGGTATTTTTGGTTTTGATGCGTTAATGAACCTAACGCATGTAATGGAAAACCTACTAGATAAGGCGCGCAATAACGAACTGCAGGTAACCGCTGACATTGTAAACGTGCTGCTTGAAACATTGGACGTATTAAAAGCAACACTAGACGCATACAGAAATGCTTCTGATGTTCCTGAAGATGAAATAGCTCAACGTATTGTAGTGTTAAACAATGCCATTGAAGGGCATCAGCAAGACGCTACAGACTCAATCGCATCACAGCCTTCTGAAGAAGTCGCTAGCGAAGACAATAGTTTTGGCTTTTTCGATGATGAGCCCAGCACATCACAAGCTGTTTCAAGTTCTACTGCCGATAGTAATGACGATGGCTTTGGTTTTTTTGACGACGAGCCTAACATTGAACCTTCTAGCACTACCAAAGCTGATGACGACGGTTTCGGCTTTTTTGATGACGAACCTGTTGGAGTAAAAGACGAAGAAGAGAAAGCACAAGGTTTTGGTTTTTTCGATGAAGATTCATTATCAGGCTCTTCAAGCGAAAACACTGAGGCTAACTCCAAGCCTTTAAATGAAGGTGAACCTAAAGCTCACACACCTCAAGTCCAGCCTTCGAAAGAGGTTATTACAAAAGCGGCTAGTCCAAAAGCATCAAGCAAACCGGTAGCAGCGAAGAAAGCGCCAAACCGAGAGTCAGCATCTATTCGTGTGGATACACACAAAATTGACGCCATGGTGAACTTGGTGGGTGAACTGGTAATTACACAGTCTATGTTGTCTATGGTGGGTCAAGAGGTAGACGGTCAGCTAGGCGAAAGGCTTCAACTTGCTATCGATGAACTTCAGCGTAATACCCGAGAAATTCAAGAGTCGGTTATGTCTATGCGCATGCTGCCTTTAACCGCTACATTTAATCGATTCCCTCGTTTAGTTCGCGACCTTGCTGGAAAGCTTAACAAACAGGTGGAGTTGGTATTGCAAGGTGGCAGTACAGAAATTGATAAAAGCCTAATTGAAAAAATAGTCGACCCACTTACTCACCTTGTGCGAAACAGTGTGGATCACGGTATTGAGTCACCGGAGAAGCGCACCGCTGCTGGTAAGCCAGAAAAAGGCACAGTCATTCTTAGCGCCGAACAAAAGGGCGGCAGCATAATTATCAGTATTGTCGATGATGGTGGTGGTTTACATCGCGATAGAATATTAGAAAAAGCACGAACCAACGGGCTTCCTGTGTCGGACGATATGCCCGACTCGGAAGTGTGGCAGTTAATTTTTCAGCCTGGTTTCTCAACAGCTGAAGCCATTACTGATGTATCTGGCCGCGGCGTAGGTATGGATGTAGTGCGCCGTAATATAGAGTCTATTGGCGGTCGCATCGACATTGAATCGAATGCAGGTGAAGGCTCTGCATTCTTCATCCACCTCCCTTTAACGTTGGCCATTGTAGACGGTATGTGCGTGTCTGTTGGCGAGCAGATATTCGTTATTCCTTTACTCAACATCATTGAGTCTTTCCAGCCCACTAAGCAGCAGCTTAAAACGTTAGGCAACGACACAGTTCTCCATATTCGAGATCAATATTGGCCACTGGTACCCCTTTACGACTTTATGGAAGTAGAGGGAGCGGCAAAGTGCCCTACGCAAGGCATTGTTGTATTGATAGAGAGCAGCAAAAAACGCTTTGGCATATTAGTGGATGCGCTGGTAGGTCAACAACAGGTTGTTATTAAAAGCTTAGAAGAACATTACCGAAAAGTCGCAGGTATAGCAGGGGCCACCATTATGGGCGACGGTAAAGTGGCGTTAATCATCGACGCCGACTCTATCGCAACCACTTATACCTCCAACCAGATAGAGGAGTTGCTTTCATGAGCGAAGCAGTTGCACACCAAAGCGCTATGAGCAGTCAAGATAAAGAGTATTTAAGTTTTGTTTTAGGTGAAGAGCATTACGGGTTGGACATCACCACGGTAAAAGAAATTCGTGGTTACGAACAAGTGACCAAAATAGCGAATGCTCCAGCGTTTATTAAAGGCGTGATAAATCTTCGTGGCGATATCGTTCCTATTGTCGATTTGCGTATTAAATTCAATGTGGGCGAAGCCACTTATAACGACTTCACTATTGTCATTATGCTGAATATTCAACAGCGCATTGTAGGCATTGTGGTAGACGGCGTGTCGGACGTTATTAGATTGTCGGAAGAGCAGGTTTTGCCGCCACCAGAGTTCGGCGTAGCGTTCGATAGTCGCTACTTATATGGCTTAGCTGATGTAGACGAAAGCATGGTCATTCTTGTGAATATAGAGAGTTTAATTACTAGTGACGAGCTAGGTTTGGTTGCACCTGAGAGCGTAACAGAGAGCGCGTAGTAACAAGTTGCTACCTAAACATAAACATGAAATTGGGAACATGAGTTATGGGCGTATTTAATTTTCTGAATGGCGAAGAGTTAAAAACAGCGAAGCACGAAGCATTGCTTAAGTCGAAGATTTTAGAGGCAAGTGCATCAAACCTCTGTGTCATTGATAGTGCAGGTGTAATTGCCTATCACACTGCGGGTTTTTTAGCGTTGGTGAAGAGCTATACCAGCGACTTTACTGCTGAGAATGTTGGCGGCTCGCTAGTTGGCAAGCCAATTGATGAAATTGCTCCCGCCGATATAAGTGTTACCCGAACGCTGTCACAAAGCGGCAATAAAAAACGGTTTGTATCATTGGCCGCGCATACTTTCTGTGTTTCCTGCACGCCACTATCTGATGAACAAGAAGGTATTCAGCTTTATGTATCGGAATGGCAAGACAACACCGAAGCCAAGCGCAATAAGGGGATGGTTGAGGCTATTACCCGCAGCCAAGCCGTAATTTCGTTTACCACAAAAGGTGAAATACTGTCAGCAAACCCTAATTTTTTAAATGCCATGGGGTATCACGAAGACGAGGTTGTAGGTAAGCACCACCGTATTTTTGTTGATAGCGACTACGCCAAAAGCCCTGAATATACCGAATTTTGGAACAAATTAGCCAGTGGAGATGTGCATAGCGGAGAATTCCGTCGCATCAACAAACAAGGCGAGGAGGTATGGATCCAAGCAACCTATAACCCGGTCTTCGATGCCAATGGCAACGTTGAGTATGTCATTAAATTTGCCTCGGATATTACTGCGCAAAAACACAAAAATGCAGATTACGAAGGGCAAATAACGGCAATTAATAAGTCGCAAGCAGTTATCGAGTTCGACTTGGAAGGAACCATTCTTAACGCCAATGAAAATTTCTTGGCGGCGATGGGGTATAGCCTTGGGGAGATAAAAGGGCAGCACCACAGTATGTTTGTCGACCCCGCCTACAAACTCAGTAACGAATATACCGCATTTTGGCAGAGCTTACGTTCTGGCGAGCACAGTGAAGGCGAGTACAAACTCATCGCTAAAGGTGGAAATGAAATATGGATTCGAGCGTCTTATAACCCCATTTTAGACAGCAGTGGCAAGCCCTTTAAAGTGGTTAAGTTTGCCACCGATGTAACGCAAGATAAATTGCGTAATGCATATTTTGAAGGGCAGATTGACGCTATTGGTAAATCTCAGGCGGTTATCGAATTTGACGTTAATGGCAACATTATTACGGCTAACGAAAATTTCTTAAATGCCATGGGCTATCGCCTTGATGAAATTAAAGGTAAGCACCACCAAATGTTTGTTGATGCAGAAACTCGTCAATCGGAAGAGTACCAACGTTTTTGGAGTGAGCTTAAAACCGGAAAGTTCTTTGCGGGAGAGTTCAAGCGTATTGATAAAAATGGCAAAGCAGTATGGATCCAAGCGTCTTATAACCCAATTGAAGACATGAACGGCACGCCATTCAAAGTGGTTAAATACGCTACTAACATTACTGAAGAGAAGCTCAAGAACGCTTATTTCGAAGGTCAGCTAACGGCAATCAGCAAATCGCAGGCCGTCATCGAATTTAATATGGATGGTGTTATTCAAAACGCCAATAGTAATTTCTTGGCAGCCATGGGATATACCCTCGAGGAAGTTAAAGGTAAGCATCACAGCATATTTGTAGATCCCACCTATAAAAATAGCCCTGAGTACGCTGCGTTTTGGGAACAGCTTCGTCAAGGTGTATACGCCAGTGGCGAATACAAACGTTTCAATAAATCAGGGCAGCCCATATTCATTCAGGCCTCGTACAACCCCATCCTTGACCAGGAAGGTAAGCCGTTCCGCGTTGTAAAATACGCGACCGACGTAACAGGCCGAACACTGGCTGTTGAAAGCATTAAAAATGTTATGGCAAGCCTAAGTGATGGCGACTTATTAAAGACTATCGAAGAGCCGTTAGAAGGTGACTTCAAGGTACTAGGCGAGTCTATTAATCACTTTATTGACGAACTCAAAGACACCATTGTAAAAATTCACCACGCAGTAGAAACCATTGATACTGCATCTAATGAAATTGCAACGGGTAATGCAGATCTTTCAAGTAGAACCGAGCAGCAAGCCTCTAGCCTTGAAGAAACGGCTTCTGCTATGGAAGAGTTAACTAGCACGGTTAAGCTAAACGCTGAAAATGCCGACCAAGCAAAAGGCCTGGCCAGCCAAGCGTCTGAAGTTGCTTCTGAAGGCGGAAAAGTGATTGAGCAGGTGGTGCATACCATGGGCGAGATAAATGACTCGGCACAGCGTATTTCAGACATCATTGGCGTGATAGACGGCATTGCATTTCAAACCAACATTTTGGCGCTTAACGCAGCGGTTGAGGCGGCAAGAGCGGGAGAACAAGGTAGAGGCTTTGCGGTAGTTGCTTCGGAAGTACGTACGTTAGCACAGCGTTCGGCAGAGGCAGCAAAAGATATCAAAGCCCTGATTTCAGCGTCAGTTGATAAAATTGGCGATGGAAACGTGTTGGTGAATAAGTCGGGTGAAACCATGTCAAATATTGTAACTGCGATAAAACGCGTGAACGATATTATGTCAGAAATTGCGGCGGCGTCATCCGAGCAAGCCACGGGCATTCAAGAGGTAAGTAACGCAGTTGTTCAAATGGATGAAATGACGCAGCAAAATGCAGCGTTAGTAGAAGAGGCCGCGGCTGCAGCAGACAGCATGAGACAGCAATCGGGTGAGTTAGCACAGCGCGTGTCGGTATTTAAAGTAGGGGGTAAAAGTAAGCCAAGCAGAGAGTCTACGGTAGCCCCAACGTTTTTAAATGGTAATCATCATTTACCCAAAGAACGTGAAGTACCGAAACAGCCCGTGCAAGCGCTTAATCCAGCGTCGCCTGAAGGCGAAGATTGGGAGGCGTTTTAGTGTATGTCAATCATACCCAGCACGGATGCGCAGCGCGAGTTTGCCTACAGCCGAGAAGACTTTGAACACGTTAAAAGTCTGCTGTTTAAACATGCAGGCATCAATTTAGCAAACTCGAAAGATGCCATGGTTTATAGCCGTCTAGCAAGACGGCTACGTGCCCTAGACCTGGGAAGCTTTAAAGACTACCTAGCCCACGTGTCTAAAAACAAAAGTGAAATGGAACATTTCGTTAATGCACTAACAACCAATTTAACGGCTTTTTTCCGAGAGCCTCATCATTTTGAAGCGTTACAGCAATACATAAAGCGCTATCCAAACATAAAGCGTATTTGGTGTGCAGCCAGCAGCACAGGCGAAGAGCCATACAGTATTGCTATGACGGTGGCCGCTACATTAGGTTCATTCAACACAGGAATCAGTATAGTTGCCACCGATATCGACAGCACTGTACTGCAAAAGGCGCGAGACGGCGTTTATACACAAACCAGTATTACGCAGCTACCCAATGCGTACAAATCACAGTTTTTCTACCGCGGCAGGGGCGCACAAGCGGGGAGGGTGAAAGTGGTTGCTGAATTGCAAAAAATGGTGCAGTTCGAACAGCTAAATTTAACCTCTGCACAGTGGTGTGTTAGTGGCCCTGTTGACGTAATTTTCTGTCGAAATGTGATGATTTATTTTGATAGGCCTACGCAGAAGAAAATACTCGAGCGAATGGTAAAAATGATGCCAGCTACAGGGATGTATGTTGCGGGCCATTCCGAAAATTTCACCATGTATCCTTCGCTTGTTACGCCTATGGGCAAAACCCTTTATCGGCCCGTAGCCTAAGCCCGCAACCTTTGAAGGTGTAGCAGCATGAGCCAAGACGAAACGCCAATAAGTTACTTCGATCGGCGCCTGAAAATAGACGCAGTAAAACTGCTTCCCGGACAATATTACGTAACGGCATCAAACAAAGCGCTGGTCACTATTTTGGGCTCGTGCGTTGCCGCGTGTATTTACGATGAAGAAAAGCAAATTGGCGGCATGAACCACTTCATGTTGCCCGACTTAACGGCAAGTAGCGACATTACAAACAGTCTAGCCACTAAATACGGCGTACACGCCATGAATGTGCTTATAAGCCAGCTTATTCGTTTAGGCGCAAGAAAAGAGAAGCTTGTTGCAAAAGCGTTTGGCGGCGGCAAGGTTGTGCAAGGCATGGTGCAGCAAGATATCGGTAACGTAAACGCAGAATTTGTGGTTCAGTACCTAAGTAACGCCAACATTCCACTTAAAAGCTTCGACTTAAAGTCGAACTACGCCAGAAAAATTTATTTTTTTCCAAGTAATGGCAATGTGTATATGAAACGTATTCGCGATTTCCATAACGAAACGCTACAGAACCGCGAGTCTGTCCATTACAAATTGTTATCTGAACAAGCTCAAAGTGGAGAAATACCACTTTCTGAAGCGCTTTATGCTTATAAAAGTTCTGGTTGTTGAAAACTCGGCATTGGTCCGCCAAATGCTGTGCGACATCATTCGTGCAGATAAGGCTTTTTTGCTGGTTGGGGCAGCATCTGACGCTCATGTGGCCAAGCGCATGGTACAAGAGTTTCGCCCAGATGTTATCGCCCTTGATGTTGAAATGCCCAAAGTCAGTGGTGTTCGCTTTTTAGAAGTGATGATGAAAGCTATGCCTACGCCTGTTGTGATGATATCTGCGCTGTCTAAACAAAAAGCTAACGATATTCTGCGTGCGCTGGAATTGGGTGCGGTTGATTATATGGCAAAACCGAAAGTAGGCATTACTTCAGGGGACCAAAAGTATAGCTACGTGTTTACTCAAAAGTTAAAAGCTGCTGCTCGTTCAACACGCTCAAGCCCAACTCATGCTCGAGAATGCCAGCACGCGGAATTACGTAAAATATATACGGCAAAGGTAATAGGTATAGGCGCTTCGACAGGCGGCGCAGAGGCTATAAAAGACGTCATAATGCATTTCCCTAGTAATGCGCCAGCAACGGTAATGTCGCTACATATGCCACCCGGCTTTACAACATCTTACTCGCACAGACTTAATCAGCTTTGCAAGATAGCGGTTAAAGAGGCAAAAGACGGTGAGCAACTGCTACCTGGTAACGCATATTTAGCGCCCGGAAACCGACACTTAATGGTTGAAAAAAAGGGCGCGAACTATTGGCTTAAACTTGATGATGGGCCAAAAGTAACGGGTCATAAGCCCTCTGTTGATGTGATGTTTAGCAGTTTAGCCAAGCACGCCAAGAAAAACGCCGTTGGCGTGTTGCTTACGGGTATGGGGAAGGACGGCGCAAAAGGTATGACTGAACTGAAGCAAGCCGGGGCCGTTACTTTTTGCCAAGACAAAAACAGTTCGCTTATTTACGGCATGCCAAGGGTGGCTATTGAGCTTGGTGCGGCAACTCATATTGTGTCGCTTAGTCATATGTCTGACGCCATCTTAGACACAATAGAGGCAATGAGTTCATGACAACACCGAGCATCAGAGGTTGGCGTGGAGTCTTGTAATTTTGAAGGGCCAATAAGCTACTTCGATAAAAGATTCGAGATAGACGCGGTAAAGATTTTACCGGGGCAATACTTCGTTACTACGCAAGAAAAAATGTTGGTGACCGTATTGGGTTCCTGTGTGGCAGCCTGTTTGTACGATCCGCAAACAGGAGTCGGTGGCATGAACCATTTTATGTTGCCAAGTGTGAACAAAACTGTCGTAGAACTTGAGCAAGACGCATGCATGATAACTAAATATGGTGTGCATGCTATGGAGATATTAATTAACGATTTAGTAAAAGCAGGGGTAGATAAACAGCGCATAAAAGCAAAGGTGTTTGGCGGCGGAAAAGTTGTGCCGTCATTTGTACAGCAAGACGTGGGCAGGTTTAACGCAGAGTTTGTAACGCAGTTTCTTCATACCGAAGGCATTGAGATTTTGGCGAGTGACTTGTGCGACGTATATGCGCGAAAAATATATTTCTTTCCTGCAACGGGCAAGGTGTTAATGAAGCGTATTCACGAGCTTAATAACGCCACTATTATAGAACGCGAAAGCAAACACCGTTGGGAGCTAACACAACAGGCTCCTAGCGGTAGTGTGGATATGTTTGAGGACTAACTATGCCTATTAAAGTATTGGTAGTGGACGATTCAGCGCTAATTAGACAAATTCTCAGCGAAATTATTAAAAGCGAACCCGACATGCAATTAGTGGGCGCAGCGCCAGACGCATTTGTTGCTAAAAAAATGGTTTTAGAGAGAGCGCCCGATGTTATTACGCTAGATATTGAGATGCCCAAAGTTGATGGACTACGATTTCTAGAAGTACTTATGAACGCTCGGCCTACGCCAGTTGTGATGATTTCAACACTTACTGAGAAAGGCGCACAAGCCACACTTCGCTCTTTAGAATTAGGAGCCATAGACTTTGTTGCCAAGCCTAAAATCGGCGTGGCTGAAGGCATGGCTGCCTATCATAAGCTCATTGTTGAAAAAATTCGTACGGCGTCTAATTCAAAGGTTAAAAAATCGGTAGGCTCAGCAACACCTACCGTCAATAAGGTAAGTTACTCTGGTACTGAAAAGCTTATTGCTATTGGGGCTTCTACAGGCGGCACAGAGGCAATTAAAGAAGTGCTAATGTCGTTTCCTGCTAACGCGCCCGCCACTGTTATTACACAGCATATGCCGCCCGGCTTTACATCAACATACGCTAGGCGCTTAGACTCTTTGTGCCAAATGACAGTACGAGAAGCCAGTGGGGGAGAGCGTCTACTGCCAGGGCATGCGTATTTGGCGCCCGGTGATAAACATATGGAAGTAGAGCGAAGCGGTGCCGACTATCGTATTCGTTTAACCGATGGTGAGCGTGTTTCAGGGCATAAACCGTCGGTAGATGTGTTGTTTGGTTCTATCTGCAAAAGCGCTGGAAGCAATGCGCTAGGCGTATTACTAACTGGAATGGGTAGCGATGGCGCCCGTGGTTTACTTGAACTCTTTAACGAGAATTGCGAAACATTTTGCCAAGACGAGGCAAGCTGTGTGGTGTTTGGAATGCCGAAAGTGGCAATTGAAAAAGGTGCAGCAAAACACGTATTACCGCTAGATGCTATGGGTAAGGCAATAATGCAAAGCGTGGAAAAAATGGCTGCTGGCAGTCGTTTGTAAGTACGTGTGTGCGAACATACCTATTTGGTATTGAATACGTGTCGTAAAAGCAATGGGGAATTTAACTTGTTACCCAGTGTTCGCAATGTTTTAATAATGCGCGCTCAACTGCAAGTGATGCTGCTACAGAAAGCTGTTGCTGTGGCCGATACTATGGAAAGACGGGTAGTTGGGCTAGTTAGAATAGAGACATTCTGAACACCAAAAACATATAGCAAATTGCTGAAAAAATAATAAGTCAAATATAACAATGCATTGCGGATTTATTGGTTTTGATAAATCGGTTTTTCATTACAGCGTATGTTTTACAACACCTAAAGAGCCGAAAAGGCCTGCTATATTTGTTTCAGATGTGAGGGCAAATACGCCACTTCTAACGGTATTACACCTATCAGAAATAATAACGAGTAGTTGGGGACTCTTATGAAACAGCACACACTAATTGCATTAGCAGCACTAGCTTTTTCTTCATCAGCACTAGCAAGCGGTGGCTTCGAACCAAACAAAAAAGCCTGTGTAAACGTGGGCAAAGAAATTTCACGTGTTAGCACCGAAATGGACACAGCAAAGTCGAACATTCAAAAGTCTTGGCTAAAGCGTCAGCTTAACGCCCTTAACACAAAGCGTGGCTCTTGCAGCATCAAAGGCTTCGAGTCAAAAGCACCTAAAGCTGTAGCGCAGGTTGCTAAGGTATAATTACCCGTTAAAAAATTAATAATAAAATTAAGCCTTACCTAGTGTAAGGTTTTTTTTATACAAAAAAGCCGGTGCAATTATTTGCACCGGCTTTTGTTTATCTTCAAATACGTCTAGAAGAACATATAGGTTGCGCTTAGCTGCATACTACGCGGCATAATGTAGCGGCCGTTTGGCGAGTCTGGGTTACGTGGATCGCCCTCAGTGATACCTTGTTCGTCCGTTAAGTTGTCAACCGAAAACTGAATGCGAAGCGACTCTGTAGGCTCTACAGTAAAGCCAACGTCTACCTTTTCATAGCCATCTAGTACAACGGTGTTCTCGTTGTTACCAAAGCGGTCGTCTACTGCTGATAGCGTACCGTACACCGTGGCAAACATATCTCCAATTTCGAAGCCATAGCTTGGCGTTACACGTACTTGCCAGCCCGGTTGACGCTGCGCTTCGTTACCTTCGTTAGTAGCACTTGCTGTAATTTCAGTCTCTTGGATCGTAGCATTTACACTTAACGAGAAGCCTGAATCGTGGCTATAACGACCATCTAATTCCACACCATAGGCTTCGTTTGTAAGTATTTCAGCCGGTGCACCTGGGCGACGAACAAAGGTGTCGCCTTTAACTTCGTTGGTAAACGCAGTGGCGAAGAATTGAATTTCTTCATTCATGAACTTATAGCCCAATTCACCCTGAGTAATTTCTTGAATAAGGTCGTTACCTGCTGAGAATGCACCAAAGTTGTCACGGAAGTCGTCGAAATACGGCATTTTATAACCGCGGTTCATACGCACAAACACACCGCTGTTGTCGGTTAATGCGTAGTTTGCACCTAACGTCCACGATGTTTTAGTTTCGTCGTACTGTACCGCTTTTGTAATTACGCCATCTAGGCCCTCATCTACCGTGTAGTTCACTTCGTGATTTTCACGACGAATACCCGCGTCAATGCTTAGGTCTGCGTTGTAATACCAGGTAGAGGTTGCATAAAATGCCATGGTACTAGCGTCGCCTACAGAGTTAATGTCGTAGTTCCAGCCACAGCCTTCAGCGCTGTTATTACATTCAATACCGTTTAGGGCTTCACCGCCTGGTACCAAAACGTGATAAGCATGGTTGCCAAGGCTCCACCAGTCTTCAGCTTTGGTTGTAGCGCTGTAAATACCAAAAGACGCGTCAATGCTATCCCAGCTTTTTGATACTGCCAGATCGTTAGTGAACGACTCGATATCTTTAAGTACTACCCAGCGGCCAATTTGCTGAATTGGCGTGTCTGCATCATAAACTACGCCCGTTACTGCACCCGTTGCCGATTCGCCGTTGTCAGCTACATCACCAACCGTTACCGCAGAACCATTTGGTACAAGACCAAACGTATTGGCAGCGCCTTTTGTAATATTGAAACGATCTATTAGCGCCCAGCCATCTGCTAAATCAAGCTTTAAGCTACCGCCACTAACGTGACCATCCCAGCCTCTACCGTCACCAAAATCGAACGACTCAGTAACATTATCTGCACCATAAGTAATGGTAGCTTGGCGGTTCAACGGCCCAATTTGTGTGTAGTCGGCATCAATGCCTTCAACATTAAGTGGCGTTGGCAAATACCATGTGCCGCGATCGTCAGTTTGGCGTGTGTAAAGGTTTAGCTCGCCGTTGTCGAAAACTTTGGTGATGTTAATGGTGAACTGATTGCCCTGTTCTGAATTAAAGCCAGCATCGCGAATGCCTTGCGAGCTCTTAATGTAACCACCAACCATGTAGTACAAGTCATCGTCTAACGCGCCGCTTGCTACAACGTCTACGCGGTTCAAGCCATAGTCAGAAACCGTATATTTTGCTAATGCTTCTGTGGTGTCGCTACCGCGCTTGAGGCGGAAGTTTGTGGTTAAACCAGGCTGACCATTGCTTACAACAGGGTTAGGGCCGCCGCGCAAACCCTCTACCATTTGAATGGTTTCATCAATTCGGAAAAGCTGTGAGTTTTCTAAAAATGATAGGGTAGGTGCCGGATAAATTGGCGAGCCATCCATTGCAATGGTTAAGAAAGGTGCATCGCCGCCACCCGGGAAACCACGTACAAAAACGTTTGCGCCCGACTCACCACCTGAGCTTTCTACCCAAACACCCGGAATAGCTTTAAATAAGTCGGCTGTAGACTTTGGCGCCAAGCGACCAATGTCACCTGCATCGATGTTTGTTACCGCAAAGCTTGCGTCAATTTTTCTTATTCCTGCGCCACCTGGCGTACCGCTTACAATAATAACTTCAGTATTGTCGCTAGTAGGTTGCTTCGACTCTTCTTGTGCCATGGTAGGCTGCGCCAGTGCTACCGCTACTGCACTGGCTAGCATTCCCTTTGTAAACAACGTTTTCATGGTGTGTGCTCCCGAAAAGTTTATGTTCGTTGCTAATTGAATGCGCTAAACAGGTTAATGAATTGTTATACGCACCTCGATTTGCGAACAAAATAGATCTGTTTGCAATCGATTGCAAGAACAAAATGCAATCGATTGCAAATTTGTTGTTGTATGTTGTTAACAAGGTTTTACGTGTATGCAATGTAGGGTATATTGGTGTAGGGCGTTGAAGGGGCTTTCTTGGCTGGCGTTACGTTTTTGTGGCTGAGCCAGTCGCTAAACTGAAAAATAATCAATACAAAGCCTGCAAATGTAATGCAGCGCCCCAACAAATATGCAGAACAGTATTATTCAGAACACTATTATGCAAAACAGTAGTATTCAAAACGTAGCACCGATCACTGAGACAACCAACATTGGCATCTGAAACTAAACTTACACTGGCTAAGCTAGCAGAACTTGCAGGGGTATCTACCTCTACAGCATCGCGTGCGCTTAACGACAACCCGCTTATAAAACAAGAAACACGCACTAAAATTCAGGCTCTAGCAAAAGCGCATAATTTTAGTGTGAATGCCGCGGCTAGTCGCTTACGTACGCAAAAAACAAATGTGATTGCCGTTATCTTGAATTTAATCGATAACACCGAACAAAGCACCACCGACCCATTTTTATTGAAGCTTGTTGGCGAATTAAATCAAGCACTCAATGCCAAGGGCTATGAGTTGCTACTGTCTAATTCCTTTATGGCAAGCGACGACTGGGCAAACTATTTCATCCGCAGTCAGCGTGCAGATGGCATCTTGGTAATAGGTCAAGGAAAGTCAGACGAAAAAATTGAACTAGCAGCGCAATCGGGAGTGCCTATTGTGGTGTGGGGCGATGCGAAAACCGAAGCTACCTATCCGGTTATTGGTGGTGATAATTTTTCAGGCGGTTATAGCGCTACTAAGCACTTACTAACTCAAGGCGCTAAGCAAATTATTTTCTTGGGCGACCCTGAACACGCGGAAATGCAAGAACGCTATAGAGGGTTTTTAAAAGCCCATGAGGAGCTCGGCATTCTGCCTAGCGAAAATGCCGTTTGTGCTATCGATATCACGTCAAAATCAGCCTATCAATTTATTAACGACCGCATCAAAGCAAACGGGTTAGATTTCGACGGTATTGTTTGCGTTAGCGACATGGTGGCCTTCGGCGCATTAAAAGCCTTGAAAGAACGGTACGTTGGCATACCCAGTGATGTAGGTATTGTGGGGTACGATGACATATCGCTTGCAGAACTTATGCATCCATCGTTAACCACTATAAAGCAAAACACACAGCAAGCCGCTGAGTTAATGGTGGCACAGCTTATTAATCAGTTAGAGAGAAAGCCTACTAGCAGTCAGGTGGTAGAAACGTCGCTTGTTGTTAGGCGTTCAACCAAGCACGACTAAGCTCTTTCGAAGTTAAACAAACGTGTTATGTTAGGTTTTTAGAAGTAATTTGTGCTTCTTTTATCCCTCTAAATGGCCTTTTGGTGTGTAATAGTTGTTGAATGCAAACGTTTGCATTTTGTGATTCTAAATACTACACTCCAGCCTGAATTAGTTAACAGAGTGTTTACACATGTCGCGTTTGTTGGTTATTGCAGCTATTGCTATTAGTTACTACGTCTTTGCCATACTACTTAACAGTGTTGGTACTGTTATTCTGCAATCTATCAACAGCTTCGACATTACAAAGCCGCAGGCCAGCACGTTAGAAGGGTTTAAAGATCTCTCCATTGCGGCGGTTTCTTTTCTGGTTGCCAGCTTCATTCCGCGGGTAGGCTATAAACTTGCCATGCTACTGGGCTTGGCGCTGGTGGCTGTAGCCTGTGCACTTACCCCCAGTGTTGCTAGCTTCTGGTTTATAAAACTACTGTTTGCCTGTATCGGAACTGCGTTTGCGCTGGTTAAGGTATCGGTTTATGCCATTATTGGGCAGCTTTCCTCGTCTACCAAAGCCCATTCGTCACTAATGAACACCATAGAAGGCATATTTATGCTGGGAGTGTTGTCGGGTTACTGGGTGTTTGCGTGGTTTATCGACCCCACTAACGACGCGTCACTTAGCTGGCTTAATGTGTACTACTTATTGGCGGCGCTAGTGGCGCTTACTTTTGTGGTAGTTATGCTGGCGCCAATAAAGCCGGTGGAAAATGCACAGGCAACTAGCGCAGTTAACGCATTTGTAGACATGCTTAAACTGGCCTATAAGCCACTGGTGCTTGTTTTTATATTCTCTATCTTTTTGTACGTGCTTATCGAGCAGGGCATTGGCTCGTGGTTGCCTACCTTCAACAAAGAGGTGCTGGGCCTTCCAACGCAAGTCAGTATTCAAATTACCAGTATCTTCGCCATTGCGCTGGCCGTTGGTCGCTTAACCGCAGGGGCTGTGCTTACTCGAATGCATTGGTACCCATTTTTAAATATATGCCTAGCAGGTATGGCAGTGGTTATGTTGCTAAGTTTACCTTTGGCAGAAAATGTTGCTGATGAAAACATTTCTCATTGGTTTGATGCGCCACTAGCTGCTTTTTTAATTCCATTAATTGGGTTAATGATGGCGCCTATTTACCCCGTTATAAATTCGGTGATGCTCAGCGCTCTTCCTCAAGAAAAACACGCGCCCATGACGGGGCTAATAGTAGTATTTTCTGCGCTTGGCGGTACTACGGGGTCTATTGTCACTGGTTTTGTATTCGATGCGGTAGGCGGTCAGCAAGCATTCTATTTGTCGCTTGTTCCTATCTCCATTTTGGTTGTAACGCTCTTCTTCTTCAAAAAATCTTCGTCTTCACTTGCCTTAAAAGGTACGCAAACACTATGAGTTCTTCACCACATAATTGGCAGGCGTGTTTAGCCTTTTATGCCAGCGATCTATTTCGCGACGTTCAAATGGCAAAGCTGTTTCCAGACAGTAAAACCTTTGCCGATGCAATTGTGAAAACCAGTTTGCAGCAGGCAGTATGCGCCTATGAAAGTGAACTTAAGCGTTGCAAAGAAAACGAGGAAACCATCGATTTAGCTAATTTTGTAAAGCAACACTTTGTTTTACCCAGTTCACAAAACGCTACGTCGAACCAAGTGTTTTCAAACGCAAGCGAGTACATTGACCATATGTGGGATGTACTAACCCGCGCTCCTGATACGCAGTACAAAGATAGTCTAATCGCGCTTTCTCGCCCTTATATTGTGCCCGGCGGTCGTTTCAGAGAAATTTATTATTGGGATAGTTATTTCACTGCCTTGGGTTTACTTGATGCGGGGCGAACCGATATTGCCGTAAATATGCTAGAAAACTTCGTTGATATCTTAAATGAAGTGGGTTGTATTCCTAATGGAAACCGCGCGTACTATTACTCGCGCAGTCAGCCGCCAATGCTTGCACTATTTTTTAATCTATTAAAGCCGTATTTATCAAGTGCGCAAACCCAATACGTTATAGAAGGTTTGAAGAAAGAATACGCATTTTGGATGAAGGGCAGCGAAGACTTTGCCGTATTAGGTTCAAGCAAACAAACTTCGGCATCGCTGCGCGTAGTAAAAATGCCGTGCAACACGTTGCTAAACCGTTACTTCGATACCGAAACTACGCCAAGACCTGAATCGTATAGTGAAGATATAGAAATCGCTGAACACATTGATGCGAACAAAGATGAGTTTTACCAACACATTCGTGCCGCATGTGAGTCGGGTTGGGACTTTAGCTCAAGGTGGCTACAGCAGCCAAATGAACTAGCCAGTATACGCACCACAGAAATAGTGCCTGTAGATTTAAACTGTTTGCTGTACACCTTAGAAGATACGTTAGCTAACGTGTGCACTGGTAGTGACCAAGTATTTTATAAGAAGGCCGCAAACGGCCGTGCGAAGGCCATTAATACTTATTTGTATCAAGAAGAAAAGGGCGGCTACTTCGACTATCACTACCCTTCAAATAGCCAAACTAATGTAGTGTCGGCAGCGATGACAGTGCCTCTTTTTGTTGGAATAGCTAGCCATGAACAGGCCGCGCGCGTAAAGGCAACCGTGTGTGATAGTTTGTTAAAAGCGGGTGGAGTTGTAACTACCACGCAAAGTACTCCTCAGCAGTGGGATGCACCTAACGGTTGGGCGCCGCTACAGTACTTTACCGTTCAAGGGTTTTTAAATTACGGTTTTGAGGAATGTGCATTCAACATTATGAAGCGCTTCAACAAAACTATAGATAACAGCTTCGAAGTAAATGGCGTATTGCTTGAAAAATACAACGTTTGCCAGCCTGAGGTAAAAGCAGGAGGCGGTGAATACGACGTACAGCTTGGGTTTGGTTGGACAAACGGTGTGTATACGCGCTTTCAAACACTACTAAAACGCTAATGCCAGCTACTTAATGCTGGCGTTGGTTCATGCCTAACGACACCACCATGTCATCTAAAACCGCGTTAAGCCCGTCTATTTTTTCATGGGAAATAAAAATGCTCATGCTCGATTCTACATTTAAGTGATCGGCCGTAGCATCGGTTTCAAAGGTAGTGTTCAACGCGTTTTGCACCCTTTCAAAGAACGTGCGAGCGCTGCGCTCTTCAATATTGTGCAAACACAGAATGAACTGTTCGGTGCCAAAACGCCCCAAAATGTCGTTACCACGAGTGGCATTTTGCATAGTCTGTGAAATTTTCCGCAATACGCTATCGGCACGAGTAGATCCCAATTGACGGGTAATTTCCCTTAAGTTGCGTACATCAAAAATGGCAATAGCGATGGCACGGCTTTCTTTAGGCGCAGGCAGTTTGCTTATGCGCGCAATAGCTGTTTCGGCATTAAGTAACTGTGTGGCGGGGTCGATAGCTTTGCTAGCTAAAAGCTTTCTACGTAAAACAAAAGCGATAATACCGCTTAACAATGTCATTATTGCGCCAAGTAGATACAGCGTATTCGTGCGGCGCTTTTCAGCGGCTTCTATTTCAGACTCTAGCGTGTAAATTTTGTTGTAAAGCGTAGCCGAACTAAGCACCCTTGCCGAGTCTTGCTGTTTTACAAATTTTCTATCCACTTCTTTGTCTAGCGCTGTGGCGGCAACTTTAGCTTTTTCAATGTCGCCCAAAGCCAAATACAGCGATAAGTTGAAAGACAAATAGTCTAAATTTTTGCGCAAACGCGGAGGAATATAGTTTTCCTCTTGTTCAAAGCTTTCAATATAGTCTTGCAAGCAAGGTAAGTTGTTGTCGTACAAACACACCTCAGTAGCATGCCAGTTATAGAAAAGCTGACCCAGCGAGCTAGATACCGCCGATACAGCCTCTTTGAAGTCGGATAAAGTAAAAGCAAGCTGCTCGTAGTTACGGGTTTTTCGATAGTAAAACGACAGCGCGTATTGGTAATGATAGTTTGTAAGAGGGGTGTCTATGGTGCTGTTTAATTGGCCATATTCCAAAATGCGCTGATATGCTTCATCGGTTTGCCCACTGCTTAACAGCGACACAATAGCGCTTATTAATATACTTAACTTATTGCTTCCTTCGTATACCTGAAGCCCCATTTCGTGGGCTTTTAAATATTGCTCTGCTGCTAACGAATGCTGCCCAAGGCTGCCGTACAACAAACCAATAGAATTATGAATGTGGGCAAGTTCACCTGGGCTGCCAACGCCAGAGTAACGTTCTAGCACGTTAAACATTTTGCCAAGCCTTTCACCAACATCTGACGAAGCCGAACAGTAAGTAATGAGGTTTAACGAAGAGCTGGTAAAAATATCACTGTGATGTTGTGGCGACGACAACGTTTGCGCTTCATTATAATACTCGCACCGTTTAGGGTTTTCTTGCGCATCGTAAACAAAACCAATTTGGTAAATCGCAGACGCATAGGCGTAAGAGGTTTTATCAATATCGTTTTGAGCTACCTGTTGCTGAAGTAGGCTAAGCGCGTTGGCGTAGTCGCCTCTGCAAATAAGAAATTGGCCCTTTGCTACCGATAGTGCAAATCGCTGTCGTTGAGTTAGCGTGTCTTGTGATAATAGGGTTTCAAGTTCAGGATATAAGGCGTCGTTGGGGCAATCGTAAGTGTGCGCACGCATTTTTGCTAAAGTAGCATCAAAATCTTCGTTAGCACTTGCGGAAAAGCTGAATGCAAGAAAGCTTGTAAGTGCCCAGATTATAAAAGAAATAAGTAAGCGCATGGTAAAACAGAGTTGTCACTTTTACTTCATAATATCGGCTTGCAGCAAGAACTACTACCGAACATCGCTAAAAATGCGCTATTTTTTGTGTCTAAGTGTAACAACTTGGCTGTTTTACAGCCATTATTCTCAAGAGCAGTACAGGCGTTAAAACCGCGTTCGTACTAATGTGTTGGTGGTGAACCAAAGCTAACAAGAATACCTACGCCAACCAGTGCAATGGCCGACCACAACACGGTAGCTTTGGTGGCTTTTTCGCCCAGCACCCACGCAACGCCAAGCGACATAAGTGCACTAGTGGCAATTAGCGTTTGTACTACCGCCGCCTTTGCATAGGCAAAAGCAAACATTTGTAGGTAAATAGCGGCGGTGGTGCCCAATAATGTGGCCATAACAAAGGCAGGCCAAATGCGTTTACCGTTTTCAATAACCGGCATGTACTTGGTTTTGGTAAACGCTATAAAGGGCACTACAAAGAACATGCCGCCAATTAAGCGCAAAAAAGCAGCGCTGGCGGCATCTATTTCGCCTGCGCTTAGAATGTCGCGGCTAACCACAGCACCAACGGCTTGGCAAAGTGCAGCGCCTACGCCATACAAATAACCGCTTGTTGCAAACACATGTGTTGTACTTCGCTTGCGCGCTTTTATCACCATGTCTACCGACAGCAGCACAATGGCAACGCCTACCCACTGCTGCCACGTAATCCATTCGCCAATAAAGGCCATGGCAAACAGCGCAGTAAACAGAGGAGCTAAGGTTTCAGCTACTAATACTGCCTGGCTGTCGCCAATACTTTGTAGCGCCTTAAAAAAGCAAGTGTCGCCAATACCAATGCCTATAAAACCGCTTAATAAAAGCCACAAAACAACGTTGGTGGTTAAACCCATAGGCTGAATAAAAAGCAGCACTACCGCCAAAATGGCAATAGATATTAAGCCTTTCCAGAAGTTCATGGTTAGCGGCGAAAACGCGTTACCCGTCCCGCGAAATAAACGTGCGGCAATGGCCCAACAAAGGGCAGTACCTAGCGCAGCAAAAACACCCATTAAACACCTGAAAATACATGCAATTAAAAAGAGCGGCTATGCTAATGCATGCAATTACTGGGGTAAACTTAATTTATATTTGTGTGCTTCATAAACCCATAGCAGTCAAACAACGTAAATACACGCACAAAACATTTCAAAAAATAAAAAGCAGTACAGAGGTAAAGTGATGAACTTAACGGGTATTAAAGGCGTAATTTTCGACTTAGACGGTACGTTGGTAGAGTCGAGCTTAGACTTTACGAAAATGCGCGCCGATGTTGGTTGCCCACAGCACGAAGACATTCTTACCTTTGTAGATGGCATTTCATGCGAAACCACCAAAGCCAATGCTCATAACACCATTTTGCAGCACGAACTAGAAGACGCGCAAAACGCCAAATGGCTAGATATTGGTAAAGAAATGGTTGAAAAGGCACAGGCGCATAATTTGCCCATGGCCATAGTAACCCGCAACTGCCGCCAGGCTACTGCCATTAAATTGGCTAACAATAATATACCGATAGACTACGTATTAACCCGTGAAGATGCCCCCGCCAAGCCCGATCCAACGGCGCTATTAATGGTAGCAAATACATGGCAGCTTCAACCTGAAGACTGCCTGTATGTAGGCGACTTTATTTATGACCAGCAAGCCGCCGAAAATGCTGGTATGAAGTGGTTGTTGGTTTAGATTTTAATTGCATCTCCATCCGGTGGAAGGGGAAGTTCTGGCAATATCGTTTCGCTATGGATGACGATAACTGCTTGACTGTAGGCTCCACCATATACATTAGTATAATCTTGCTCAGTCAGCTCTTGCATATGTTTTTCTTGTTCGTTATTCATATTTAACACTCTCTAAAACTATTTGAAATTAATTGCTTTTGTTTAGCGCTTAATAAAGTAGTTCATTTGCTGGACATATGGATATGCGAAAAAGGACAGAAGTATTTGTCGTCAGTCTCGCCAATGTTTTTGGCTCATTTTTACTAATTTTTTCATTACTACACTCAAATAGCACATTCGCTTTTGGTGCAACTCTTCAAGGGAAAACAAAGTTCTCTGGTATACCTTCTGGAATTATAAGGGACATAGAAGTAATTGGAGATGCTACTTATATAGCTTCAGAGAACGGTGTTTTTCGTATCCTAGGGAGTCATTCCGAACTTATTCCATTTGGAGATAAACGAGAGCAGCGGGGAACACTTTCCGACTTATATTTTGATAATAAAAACACATTGTGGTTGGTAGAGAATGGTGTTGGTGTTTTTTCGAAGAATTTAATTACTGGTAAGACAAAAGAACATTTTACACAGGCTTTGTGGCCCAAATTTGCTTGGAAGATTGTTGAATCTGAAAACTATCTCATTGTCTCTTTGATCAAAGGTTTTTTGGTTGTAGACAAATATTCGGGCGAAGTTTTACCTTGGGGTAAAGTTTTAGAAGGAGTTAAAAATGTATTTTCTATCGCAAAGGTTGCTGAGCATCGTGTGATGCTTTCATCTTCTAATTTCCTTTTCATAATTAATTTAAAAGACAAGGAAATTAGTAAGTATGCCATTTCTGAATACTTTCCTAAGCTGTCTTCAATTTCTGTTGTCTCAATTTTTAAAGATCACATCTTTATTGGGGGAGCAGAAGGAATTTACAGAATTTCTACATCGCTAGACACTGAAACAACAATTTTTTTTCCCATCGAGAGAAAGGGAGAGTCGGTTCACGGTATTGACGATATATTCTTTACTCAAGACGGAAGGGTTTTAGTAGCCGCGGGTGGGCTTTTTGAGTTAAACGATGGATACATATCCGTACCTGATTACATGGCTCCTTTACTTAATAGTGAGAGTATTAAAAGTATTGTCAAAATAAGTGAAACTTCTCGCGGAGAAGTTCTTTTAGCTTCTTCACAGCTTGGTCTTATAGTTCTTACTCAGAGCCACAAATCAATCAACTTAGTTCATGAAGGAAATGTCGTCTTAAGAGAAAACATTAAAAGATTTGGTACGACCATAGATGGAAGAGCGTTTGTAACCACCACTAAAGGAGATAAAGAACTTAGCCTAAGTTCTGGCAACGTCTCTGACTACGTTGATACAAGTATTGATTGCGAAACGATCGAAACTGTATCTCTAAGATACCCGGTAACAGCATTGCCAAGTTCATCAATCAATTGTGGGGAAGATTTTAAATTTAAATTTTCAGATGGTGATTCTTCTTTTCTTTATCATGAAAATGGTGAAGAGAGCTATTTCAAGATTTTGAACAGAGGAGAAGTTATCGATAGGCTTCCTGCGCCGCCCAACGTTGTAAGTGCTTTTCTTTCTTCTTCCGGAGAAATAGTTGGTTTTGACTCAAGCAACTCTGTCTTCATGCAAATGACCCGATTCAATTGGAGAACTTTTAGCCCCAATGCTGAAGGGTGGGGAAACATTCATTGTTTAATTGAGCACGGAGATGAATATCTGATCTGTACTTCTGGTTATGGAATTAGGTCAATTAATAAGAATACAGGGGAGATAGGGACGTCAAAGATTTTAGAGGGCGAGAATGTTCGATTCATTCGTGGAGGCATAAAAACCGTTGACGGTCATCTTTGGTTTATCACAAATATGGGGCTCTATTCCTATTCAGCAGACGGAGACTTGACACTATATACTGAAGTTCAAGGGATTTTTGATAGTGATTTTGAATACGGTGGAATTGCACAGCTTGGTGAAAAACTGGTCGTCTTAGGTGATAGATACTCATATATACTAGATGAAGATAAAGCGATAAGGGCTTCTTCAAAAGCCCTCAGAGATCTGGGCGAAGTCGTAATTTCAAAGGTCACCATAATCGACTCACAAGGTAATGTGGAAATATTTTCATCACATGCTTTGACAGAAATCGAGTCGATTGAGCTTGAGTATGATTTCAATGAATTAGAAATTGTTTTTCAATCAAACAACTTATTACTTCCTGAAGTTCAAAGTTTGGAGTTTAGGATATTAGGTTTAGACGGTGAGTGGAAAGAGCATCCTAAGTCACAAGCTTATCTCTCATTATCTGAACTTGATCACGGTGACTATCAAATTGAGGCTAGATTGCCTGGTGAATCAAATGTTGTTACTAAACTTGCATTCACAGTAAAGAAACCGGTCTATTTTCAACCTCTTGCGGTTAGCCTCTACTGTATTTTGTTCATTGCTGTTATTGCGTTGTACCGTTTTAATCTGATTCAACCTCGCTGGAAACAATTCCAAACCACCAAACTCTACAAAGCCCTTACACGCTACGAAATAACAGACGGCCAGTCTAAGTTTGAGAAAATGCTGCGAAGTAAAGAGTTGGTTATTAGTGATATCACTCACGAATTAAGAACACCTCTTCAAATTATTAAAAGCACCATAGACGAAGTGGGTGATTCACCTGTTCAAAAGGTTAAAGCTATAACCAGTATTGAACAAAATATGAAGCGAATTGAATTACTTATCGACCAACTAAGCGAAGACCTTCCAATAGCGAAAAATAAACGAGAAAACTACCGTGCTTATACCGTAGAGGCAGCGCGCATGATTGTGTATTCACTCGACCCTTTGGCAAATCAAAAGCGTCAGAACCTTGAAATAAGAACGCGTGGAAACAAGGAATTAAGTATTGCTTTGCTTAGCGATAGCTTAGAGAAAATACTGACTAATCTTGTCCAAAATGCAATTAAATATACGCCAGAGCATGGCAACATTCGCGTGGTTGTGTCACTTGACAGTAAACACTTAAAGATAGTTGTTTCAGATAACGGTCCAGGTATCCCTAAGCATCAGCAATCGAATATATTTAACCGTTTTACACGAGGAAAAACACAGGAAAACGGAGAAGGTATAGGCCTTTCTATTGTTAAAAGCCTCGTTGATTTAAACCAAGGAAATATCACTTTAGACAGTGAGGGCGAAGGCTGCAAGTTTACAGTCATTCTGCCAGTAGATGACATTGAGTTTATCAATAGTCAGTCGCAAGTAGACCTAGCAGATGATTCTCAAAAAAGAAGGAAATCATTGCTTATTGTTGAAGATGACAGAGAATTCAGAACCTTCTTATTTGACTTGCTTTCACCAAAGCATCGGTGTTTGGTAGCAAAAAATGGTAAACAGGCGCTAGATGTTTTAAATCGTTTTATGGTCGACCTTATTATCACCGATCAAATTATGTCAGAGATGGATGGGCTAGCGTTTGCAAAGGAAGTACGAAATCATAATGTACACGCCAATACTCCTATACTGATGCTTACTGCGAAAAACGATCGCGAAACCGAGAGGCTTGCTATCGAAGAAAAAATTGATTATTTCCTGACGAAACCCGTATCCAATGACGAGATAAAACTTCGTGTAGAGCACTTACTCTCTGTTCGCGAAAGTCAGCAGGGCAGCGAGGTTAGCAGCGATATTCCGGTGTTCAAATACGGTTGCTTGAAGATCCCTGAATTTACTAACGAAAAAGATATGGCGTTTTACCTTAATTTTATCGCTGTATTAGAGAAGAACTACCACGAAGAAACGTTTAGTAGGGATCAAGCGGCGGAACAACTTTTGATGAGTGGAAGAAGCTTGAATCGTAGAATGGCCGAACTGTTCGAATATAATTTCAGTGAATTCCTATCGCGCTATCGTGTAGAGAAATCCATACCTTTGTTATTAGAAGGAAAGACAACTCTTGATACGTGTTTAGACGTGGGGTTTGGTACGGCGACGTATTTCTCAACGTCATTCAAAAAAGTAATGAAACTGCCGCCTAAAAAGTACATCGAGCAATATCATAAAACAGCAGTCGAACAGTGCTAAATATACCTACGCCTCTCTGCCAAAAAGCCAATCAACATAAACGAGGCTACATAGCCTGCCCCCTGGTACTGCCAAGGCAAGTAGGCTATTACGTGCTTTAAAAAAGGTGCGCCGTACAAGGTTAGCGCACCATAACCAAAAGCACACAGCACTACGAATAAACTTACGCGAATAATAAAATGGTAGGGCGCTAGTATGCGCTTTACATGGCCGTTAATAATATCGCCGTATACCACTAAAATAGTGGCCATAAGCATTATGCTCATTTCGGTGTAGTAGGGGCTTAATGCGCGCGAAAGGGCGCTAAATAATTCACTCATAACGTACTGCGTTTATAAGGTTTTTAAAAGACGATAAAAGCATGGTAACCGCTTCTGTTTTTTCACAAAAGCGGTTTTTTAAAAGGGTGAAGGTAGGTTGTTGGTGCTGGAAGAAAAGTGTTTACCCTTTGCTTACTCTAGCATTTAATGCACTTACTGCTTTGTAACCCTGCTCTACCGTGGCTATACGGTCGGTGGTGTGGTCGCGCTCTACAAATTTGTGTTCAATACCGGCCAGTTCACCATGGGCAAATATGTCTTTAAAATCAATGGTGCCTTTACCTACATCGGCAAAGCCGCCATCTTCTGCCAAGTCTTTTACATGCCATAGCTTAAAGCGGCCTGGGTAAGCTTTAAAATAGTCTACCGGGTTCTTACCTGCTTTAACTGTCCAGTAAAGGTCTAGCTCCATGGCTACAAGGTTAGGGTCGGTTTGAGTAATTAGTACATCTAGCGGTATTTGTCCGTCGCGGTTTTCAAATTCAAAGTCGTGGTTATGATAGGCAAGGGTAATGCCTTCCTTTCTGCAAGCTTCGCCTATGTTATTTAGTTTTTCAGCCAGCGCTTGGTAAGGGGCAATGCCTTCGCCACGTTGCGCGCTGCTTAACCAAGGAACAACCAAATACTTATGGCCAACGGTCTGGGCATCGTCTAATACTTTATTTAAATTTGTGTCGAACTCTTCAAGCATAATGTGGGCTGAAGGGGCAGTTAAGCCGTTGTCGTTAAGAAGCTGTTTAATATGTTTTGCGCTGTGGTCGAAATACCCAGCAAACTCCATTTCGGTATAGCCAATGTCTGCCACTAATTTTAACGTTGCAGGCACACTTACTTTCATAATATCGCGCAACGTATAAAGTTGAAGTCCTACGGCATTTGCAGAATTTGAATGCATAACGGCGCTATCCTTATGACTATTCGCCAACACCATTGGGGCACTTAACGATGCCAGTGCACCACAAGAATATGTCATAAACTGTCGCCTTGTTATTGCGGCGTTTAGGCTATGCATTGGTGTATGGTGTTGTTTTAGGTTCATGGCGTTGTCCTTGTGCTTTTATAGTTAGCGTGGTGCGGCTACACCGGTACTCTCTCTTACAATTAATTCAAACGGCATAATTACTTTAGGCGCTTTCTTAATTTTGCCGTTTAGTAGGTCAACCAATAGCGTTACTGCTGTTCGGCCAAACTCTTCCGCAGGCTGAGCAATGGTAGTTAGCGGTGGGTCAACAAACGCTGAAAAGGCAATGTCGTCGAACCCTGCAACTGAAATGTCGCTTGGCACCTGTAAGTTTGCTTGTTTAAATGCTTTCATTGCGCCAATGGCGGTTTCATCGTTTTCACAAAATACAGCGCTTGGCCTGTTCGCTAGTTCGCTAATAGTAACTCCTGCGTTGTATCCGGCTTGTAAGGTAAAGTCGCCGTCAAACAATAGGCTTTCATCAAAGGTAATATTCGCATCGCGCAGAGCATCTTTGTAACCGTTAAGGCGCTCTTGTGTTAACGGGCTAGATTGCGGCCCTTTAATCATGGCAATACGTGTATGGCCAAGCGATATTAAGTGCTCTGTCATGGCCTTTGCGGCAGCGCGATTATCTAAACTCACCACAGGGTATTGCCCGTCTTCAATAACTTCACACGCGTTTACCATTGGCAGTAAACCGTTGTCGTTTATCATGCTGGCATCGAAAGGGTTGTGTGCACGCAGCTGAATAAGACCGTCGGCTTGCGACGTACTTACCATTTTGGCGTAGTGGTTTTCTATATCGTTATTACCAAGTGTGTTTGCTAACAAAATGGAATAGCCCAATTCGGCAGCAGCTTCTTGCATTCCGCTTATAACCCGTGCAAAAAACACATTCGCCACGGTAGGTACCAGCACTACTAAATTGTGCGTTTTACCCGACCTAAACTTAACCGCCATAAGGTTTGGCTTATAACCCACCGCTTGTACGGCAGCCATAACCTTATTGCGCGTTTTCGGCGACACCCGCTCTGGTTGTTGCAGTGTTCTCGACACTGTAGCCACAGACACACCAGCGTTGTCTGCTACATCTCTAATATTTGCCATTTACTTCAATCGTATGGTTAACGCTTGTGCACATTGTACCCTTAAGGCTTTTAGTTTCTGAATACTTCAATGTTTCTTCACTACAACAATATGCCATGCATTTTAAAATGTAACCGTTTTCATATTTAGTAAAGAATACCTACTTTTGCATCAATATCAAATGCAAGATGTAGTTTATTTGTAAAATCCATGGCCTTTCTTGGTCGCTTTTATCTCCCTGTTTTCTGTTTTTGGCAGGTTAAAATGGCTTATATGTAAATTATTCTTTAACAGTTTGCTGCGTTTCGTGTTGACAACACAAAATGTAACGGGTTACATTTTAATGCATTAAGTAAGGTCAACATGCAATAGCGTGAAGAGGATAAACAATGCAACCAATTCGAATGGGAATGATAGGTGGCGGCGAAGGTGCATTTATTGGTGCTGTTCATCGTCATGCAGCAGGTCTAGATGGTCATTATCAATTGGTATGCGGTGCGTTCAGTCGCAATGAAGACAACAATGCACGAACGGGTAAAAGCTTAAACGTTGAAGCTTCTCGCTGTTACGCCAGCTGGCAAACCATGTTAGAGCAGGAGCTTGCATTGCCTGAAGAACAGCGCATGCAAGTAGTGGTTATTGTTACTCCAAACAACCTTCACGTTCCCATTTCTATCGCCGCGATAAAAGCGGGTTTTCATGTATTTTGTGAAAAGCCAGCAGGCGTAAGTTTTGGCGAAGTGAAAGATCTACAAGATGTTATTCATGCCAATACCAGTCTTTATGGGTTAGCGCACACCTATTTGGGGTATCCCATGGTATGGCAGGCGCGTCATCTAGTTACTAGTGGCATGCTAGGAAATATCCGCAAGGTATACGTGGAATACCCTCAAGGTTGGCTATCGGCTGAAGAAGAAACCCATAACAAACAAGCGCAGTGGCGAACCGACCCCGCTATTTCAGGGGCAACGGGAGCAATGGGCGATATTGGCACCCATGCGTTTGGCTTAGTTGAATTTGTATTAAACGACTCGGTAACCGCGCTAAGCGGCGAACTATATACCCACGTTGAAGGCCGTCGGCTAGACGATGATGGCGCAGCACTTATTAAAACGAAGCAAGGTGCTACAGGTGTGCTAATTGCCTCGCAGGTTTGTGCAGGTGAAGAGAATGCGCTGAAGATTCGTGTTTATGGCGACAAAGGCGGCCTAGAGTGGCAGCAGATGCAGCCCAATTCAGTTATCTACCGCCCTACCGATGCGCCGTACCAAGTATTTAGAGCTGGGCAAGGTAATGTAGGGCTTTGTGATGAAGCGTCTTCACGTTGCCGCACGCCTAGTGGTCATCCAGAAGGGTATCTCGAGGCCATGGCAAATTTGTATACCGACTTTGCGAAGGCTATTCGAAATGGTAATTCTGGCAAAGCCGAAGGTGTACCGGGCATTAATTCAGGGCTGCGCGGTATGGTGTTTATAGACGCTATGCTGGCCAGCAGCGGTAGTGATGTTAAATGGACGCCATTAAGTGAAGAAGGCACGAACTAATGCGTTACACACTAGTGCACTGCAATATTGGCAAGCCATCAGATAAGCAAAATGAACTGAAGGAAAGGCGGGAACATGGCGAATAATCAACAAGCAATTAAAGGCCCTGCTATTTTTCTAGCACAGTTTATGGGCGACAGCAGTCCATTCGACACCTTAGAAAATATGGCTACGTGGGCGGCATCGTTAGGTTACAAAGGTATTCAAGTGCCTACCGACCCAAAGCTGTTCGACTTAGAGAAGGCGGCCGAAAGCCAAGCTTATTGTGACGAAGTTGCTGAAACATGTCGTAAAGCTGGCGTGGAAATTACCGAGCTATCTACCCATCTACAAGGACAACTGGTGGCTGTGCATCCCGCTTACGACGAGCTTTTCGATAATTTTGCTCCCAAGCATTTACACGGAAAGCCGCAACAGCGTACCGAGTGGGCTATTAATCAGCTTAAATGCGCCGCAATTGCCAGCAAGCGTTTAGGGCTAAAGGCACACGCTACCTTTTCAGGTGCGCTTATGTGGCATTTAGTTTATCCGTGGCCCCAGCGTCCGTCGGGTTTAGTAGAACAAGGCTTTGCTGAGCTCGCAAAGCGCTGGAAGCCAATTTTGGATGCGTTTGACGAAGCCGGTGTTGATGTTTGTTATGAAATTCACCCTGGCGAAGACTTGCACGACGGCGCGTCTTTCGAGCAGTTTTTAACAGCGGTAGATAACCATCCACGCGCCAATATTTTATTCGACCCCAGCCACTTTGTGCTGCAACAGTTAGATTATCTCGATTTTATCGATCGTTATCACAGCCGTATAAAAATGTTTCATGTAAAAGATGCCGAATTTAACCCTAACGGTAGAAATGGCGTTTACGGCGGTTATCAAGACTGGCAAGAGCGTGCAGGGCGTTTTCGTTCGCTAGGCGACGGGCAAGTAGACTTCAAAGGTATTTTTAGCAAGCTTACCCAATATGGGTTTCAGGGGTGGGCAGTACTTGAATGGGAGTGTTGCTTAAAAGACAGCGCGCAAGGAGCAGCTGAAGGCGCGCCGTTTATTGCATCGCACATTATAGAGCCAAGTAAGTATGCGTTTGATGATTTCGCTGGTGGTGAAGTAAGCGATGAAAAGAACAAGCGTATTCTGGGGATAGTGCGGTAGTTCAAGCGCATAAGGAAAACAATAATTATGATTACCCTACGACTCAGCATCATGATGTTTCTACAGTTCTTCATTTGGGGCGGCTGGTTTGTCACGCTTGGCACCTATTTGTCGAACACACTTCAGGCGAACGGCGGCCAAATAGGCATGGCGTTTTCTACCCAAAGTTGGGGGGCTATTATTGCGCCTTTTATTGTGGGGCTAATAGCAGACCGCTTCTTTAATGCAGAGCGCATTTTAGGTTTGCTGCACTTAGTTGGCGCAGCGCTAATGTACTTCATGTATCAAGCAAGTGATTTTGCCAGCTTCTACCCTTATGTTTTGGCATACATGATTGCCTACATGCCCACTTTAGCGCTGGTAAATTCGGTGTCGTTCGGGCAAATGGACGACCCATCAAAACAGTTTGGAAAGGTTCGTGTGTGGGGTACGGTCGGCTGGATTGTGGCTGGACTTATGATTAGCTATGTTTTTTCATGGGATTCCGCACAGTCTATTGCCGACGGTATGCTTAAGAACACATTCTTACTTTGCAGTATAGCGTCGTTGGCGTTAGGTGTATTCAGCTTTACGTTGCCCAACACGCCGCCGCAAAGTAGTAATCAATCGGTTGGTTTGCGCGATGTATTGGGGCTAGATGCGTTAGCCCTGCTTAAAGATAAGAACTTTTTGGTGTTCTTTTTATCTTCTGTGCTTATTTGCATTCCACTGGCGTTCTATTACCAAAATGCTAACCCGTTTCTTACTGAAATAGGTGTTGAAAACGCAACGGGTAAAATGACGTTGGGTCAGGTATCTGAAGTGCTGTTTATGCTGGCACTACCGGTTTTCCTTAACCGCTTCGGCATTAAATTAACCCTAGTCATTGGTATGGCTGCCTGGGTAATTCGTTACGCCTTGTTTGCTTTTGGTAACGCCGACGACGCCTTGTTCATGCTTATCATCGGTATAGCCCTTCACGGTATTTGCTACGACTTCTTCTTTGTATCTGGGCAAATTTATACCAATGCAAAAGCTGGCGAGGCTGTAAAAAGTGCTGCACAAGGCTTAATTACCTTGGCGACTTACGGCGTTGGTATGTTAGTAGGCTTTGCTGTTGCAGGTGCTATTACCGACACTTACACGCTGGAAAGTGGTGCGCATAGTTGGCAGCAAGTATGGCTGTTCCCAGCGGGCTTCGCTGCAATTGTACTGGTGTTGTTTGCTTTGCTGTTTAAATCTGAGAAGGTGCAAACAGATGCATAACGAAAATCACAACCTAACGCGCCGTAAACTTTTACAAAGCATGGCTATAACAGGGGCTGGCGCGTTGGCGGCAATGCCCGGTTTCTCGGTTGCTCAAAACGCTAAAGGCGTTGCCGCTAACAATAGTACAGAGCAAACAAGTACCACAAAACCATTACTAAAAGGCAATGTGAATCATTCGGTAAGCCGCTGGACTTATGGCGATTTGTCTATTCAAGAACTGTGTAAAACCGTTAAGTCACTTGGCTTTAACGCTATTGATTTGGTTGGCCCTGAAGACTGGCCTGTTCTTAAACAGTACGGCATCAATTCTTCAATGTGCAATGGCGCAGAAATTAGCTTAGAAGAAGGGTTTATTCACACCGAGCTTCACGACGAACTTGAGTCTCGCTACCTCAAACATATCGACCTAGTAGCAGACGCAGGCTACACAAACCTAATTTGCTTTAGCGGTAATGCTAAAGGTATGTCGCCAGAGCAAGGTTTACTAAACGCTGTTAGTGGTTTAAAGCGTATCCTGCCTTATGCCCAGCAGCGTGGCGTTGTTATTTATATGGAGCTATTTAATAGCAAAATAGACCATCCCGACTATATGGCAGATAACTCGGCGTGGGGTATAGAGCTATGCAAAAGGCTTAACAGTCAGCATTTCTCTTTGCTTTACGACATCTACCATATGCAAATTAATGAAGGAGATATCATTCGCACCATTCGTGAAAACCATCAGTACTTTGGTCACTACCACACTGCGGGCGTGCCTGGTCGCCACGAGATTGATGCTTCACAAGAATTGAATTACCCAGCTATTGCCAAAGCCATAGTTGATACCGGGTTTACAGGCTACTTGGCTCAAGAGTTTATCCCAACACCTAAAACCGAGGCCGGCAGAATTGAATCGCTTAAAGACGCGATACAAATCTGTGATGTGTAATGTGCCACAGGCACTGCGACGAATTAAGCGATTAAGGATGTGTTATGGCAACAAATGAATACGATGCAATAGTTATCGGATCTGGCATCAGCGGCGGGTGGGCAGCCAAGGAGCTTACCGAGAAAGGTCTTAAAGTGTTAATGCTTGAGCGTGGTAAAAACATCGAGCACATAAAAGACTATCAAAACGCGCATAAGGAAGATTGGGATTACCCGCATCGCGATTTGCCTACACAAAAAATGAAGCTGGATTACCCTGTTTTAAAACGAGACTATCCACTAAATGAAAAAACCTTAGGTATGTGGGCAAATGAAAAAGAAAACCCTTATACCGAAGACAAACGCTTTGATTGGTTTCGAGGTTACCACGTAGGTGGTCGCTCATTGTTGTGGGGGCGCCAAAGCTATCGATTAAACAAAGAAGACTTTGAAGCTAATGCCAAAGAAGGTATTGCTGTTGATTGGCCCATTCGCTACGAGGATTTAGCACCGTGGTACGACTACGTGGAGAAGTTCGCTGGTATCAGTGGTAATCGCGACGGGTTAGATGTGTTACCTGATGGTATTTATCAGCCACCAATGCCGATGAATATTGTAGAAGAAACGGTGGCTGCCCGTGTTAAGGAAGCCTTTAAAGGTACCCGTCATATCTTGCATGGCCGTACGTCAAACATGACAAAGGGTAAACCTGAAGAAGGACGTGTGCACTGTCAGTATCGAAACAAATGTTGGCTAGGCTGTCCTTTTGGTGGGTACTTCAGTACACAGGCATCAACATTACCTGCTGCGGTTAAAACCGGGAACCTTACGCTGCGTCCGTTCTCCATTGTAAAAGAGATCCTTTTTAATAAAGACAAGCAGCGCGCCACAGGCGTAGAAATCATCGATGCTGAAACGAATCAAACCTACGTATTCAAAAGCAAGATCATTTTCGTAAATGCATCGGCGCTTAATTCTGCTTGGGTGTTAATGAACTCAGCAACTGATGTTTGGGAAGGCGGTCTAGGTAGCAGCAGCGGAGAGCTTGGCCACAATGTAATGGATCATCATTTCCGCGTAGGTGCTTCGGCAGAAGTAGAGGGCTTTGACGATAAATATACTTATGGTCGCCGTCCTTCTGGTTTTTATGTCCCTCGCTTTAGAAATTGGGGTGATGATAAACGCGATTATTTACGCGGTTTTGGTTATCAAGGCAGCGCAAGTCGCTCGGGTTGGCGCAAAGATATCGCCGAAATGGGCATAGGTGCTGGATTGAAAGATGCCATTAGTGAGCCTGGCCCTTGGACGATTGGAATGACTGCATTCGGTGAAATGTTACCCCATCACGACAACCGTATTTACCTTAATAAGAAGGTTACGGATAAGTGGGGATTACCTGTTCTTGCCATGGATGTTGAAATTAAAGAGAACGAACTGAAAATGCGCAAAGACATGCAGCAAGACGCTGTTGATATGTTCGAAGCGGCCGGCCTCAAGAATGTGCAGGGTTGGGACGCCACTTATGCGCCGGGAATGGGTATTCATGAAATGGGAACCGCGCGTATGGGGCGCGATCCTAAAACCTCGGTACTTAATGCGCATAATCAGGTATGGGATGCACCCAATGTATTTGTAACAGATGGTGCTGCAATGACATCGGGTAGCTGTGTAAATCCATCTCTTACATACATGGCATTAACTGCTCGTGCGGCAGACTTTGCAGTGGAAGAGTTAAAGCGGGGTAACTTGTAATGGAACGAAGAGCACTATTAAAGCTTATTGCTACAGCCACGGGTACAGCCATGTTTGCAGGCAACGCGCTTGCCTATGAGAACTTACGCCCTGTGCCACTAAGCGCCACTTTATTTACAGGCGAAGATGTAGCGCTTTTCAATGAAATGGCCGAGGTGATTATTCCGCAAACCGACACTCCCGGAGCAAAAGCAGCAAACGTGGGCCAGACAATGGCGGTTCTAGTCACCGATTGCTACACGCCGCTACTTCAAAAGACGTTCAAAGAAGGCGTAGCCACCATTAATACTTTGTGCCAATCGAAGTACAACAAGGCATTTTTGCAGCTAGATATGCAACAACGAGAAGCGTTATTTAACGAACTTGATGTTGAAGCAAAGGCCGCTAATTTAGCGAACCGAGTTTGGCAAGGTGTTGAAACGGGAAAACCCAGCCAATGGGAACCCGGAACTGATGAACCAACGCCGCACTATTTCACGTTGTTGAAACAACTAACATTGTACTGCTTCTTTACTTCGCAAGTTGGGGCTACCAAGGTATTGCGTTATATATCCATTCCCGGCAAATACGACGGAAACGTACCTTATAAAAAAGGTGATAAAGCGTGGGCTACCTAGCAGCAAGGTGTATCGAAACAGTACAACTAAGTAACAAATAAATTATCCAACAGATAATTAAGTACAGCGTACAACAACATAAACGTATTTAGGCTTTAATAAATGAACAAAATATCAGTAGCAAAAGCATTCGTGCTGTTTTCGCCAGTCATGTTGGTTGCAACCAACGTTCACTCGTCTGACAACGATAGACTTACACGCGAACAGCAAGCTGCTAAAACAGAAGTGTGGGAACCCGTTCCCAACGTAGTATCGTTCAGTGCGAATAACGTTCCCTCTGATGCAACGTTATTATTGGGTAAAGATTTAAGCGGGTGGGAGTCATTAGAAGGTGGTGACGCCGCATGGTCAATGAAAGACGGTGTGTTAACGGTGAAGCCTGGCGCGGGTGACATAAAAACAAAAGCGTCTTTCTGCGATATTCAATTGCACGTCGAGTGGATGGCACCCCAGCCAGAAGAAGGCATGGAAGGTCAGCAGCGTAATAATAGTGGCATATTCCTTCAGCAAAGATACGAAGTGCAGGTGTTAGATTCGTTTGAGAATAAAACGTATCCCAACGGGCAGGCTGCAAGCGTGTACAAGCAAACTATTCCTCTGGTGAATGCAATGAAAGCCCCAGGTAGTTGGCAAACCTACGACATTATTTATAAAGCGCCCCGTTTTGATGATGATGCATTGGTGTCGCCCGGTTATGTAACAGTGCTGCACAATGGTGTAGTGGTTCAAAACCACACAGAGATCCAAGGCACAACAGAATGGATTGGCGCACCACAATATAATGCACACGGGTGTGCGCCTCTTCAGCTTCAGGACCACGGAAACTATGTAAGCTTTAGAAACATTTGGGTAAGGGAACTATAAAACCCTATAACTTGGAACGAATTCCTAGAAAGCGTGGTGATAAATATCTTCTATTTCTTCTACGCTTAATTGCTTTGGATTGTTACGCAGTAGGCGAGTAACTTTGCTCGCCTCTATGGCTAGCTCATTCAAACAGTCTTCGGGGATATCAAAATGTTTAAGCGACTGTGGAATGTTTACGTTTCTACAAAGTCGCTCTATAGCGGTAAGTAGCAACTGTACTGCTTCATCCTTAGTGTGATGACTTTCACAAACGTTAAGCAGTTTAGCCACACAGTAAAGTTTCTCTGAACAAAAAGGCGCATTCACTTTCATTACATGAGGTAGCATAACCGCGTTACTCATGCCATGAGATAAATGAAAGCGTCCGCCTAAAGGATACGCAAGTGCATGTACTGCACCAACACCAGCATTACCAAATGCTAGGCCAGCCATTAAACTGCCGGTGGCCATGTCTTCTCTAGCCGAAAGGTTTTCTCCATTATTATAGGCGTGTTGCAATGCCTTGAAGATAAGCGTAAGGGCTTTTTCAGCTAATGCATCAGTTATGGGAGTGGCGTTAACTGAAACGTAAGCTTCCAATGCATGTACAAATGCATCTATACCGCTAGCCGCTGTAATGGTCTTCGGGCACGTTTTTGTCATTTCTGGTGCCACTATAGCAACGTCGGGTAGTAAACAGTGACTTACTATTCCCTTTTTCATCTGAGTTTCGGGGTCACAAAGAATAGCGATATTGGTTACTTCAGACCCTGTACCTGCTGTTGTTGGGATGGCGATAAGAGGGAGAGTGCGCTTTTCTAATGTATTTTCTCCGAATATCGACGACAAATTACCGGGATAATCGTAGGTTGCTGCTAAGATCTTAGCGCTATCAATGGCACTTCCTCCACCTAGCGCTATCACTCCATCTACTTTCTTTTGACGAAGTAACCGTAGTTTTTCCTCTATCACCGTTATCTCAGGTTCAGGTGGAATATCGTCAATGATGATAGCGGCGTTGTTAGGGAGTAATTGCGTAATGTGTTCTAGTAACCCTGACGAGGAAACGCCTTTATCGGTAACAATAGCGAAAGCGTGTATAGATAAACGGGACATTTCAGAAGGTAGCGCTTTTACTGCGCCTAAACCAGTAATAAGTTTCCCCGCGGTTTTAAACTCGGAAATATTCATGACGTCCTCACTATTACTTGAAACTGAATGTACTGTGTTAAATACAGCGCTTTATAGTTCACGTTATAACTATTGATAGCGTTAATGGTTAATTTTATAACTACAAATGTATAGCACTATAAGAAAGACACCAATTTACAACCGTTATAGATCTTGCAAACAATGATGAATTGGACGGTTTTTACAGCGATCTGTTTATACTTTGTGCAAACGATCGAAAAATAAAGGTTTTTTTAAAATACTTGTTGACGTGAGCGCTCAAATCCCTAAAATGCGCATCCGCTTCGACAGGAAAGCAAAACAAATTGCTCCTAAGAAGTAAGTCTCTACTACCTATATAGGCCAGTAAAGACGGGAGTTTGAAAGAAACGCTTTCGAAAATAAATTTTCAAAAAGTGTTGACACTGAAAACTTCCAGCGTATAATGCGCACCTCACTCGAACAGGGTGAGTCACTAAGAAGCAAAGCTTCTAGTGAATGTTCTTTAAAAATTTAGACAAGACAATCTGTGTGGGCACTCGTTAAGAGTGTCACAACGACGATTCATATTTCGATATATTTAATTGAAGAGTTTGATCA
>Ga0213840_1000697_pt1 | contig 39118 bp, 31 predicted proteins | sample SWPATP22_FD_160132 | JGI IMG/M metagenome (GOLD analysis project Ga0213840, IMG submission 160132) | Coastal seawater microbial communities from Marineland, Florida, United States - SWPA TP2 #2 | ecosystem: Environmental > Aquatic > Marine > Coastal | place: USA: Florida | collected 2016-08-14 | reverse complement strand
TGGAGAAGTGATTGTGGATATTACCGAACTTTTAGCCTTCAGTGTTAAGAATAACGCCTCTGATTTGCACTTATCAGCAGGCTTGCCGCCCATTATTCGCGTTGACGGCGAAATGCGAAAACTCAACGTACCGGCCCTCGACCATAAACAAGTACACGCCCTCGTTTACGAAATCATGAACGACATGCAGCGTAAGGAATACGAAGAAAATCTTGAAACCGATTTCTCTTTTGAAGTAAGTGGTTTGTCTCGCTTCCGTGTAAACGCCTTCGTTCAAAACCGCGGTGCAGCGGCGGTATTGCGTACTATCCCAAGTAATGTTCTTACGCTTGACGATTTAGGCGCGCCAGAAATTTTCAAAGATATTATAAACCAGCCTACGGGCATTGTATTGGTAACCGGTGCTACTGGTTCTGGTAAAAGTACAACGCTTGCAGCCATGGTAGACCATATCAATACGCATAAACGTGAGCACATTCTTACCATTGAAGACCCTATTGAATTCGTTCACGAGAACAAACTGAGCTTGGTTAACCAACGTGAAGTGCACCGCGATACGCATTCTTTTAACAATGCGCTACGTTCAGCACTGCGTGAAGACCCCGATGTTATTCTGGTAGGTGAGTTACGTGACTTAGAAACTATCCGCCTTGCTATTTCAGCGGCAGAAACCGGTCACCTTGTGTTTGGTACGCTTCACACTAACTCGGCACCTAAAACTATCGACCGTATTATTGATGTATTCCCAGCTGAAGAAAAAGCCATGGTGCGCTCGATGTTGTCTGAATCACTACGCGCTGTAATTTCGCAAACCCTGCTTAAGAAAGTAGGTGGTGGGCGTGTTGCTGCTCATGAAATTATGGTGGGTATTCCTGCTATCAGAAACCTAATTCGTGAAGACAAAGTGCCGCAAATGTATTCGGTTATTCAAACAGGGCAGGCGCACGGTATGCAAACTATGGATCAGTGCCTACAGCGTTTAGTGGCTATGGGCGTTATTACCAAGCAAGACGCTGCTGAAAAGTCTATTGATAAACAAGCCATGAACAGTCTGTAGGAGCGACCATGCTAGATTCTCTTCTCCAAAAAATGGTCGACAATAATGCCTCTGACTTGTTTGTTACGGCAGGCTTTCCCGTAAGTGCAAAAATAAACGGTAAGCTTACGCCCATATCTGATGGCGCAACGTCTGAAGAGGCGTCCCTTTCGCTAGTGCACGAAGCTATGACTGAAAAGCAGCAGCAAGAGTTTCACAACTCTAAAGAGTGTAACTTTGCTATTGTGCGCGAAGGTATCGGCCGCTTTCGTTGCTCTGCGTTTTGGCAGCGCGATCAGGCTGGTATGGTGGTGCGTAGAATTGTTACCGAAATACCCAAAGCAGATGACTTAGGGCTACCGCCTGTTTTAAAAGATATCATTATGGCAAAACGCGGACTGGTGCTGTTTGTAGGTGGTACGGGTACGGGTAAATCAACGTCACTGGCAGCGTTAATTGGTCATAGAAACCAAAACTCTCATGGCCATATTCTTACCATTGAAGACCCCATCGAATTTGTTCACGAGCACAAGAATTGTGTAATTACACAGCGCGAGGTGGGTATTGATACTCAATCTTTCGATGATGCACTGAAAAGCTCATTACGTCAGGCACCTGACGTTATTCTTATTGGTGAAATTCGCTCTATGGAAACCATGGAATACGCCATGTCATTTGCTGACACGGGTCATTTGTGTGTGGCTACACTGCACGCCAATAACGCTAACCAAGCTATAGAGCGTATTATGCATTTGGCGCCGAAAGATCAGCACGACAAGCTTCGCTTCGATTTAAGCTTGAACATTCGCGCTATCGTGGCGCAGCAGCTTGTTCCTACGCCAGATGGAAAAGGCCGCGTTGCTGCCATTGAAATTTTGTTGAACTCGCCGTTGGTACGCGACCTTATTCAACGAAACGAGATTGGTGCACTTAAAGAGGCGATGAAAAAAGGCAAAGAGCAGGGCATGCAAAGCTTTGATATGGCGCTGTACGATCTGTATAAAGACGGCAGAATTGACATGGACCAAGCGCTGCATCACGCCGACTCGCCAAACGACTTACGCCTAATGATTAAACTAGATAAAAGTGATGGTTCTAGTTTGGGTACGTTATCAAATGTATCTATTGATATGGACGACTAATATCTTTAAAGGAAGAGTAGTTTCAGGAGCATTATTTGAAAAAGCTATTTTCGTCGCAAGATGCATTTGAGCTACAGGCAGTGCGTAGCGAGTTAGACGCACTGTCTATTCCGTATATGGTTAAAAACGAATTTGCCAGCGGTGCTATTGGCGAGTTGCCATGGCAAGACTCTCAGGTAGAGCTTTGGCTTATAGATGAGTCGTGGTATGCAAGGGCATCAAAAGTGGTTGAAGCCCTTTTTCTGAAGGCGAATGACGGTGTAACATCATCTGGTGTTGACTGGTTCTGCCAACACTGTGGCGAAGAAAATGGCGGTTCGTTCGAGATATGCTGGAGCTGCAATAAAGCAAGATAATTCAAGAAACGCGAGGTAGAAAGACTTCGTAGTTGAATCCAAAAACATCCCCAAACACCCGCTCAGAGGTTACTCGTATTGACTCTCGTTCCAGCTGGCAAAGATAACGCACGCCGAAACGCTATCCACTTTATCTTTCGTTAATTTCTTATAACCGCCCAATTCGAAGAGCATAGCTTTAGCGTCGGTGGTAGTAAGTCGCTCGTCGCATACTTCAACGGCTACACGAAAGCGACCATGTAAGCGATTAGCAAACTTTCGTGCGCGCTGCGTCATTTCCTGTTCGGTGCCATCCATGTTCAAAGGTAGCCCTACCACAACAACGTGCGGCTGCCATTCATCATATAGCTTTTCAATGAGCGACCAGTCAGGAATGCCGTCTCGCGCTTTAATGGCGGCAAGTGGAGACGCTGTTCCCGTGATTTCTTGCCCTACCGCAACACCAATACTTTTTGTGCCGAAGTCGAATGCTAATACTGTGCGACTTCCCTGCTCAGGCATGACCAGCTCCAGGAGCAAGCTGCCACACATCAACACCAAGCTTATTTACTGTCGCCTGCCACTTTTTGTGCATTGGGGTTCGAAACAAGATTTCTTCATCGGCTTCAATGGTTAGCCACGCGTTTTCCTGCATTTCCTTTTCAAGCTGGCCTGCGGTCCAGCCTGCGTAGCCAAGTGCAATTAATACGTCTTCTGGGCCTTCGTCTTTACCGATGGCAGTAAGGATATCTTTGGATGTGGTAACCATTACGTTTGGCGCCAGTTTTAAACTGGATGCCCACGATTTTTGTTCAGCGTCTTGCGATGTGCTTTTTACGGTGTTTTGCGGAGAATGCAGTACAAAGCCGCGCTCTTGATTTACTGGTCCGCCAGCAAGCACAATTTGTTCGGCTTTGTCTTCAGACACGGTAAGATCTTTGTCGGTCTGTTCTAACAGCTGTTTCACATTCATTGTAGAAGGCTGGTTCACCACAATCCCCATAGCGCCTTCGGCATTGTGTTCACATACGTAAATTAATGATCGAGAAAAGTAAGGATCGTCCAAGCTTGGCATGGCAACCAAGAAGTGATTCTGTAAACTTTTCATTTCTGTCATAGTGCTTTTCTCAATGTATCGCTAAGGTAGCCTTAGCGTATGTTATTTACTGGCTAAACGTTTTTCGATAGCGTCGAACAGTGCACCCATAATATCAACGTCGAATGCCGCTTCTATCTCACGCACGCAGGTGGGGCTGGTAATATTAATTTCAGTAATTTTGTTACCAATAACGTCAAGACCTACAAACATAATGTTGTTAGCCTTGAGGGTTGGTGCAATAGCCTCAGCAAGCGCACGGTCGCTTTCTGAAATTGGTTGAGGGCGACCGGTACCGCCTGCCGCCAGGTTACCGCGTGTTTCGCCTTTAGTAGGCAAACGAGCAAGGCAGTAAGGCATTACTTCGCCATCAACAATAAGTACGCGCTTGTCGCCGTCTTTAATTTCAGGCAAATACTCTTGAACCATCATATAGCGCGTGCCAAGCTTGGTCAGCGTTTCAATGATTACCCCCAAGTTATTGCCGTCAGGTTTCACGCGAAAAATAGATGCGCCCCCCATGCCATCTAGGGGCTTACAAATAATGTCTTGGTGCTTGGCGTGGAATTCGCGAATAAGAGCCTGATTATTCGACACCAATGTGTTTGGAATATGCTCTGGGAAGTAGCTTGTAAACAACTTCTCGTTGTAATCACGCAAGGCCTGTGGATTATTGACTACCAAAGCTCCTGCATCCTGCGCTAATGACAGCATTTGCGTAGCATATAAAAACTCGCTGTCAAAAGGCGGGTCCTTTCGCATAAGAAGTACATCAATATCACCTAAATGGACAATGGCTTCGTCTTCTATGGAGTAAAAGTCGGACGGTTGGTCTTTTACTGTCACGGTTTTAGCAATCCCCATAGGCTTACCATTATCAAAGAATAAGTCTTTTAATTCGAAGTAAACCACTTTTGCGCCGCGGCGTTGCGCTTCAAGCATCATTGCGAAACTGGTGTCTTTATGCGGTTTAATATCCGCGATTGGGTCCATTATTACGCCAACGGTATATTGCATTGTGTTCTCACTTCGGAATGTGGGTAAGGCATAGCGCGGCTTCGCGCATCTATTAACTATAGTTGATATGTTGGGGCATAAAAGCCCCAGTTCAAGCGTATTTTTGTTGCATGATTGCGCAAGCTTGGGTTTTATAAATCGCCATGCTGCGCTTGAAGAATACTTAAACTTGTAATGGCGGCCGTTTCGGTTCGTAAAATACGAGGGCCTAAACTTGTCGACTGATAGCCGTTTTCATTGGCAAGGTGAATTTCAGCTTCTGACAAGCCTCCCTCTGGGCCAATTAACAAGCGGTAGCCTTGCGCATTGTAAGGTTGACGAGCAAGGCTTTGCTCGGCCCCTGGCGCTAAAACGAGACGTGTTGTGGTAGTAGAGCTGGCTAGCCACTGATTTAGTGAGACGGGCGCGTTCAACGTAGGAAGATAGTTTCTACCGCTTTGTTCACAAGCTCCAATAATGATTTTTTGCCACTGCTGCAGCTTCTTTTCCCAGCGAGCTTCATCTAGTTTTACCGTGCAGCGCTCGGTAATAATTGGTGTAATTTCAGTAACGCCAAGTTCAACGCTTTTCTGTAACACCGTGTCCATTCTATCGCCCTTCGACACGCCTTGACCGAGGTGTAAGTGAAGTGGAGATTCCTTTGCGATTGAAAGGCAGGCGTCTGCCTCAACGATGACTTTCTTGCGCTGAATACTGATAATTTGGGCGCTATACTCGTTTCCGTCACCATTAAAAAGCACAATTGGACGGTTGGGCTTTAGACGAAGCACAGTTGCAATATGATGGCCTGCATCATCTGTTAGCGTGAATTCTTGTTCTAGCGGAATAGGGTTGGGGTAATAAACTCGAGGTATGCGCATGCCAAACAGTATAGAAAAATTTTGGCCTTATGATACTTGTCACTTAACGTATGTTGCAACGCTGATTTGCATTGCTAGCAGAGAAGCGATGTTGAAATGGCGATGTACAAGTTAACAAAACCGCATAAACCATTGAGGGCAAATAGAAATGGTGTAGCTACAAATACAACATATCCGAAAGCACCTACACCATATTAAGCGGTATTTAGTTTACGGCGCCTTCTTCGGTGCGCGCATACTTGGTGTGCCTACCTTTATCTGTGCGTAAAGAGTACAAAAATAGACACAAAACAACTGAAAACAATGTGATGAGTAGCAACATGTGTGAGTCCTTTACTTTACATCGTATGCTAAAGCTCTTCGAAACCTAGTGCGCTTTGTTCCTGCTTTTTATATAAGCATTTATTGATTTGCGCGGTCTCGACGTACGACTTTAGTCTACTACTTTTTGTTTAAAAAAGCACCAATAAAAATAGCTTGTAGTTCTTACACTTCCGGTAAAAATTCCGAAAACAAAAAGCTAACCAAGCCCATTAAAATTCGAGGAAAGTATCCACCGATTTAGTGACATTGATATTACAACTCAATAAAAATATCGCTACCGAAAAAGGGTGTTGCTACCCATACGTAAGTATGCGAAAAGTCGAATAAACTGAAATGTAAAATGCAGATGTATTAGGCTTTTGGATAAAAAGTACATAATTCGGCGCTTGCTCTATTGGTGTAAATTAAAATACCTGATACGGTATTCAAACATTAACATATGCCCTTGTGCATGTGCGTTATGCAGCGTAGTACTTTGGCTTGGAAAATAATAAGGAACACATTATGGAAGAAAAATTATCGCTTTTTTCAGCAAGCAACATTGAAGGCTATATTAATGATTATGCTATTCCATGGGGCATAAACATCGCTATGGCGATTGCCATTTATGTTATTGGTAGACTTGTTGTTGGCTTTCTACTATCTGTATTCAGACGCTTAATGGCAAAGTCGAAATACGACAACATGCTGGTAGATTTCTTAGAGTCTATTCTAAGCGCCATTTTAATGCTATTCGTTATTGTGGCATCGCTTGATCAGCTAGGCGTAGATACAACATCACTCGTTGCTATTTTAGGTGCCGCAGGTCTCGCTATTGGTTTGTCACTACAAGACTCGCTGAAAAACTTCGCTGCAGGTGTAATGCTTCTTGTGTTTAAGCCATTCAAAGCGGGTGATTTTGTGGAAGCGGCTGGTACAGCTGGCTCTGTTAAGAAAATTGGTATTTTCACTTCTATTTTGAACACGCCTGACAACAAAGAAATTATTGTCCCTAACGGCAAAATTTATGGCGACAACATTACCAACTACTCAGCCAAAGACACGCGCCGTGTTGATATGGTTGTGGGTATTGGTTACGACGCAGACTTATTAAAAGCCAAAACCATTCTTCAAGAAATGGTAAAAGAAGATGAGCGTATTCTTGATGAACCAGCGCCAACGGTAGCGGTTTCTGAACTGGCTGACAGTAGCGTTAATTTTGTGGTTCGCCCATGGGTGAATTCTCCTGATTTTTGGGCGGTTAAGTGGGCCTTTACCGAGAAGGTGAAACTGCGTTTCGACGAAGAAGGCATTTCTATTCCATTCCCACAAATGGATGTTCACTTGCACAAAGCAGACAGCGAGTAAGCTGTATTGCATCAAACAGAGAGCAAAAAAACGCCGCTTAATGCGGCGTTTTTGTGTGTAAAAGGCAATCGTATTCGTTTGAATAGTTAGCGCGTACAACTAGGGCGGGATTGCGCTGCCTGGTAGTCTGCATAAGCGGCTTGCATGTTGGCTTGTAAATTATCGATACGTGTTTGCGGCGCCGGGTGAGTAGACAAGAATTCCATCGGTCTTTCACCACCACTTGCCGCGTCCATGTTTTGCCATAAATTAACAGACTGTCTTGGATCAAAGCCTGACTTCGCCATTAATTGAAGGCCAATCACGTCGGCTTCCGATTCATGCGTTCTACTAAATGGCAGCTGAACACCTACCTGCATGCCAAGACCAATGGCAGCCATGATAGGCCCTGATTGAGGTACTTCATTAGCTGCAAGCACTTGGCCTACAGCTTGTGACCCTACGTTAATCAGCGTTGATTGCGACATGCGCTCGTTACCGTGCTCGGCAATAACATGACCCACTTCATGGCCTATAATGGCGGCTAGCTGATGCTGATTTTCAGCAACATTTAATATTCCGGTATAAACACCAATTTTACCGCCTGGCAGGGCAAACGCATTGATTTGTTCATCGTCAAAAACCACCACTTCCCATTCGCCGCCAAATACGGAAGAGGGTACCTGTGCTGTTATTGCATCCGCTACACATTGTACGTAGTTGTTACTTACAGATTTGTTCGAAATTTTTAGCTCTTCTTTCATACCCGTAAATGCCTGGCTGCCCATTTGTGCCAGCTGGTCTTCTGAGTACAGTAAAACTTGGTTGCGGCCAGTTGGCGACGTTGCGCATGCGGTTAGTGTAAGCACCGCTGCAATAACTGCCGATGTTGTGAATTTCAATTTCATGTAGGTTCCTTATCGTCTTAACTCGCCATTGGCTATCCGAATATTGCTATATAACTGCTACTTAATAGCTAATACTTTTAGCAGAACTGGGCGTTAATTAAAATATTGTTGTATTGCTAGTTTATCACCATGGTGAATTCGAATGCACGGTTAAGCTTGCGCACGACTTTGTTTGTATTTGGTTAAGGTAACGTTCATCTACATTAAACTACATTGAAGCAGTCGGGCTTTTTACTGGAATTTATTATGACTGTTTCTCTATCTTCAGCGGCACTTTCCGCGGTATCTTCTTGTGTGTCTTTCGCGGTGCGTTTCACACATTTTTGTTCTGTCTTTTCTCGTCCTGCGAAGGTCAAACTACTCGGTTTAAGTGGCCTTATGTTGTTAATGAGCGGCTGCACCTCGGTAGGTGAAATATCTAACCAACAGCGAAATCAATTCGTTACTACGTTTTACGCTACCGTTGCCGATGTTAGGCCTATTCAGTTTGAATCTCACGCGCAAGAGGCAGCAGCTATGGGCGCTGTAGAAGGTGCACTTTTCAACTTTGGCGACGACGACATGCTGTTTTCCGCGCTTTTCGGTGCCGTTTTCAGCGGTATGGCGGTATCGCTTTTCGAAGGCGATTCAAATGGCTTAGAAGTGGGCTTAGAAGCGGTTGATGGTGATTACGTGATTGTAACAACAGAACAAGACAACCTAATGGTTGGAGATTGTGTGAGTGTGCGAGTAGGTAGCGAAGTGGAGATGTACCACGTGTCGCCCTTATACTGTTCTAGCGACATCTGATTTCGTTCCTTAATTACTAAAACACTTTAACTATCAGACAGTTTCTTAACGTTTTGCCAAATTAATTTTTGTGTCATAAACTGGGGCTAATTTATACATAGAAGTTAGATGATTTTTCTGGTGTACTGGGTATAGATGCGTCAGCAGCATTTGTAAATGCTTACGAAAATAAAGTGGTATAAACAATAGTTGCCGCATAGACGCCATAAGAAAGTACGACACAAATACAAAAAGGAAATAAAATGGCAGTGCGTAATAAGTTTAAGTTTGGGTTACTTGCATTTTTGGTTTCGGCGTCTCTTGCCGGCTGTGGTCTTGATGGTGACGATGGAGCACAAGGTGAGACTGGTGCGCAAGGCCCTCAAGGGGAGCAAGGCGAAGCAGGTGAAAACGGTGCAGACGGTACCGATGCATCTGTTGGTATTGCAATGGACGTTGTGGGTCGTGCATTTTTAGGTAATTCTGCCGCAGCTGAAATTGTTCAGTATCATGCTGCTACTACCACTATTTACGCAACCAACGGCGACACGAATACCATTTCAATTATTCCAGCTGCTGGTGTTTCAACAGCCACAATGGCTGACCCAATTAATACTACTACGCTTACGCCAACTAGCCTTAGCTTACCAGCAGATATAAATGGCGTTGCGCTTGGCAGCCTTACCAGTATTGCTATCAGTGGTGACCTAATGGCCGTAGCCGTACCGGCAGCGGTAGCTACGGACAACGGTTATGTGCTTTTCTATAGCGGTTTAGATTCATCTGCACCTGCTTTCCTAGACTCTGTTGAAGTTGGCGCACTACCAGACATGGTTACTTTCACACCTGACGGTGGCAAAGTATTAGTGGCAAACGAAGGTGAACCTTCTGGCGACTACACCATTGACCCAGTTGGTTCTGTTACCGTAATCAACATTCTTGCAAGCGGTGAGCCTGAAGAAACAGGCACTACGGTTGGCTTTACTGCATTCAACGGTTCGCAAGCTGACTTAATGGCGCAGGGCATGATGTTCCCTAATCCTTCTGGTCGCACAATTAACGGTACTGCCATTGCTACAACGGTAGCGCAGGACCTTGAACCTGAATACATTACAGCAACAAATGATGTTGCTTATGTAAGCCTTCAAGAAAATAACGGCCTTGCAGTGATTGACCTGGAAGAGCTAACGGTTGATGTTGTAGGCCTTGGCACCAAATCATGGGCTGGTCTTAACATTGATGTTCAAGAAGACGGTTCGGTAAGTTTCGGTCAATACACTGGTTTATATGGTGTATATCAGCCGGATACCATTGCTAACTTCACTTGGAAAGATGCAACGTTCGTAGTAACTGCAAACGAAGGTGATGCGCGTGAGTATTTCTTTGCGGCAGCAGATGCAACAGCGTGTACTGCAGCGGGTGGTCTTGAGTTTGATGCTGATGACGGCTGCTTAGCGTATACCGACGAAGCACGAGTATCAGATCTTACAGCTGAAGCTAATTCTGAACTTGCTATGCTGCAAGCTACTGGCGAAGCTGACGATTTACGCGTTACTACAGCCATGGGCGATATGGATGGCGACGGCGAATTTGACGCAGCGTATGCTTACGGTGCTCGTTCATTTACTATCTGGGATCAAAATGGCCTAGTGGTATACGATTCAGGTGATGACTTTGAGCGTATCACGGCATCTGTTCACGGCGAACTGTTTAACAACGGTGATGACGAAAACGCAGGCGACTCGCGTTCAGAAAATAAAGGTCCAGAGCCAGAAGCGCTGACAGTGGGTCAAGTGGGCGACCGTACGTATGCCTTTATCGGTACAGAACGTATGGGCGGTATCTTTGTATACGACGTTACTAACCCTTACGATGTGCAGTTCTCGGAGTATGTAATTAACCGTGACCTAACAGAAGGCCTTACAGCTGACAACGTAATTGGCGACCTAGCACCAGAAAGCCTAGTGTTCGTAAGTGCTGAAGACAGCCCAAGCGGCGTGCCACTTCTTATCGTGGGTAATGAAGTTAGCGGTACCGTTACCGTATGGCAAATTAACCAGCTGTAATTGAATCGTTCACATGCGTTAAGTGATACGTAGTTTAAAAGCCTCGCAAATCTGCGAGGCTTTTTACGTTTTAGTCCACGTGATTGTGCGCTAATAGTTACAGCGCAATCCGTTTTGAGGTAAGCTATGACGCATAATACGGGGATATAGGGTTAAGCTCTTGTATCTCTGACAGATAAAATTTATACAGCAATGCATCGCGCAGTATTTGCCTGAACGCTTTTTCTTTGTATGCAGGTGGGTTGCTGAAAGGAAAAAAGAGAACGGTTATGTCTCATCAAGTTGTTATTAGTGGTGTGGGTGTATGGCACCCTCAAGAGAGTATTACCAACGAAGAGCTTGTAAATAGCTACAATGCTTACGTTGACGCATTTAACAATGAAAACCAATCAAAAATAGAGGCTGGCGAAATCAGCGCTATGCCATACTCTAGCGCAGAGTTTGTCGAAAAAGCATCGGGCATTAAAAGCCGTTATATCTATAAAAAAGAAGGTGCGTTAGACATTGCGCGAATGAAGCCAAAGATTGAGCCTAGGGCTGACGATGAGCTTTCACATCAAGCCGAAATTGCCGTTGAGGCAGCTAAACTTGCACTAGCGTCTGCGAATCTTGAAGGCAGCGACATTGATGCCGTTATTGTGTCATGTGCCTACACACAGCGTGCCTATCCAGCTATTGCTATAGAAGTGCAAGAAGCACTGAACATTGAAGGTTTTGGTTTCGACATGCTGGTGGCTTGTTCGGCTGCCACATTTGGTATGCATCGCGCCTATGAAATGCTCTGTGCTGGCAACGCCAAGCGCGTGTTGGTAATAAACCCAGAGCTGGTGTCACCACAAATTAATTACACCGATAGAGACAGCCACTTTATCTTCGGCGATGTGTCTACCGCTACCGTGCTGGAGTTAGCTGAAACAGCAAAAGGTGACCATGTGTATGATGTGTTGAGCACAAAGGCACTGACTAAATTCTCAAATAATATTCGCTCTAATTTTGGTTACATGACACGCGCTGAAGACGTTGACCCATATGGACCAGATAAGCTATTTCATCAGGCTGGACGCAAAGTATTTAAAGAAGTGTGTCCTTTGGCAGCAGCGCACATAGAATCACACCTAGCAAGTCACGATATAACGCCTGAAGGCGTTAAGCGTTGGTGGTTACATCAAGCCAATATCAATATGAATACGTTGATTTGCAAACGCTTATTGGGGCGTGAAGCAAACCGTGAAGAAGCACCTATTGTGCTTGATGAGTTTGCGAACACCGCATCAGCTGGCTCGGTCATTGCTTTTGGTCTAAATCACAAAGACTTGGTTTCTGGTGATGTTGGCGTGTTGTGCTCGTTTGGTGCGGGTTACTCCATAGGGTCTTTGGTTATTCGCAAGCGCTAAGTAAGTGTAAACACGGCGCGCTTTGTGTATTTCGCCAAAGAAAGTTCGCGTTATACACTAAGCGTGGTGAATAACACTGCATTAAGCCGCCCAATTAAAAACACTATAAGGGTGAGAAAGGGATGATTTCAGATATAGGCTATACACTTAATAGCCTAGCGCATTTGGTGCTGCTACTGCTATTGCTTACCGTAAGAAAGCCTGGTGTGGCAAAGCACTTGTTGGTATTAGCAACTGCTGCAACCTTTGTTTGGTCATCAAGTCTTATCACCTTTTTATTCGGCCCCATTGCCCTTACCGGCCTGTTAAGTGCCGATATACTCAAGCAGTTGGCATGGCTGCTCTTCCTAGCAGCCTGTATTCAAACCAACTTTAAAAGCTTTTCTGACGTTATTAAACGTCCTGCCACTTTAATTATTTTAGCGCCTGCTGTTGTCGCACTGCTGGCGCCCTATTTGTTAGCGGTGAACCCCGCGTGGAGCTTCTTAGCGTTAATTGTGTTGTCGCTTGAGGTGCTGGTGCTGCTTGAGGTTGTCTACCGCCAAGCGGGCAGGGAGCAGTGGGCATTCAAACCGCTCATTATTTATCTTGGCGCTACTAACCTATTTGAATTCGTGACTTATGCCAATGCCACAATGGTGAATCAGGTTGAAATAGGTTACATCGCTGCACGTGGCTATATCTATTTCTTACTTATGCCTCTTTTGGTTATTTCTATCCGTCGTATTCAAAACTGGGGTATTGATATATTTATCTCTCGCGATGTGGTGCTTCATAGTTCATTGCTGTTAGTGGCGGGTGGATATCTGTTTGTTATGGCTATTGTAGGATACGCCATCAATTATCTTGGCGGTAATTGGGGAGCAACAGTACAGATTATCCTTGTGGTCATGTCGTTCGCACTGCTTGCAACGGTGTTCTTGTCTACCGCTTTTAGAACCAAAATTAAAATATTCATCACTAAACATTTCTTCGCTAATCAGTTCGACTATCGAGTAGAGTGGGTAAAGCTGACACAGTGGCTTACACGCACAGGTGGCAGTACTTCAGATGTCTATCATACGGGCCTTACTGGCATGCTAAACGCCATACAGTATGAGTCTGGTGAACTGTACAAAATGACAAACGATGGTTTCGAGCAAGTAGCTAAAGAACAGCCGTCAGCAGTTGAAGGCAATGAAAGTAATGAAGGTAAAAAAGCCAATAAAGAGGACACCTTGGCTATTTTACATGCCCTTGCACAGTACAGCGGTAATAACGGTTGGATTATTGATACTGATGCATACCAAGTAAAGCCGTTCGATTACGATGGGCTAAAGCTGGATAGAGACGCGCTAAAACACTATGGATATCAACTTTTCGTGCCCTTCACAAAAGACGGCGGCCTATGGGGCTTTGCGGTTTTGGCGGCGGGTGATAAAGAGAAAATAAATTTAAACTGGGAGCTGAAAGACTACCTAACCGCGGTATCAGAACAAGTGGGCACGTATATTCAGCACTACGAAGCCGCACAAGTGGTTGCCGAAAATGCACAGTTTGCAGCGTTTAATCGCATGTCGGCGTTTGTACTGCACGACCTTAAAAACGTGCTTGCACAGGTTGATTTAATTCTTGCTAATGCCCAACAGCACAAACACAACCCCGAATTTATTGAAGACACCTTTGAAACCCTTGAGCATACCAAAGCCAGAATGGAAAAAATGCTTAAGCAGCTCACCGACAAAAAAGCAGTAGAAGAGGGAGTTAACGATGAGTTTTTACTCTCTGAAATTGCAGATGACGTGGTGACGAAAAGGTGTGGTGGCTTGGCGCCCATTCCAACTGTTCATGTACTTAGCGAGTCGTCGGTAGTTGTAGATAAAGACAAAGTGGCAAACGTGTTGTATCACTTAATAAGTAATGCGCAACAGGCAACCGACGATAGCGGGAGCGTTGATGTTGTGGTTACCACTGATAATCACAATAATGCGCAGCTAGTAATGATTGAAGACACGGGTATTGGAATGGATAAAGCGTTTATTGAAGAGCGCCTTTTCAAGCCATTTGATACCACCAAAGGCAATGCCGGTATGGGTATTGGTGCCTACGACGCGAAAACCTACATTGAATCAATAGGTGGAAAGCTAGTAGTGCAAAGCGAGCCAGGCAAAGGGAGCTGTTTTACTCTGCACTTTCCGTTAGGATAGTAGGGCGTAATTTCCAGTGCTATGGAAGAAGTTAATAGATAGGACGAAAAAATGACTGATACCGTTTTGGTAGTAGACGATGATTTAGGTATCCAAAAACAATTAAAATGGAGCCTAACCGATTACAACGTTGTGTTTGCAGACGATCACACTTCAGCCATTGCTCAATTGCGTCGATTCGAGCCCAAGGTAGTTACGCTAGATTTAGGCCTACCGCCAGACCCTGCTAATGCATCTGAAGGCCTTCGTATACTTCAAGATATTATTTCGCTTGCTCCTCGCACAAAGGTAATTGTAGTAACGGGGAATAACGACAAACAAAATGCCCTTAAGGCAATTGACTTTGGCGCTTATGATTTCTATCAAAAGCCAATAGATTCCGACACTATAAAGCTATTGGTTAACCGTGCATTAAACCTTGCAAAGTTAGAACATGAAAATACGGTACTTGCGCGCACACGTCAGGGCATGTCGCGCATAGTAGGTAATAGTGAAGCCATTCAAAAAGTAGTGCGTCGTGCTGAGAAAATTGCCAATACCGACATTAGCACGTTGCTACTTGGCGAGAGTGGTACGGGTAAAGAAGTGTTTGCGCGCAGCATTCACGAACATAGCCCAAGAAAAGACAAGCCATTTGTTGCCATTAACTGTGCGTCTATTCCCGAAAACTTGCTAGAAAGTGAGCTATTTGGTTACGAGAAAGGCGCGTTTACTGGCGCGAATAAAACCACGCTAGGTAAAATTGAAACAGCGCAGGGCGGAACCCTATTCTTAGACGAAATTGGTGATATGCCTATTGGTCTTCAAGCAAAAATGCTGCGCTTCTTACAAGAGCGTGTTATCGAGCGTGTAGGTGGTCGTAATGAGATCCCGGTGGATATCCGCGTTATCTGCGCTACGCACCGTAATCTGCAAAATATGGTTGCCGAAGAGACCTTCCGTGAAGATTTGTATTATCGTGTGGGTGAAATGCCTATTATGATCCCGCCGCTTCGTGACCGCGACCAAGATATTATCTTATTGGCGCGCACGTTCTTGAACATCTATCGAGAAGAATTTAAAGCCAAGGCAAAAAGTTTCTCAGAGTCTGCCGTAAATGCCATGCTAGCGCACAAATGGCCGGGTAACATTCGAGAAATGCAGAACAAGCTGAAGTCTGCAGTAATTATGGCTGAAGGCACAGTTATTCAGCCGGATGATTTAGGGCTTATGCCAGTGGATGCTGCTGACGAACCTGAAACACTCAATCTTCGAGAGGTACGTGAAATTGCTGAAAGTCGCGCAATTCGCAAAGCGTACCTCAAAGCAGAAAAAAATATGTCACGTACTGCTGAATTACTTGGTGTTACGCGTCCAACGCTGTATTCGCTAATCGACAAATATCACATGGAAGATATTAAAAGTTCAGACTAGCGTTAAGCTCATACCTTTAACCACACCTTTACTTACAACCGACCCCTATCGCCAGTTTTAAAATACAAACTGGCGATGAGGTTCAAAGCGTACGTCATGACCCGTGAATACCACGTCTACACGAACGCTTCTGTCACTACTTTTCTCGGTAAACAATGTACTGCCGCAGACATTGCAAACATGATGAGTGTCGCCGCAGGCCTCGTTAAGTTTTGCTAGCGCAGATGGTGAAGCGTCTACAAAAAGCTTATCTTTGTCGACATCGATGCTAAACGCTCGATTATCGCTGTTGCTAAGGGTCTCGTCATCAGTATCAAACTCATCAATATGGTCAACTTCAAACTGCACAGCGCCACAGCTACAGGCACCTTTATACATACTGCTACTCCTCAGGGTTCTCCGGCCACGTAATACTTGCTATGTTGTTAAACGAGGTCACAATTCTTGAACTTGGAAAGTTAAACTTGTTATCTAATGCTGTTCTGTTTTCGCCTTGCTTATCATACGTTTCGACAACGCCTATCCAGCCATTTCGCCCAGAGAGTTTGGCAGCATAAAGGGCGTAATCGACTACGGCAAATGTGTGTGCCCATACCTCATCAAAGTTTTTACTGCCGTTTGATGAAGGCGGTAACAAGGAAAAACCTACGCTACAGGTTATAGATATCGGGTCATTTAAACCTACATCAAAGGCAGAGGTGGCTACCATTTCTCTGCAACGCTCAGCTAGTTCGGGAAGCTCTTCACGGTTGGATTGACGACAAACCACCAAGAATTCTTCGCCGCCCCAGCGGATAATAAGGTCGGTCTGCCTAAATACATTTTTGAGAATTTGGGCAAAGGCCGACAGCACCTTGTCTCCTGCAATATGACCGTAGTCGTCGTTGATGCGTTTGAAATGATCGATATCGACAAGTAGGCACAGTAAATCTGTTTTTTCTGAACTGGTGTTACCTTGTTGCTTGGCGGCGAACTGGCTTCTTTTTATTTCACCAGGTAGCTGAGATTCTAGGTAATGACGATTATAAAGCCCCGTTAACGGGTCGCGCAGACTAACTTCTTCCAGTGTTTTATAAGCTTGTTCAAGCTCGCTATTTTTCTCTTGTAGACTAAGGGTCTGCTGCCTTACCTCTCGACGCAGAAGTATGGTTTGCTCGCGCTGCTTGTAGCGGCTCCACACCAAAAATAACAGCAGTAAGCTAGCAAGTGAAATGCTCCAAAATAGAGTGGTTTGAAGGCGTTGACGTTCAGCTTGTGCCAAAGCGAGCTGTTTAGATTCTTGAAGTTTCTCTAAGGTTCTAGACTGGCGTACCAATTCTATTTCAGCTTGAAGGCCTTCGATGGCGTTTTTGTTTTGCGAGTCGAGCATCGCTTCGCGAAGCTGTTGAATTACCGACTGTATATCTAACGCTTTTTTAAATTCACCTAACGACACATAGGCACTTAATTGTATAGACAAAAAGCTTAACTGTTCACGCAGTTGCCTGTTTTTTCGGGCATCCACTGTACCTATTCGCGCGTGATAAAGCGCTTGTTTAAAGTTTTGTTCTTTCATATGTGCTTCAGCTAAGGCAAGACGACTTTCTCTCACTAACTTAGCTTGACCTGAAGAATTGGCAAAGCTCATTGCCTCCTGCAGTAGCGCTCTGCCTTCAACGATATCACCATGTTCAACAAGTGCTTTGCCCATTAATAAACGAGCTTGAGCAATAGCGCTGTCATCGTTAGCTGCAAGCAAAAGTTCTAAACCGCCAGAAATCGACTTCATTGCCAGATCATTGGAACCGCTTTTTAATTGAAGGGCACCAATGCGAGTTTTAATAATGCCTAAAAGACGTTTATCGTTTAGTGGGCCTACCGCATCAAAAGCGTCTTGGTAGTAGGTCTGTGCTAGCGTTGTTTGGTTAAGCAGGGAATAAATATCCCCAATTCTTAACAGACAATTGCTTGTTTGGTTGATGTCATTTACATCTCTGAAGTAGTTAAGTGCCTCTTTAAGCGGTTCAAGCGCTATTTCTATCTCACCTTGGGCTTGGTGCAATATGCCAAGTTCAAGCTGTAGCTTGGCTTTTAGCTCTCGGTTGCGCTCTATTTGCGCAATAGACATGGCGCGTCTTACAAAGGAAAATGCGGAGGTATAGTGTGTTAGCTGGCGCTCGGCAATACCTAAATACAGAAGTGCAGATGCCATATTCTGAAGGTCGCCCTCTTGTGTGTAGCGCTCTAAGGCTGCATTAAATAAGGCTTTTGATGCTTCAAAACGAGACGCTTTCTGTAGGCGAACGCCTAAGTTGAAAAACAGATCGGCAGACACATCGTTTTTTTGAAGCGCTTGTTCAAGTAGCAGTAATGCTTTGCTTTCAGCAGTGTCGTACTGCTTAGTGGCAAGCAAGTGGTTTATGTCGTCAATTGGTGTGTTGCCAACGTCTTGAGCACGCGCCACTGGAGCACATACTAGCAAGCAATAAACCAGCACACACCCTAGTATCTTCAACGTATGCACTCCCTTAGACCCCATCAAATCCATATCTCCATATAGTGACTTATGCCAAGCATACCTGCGGCAAAGTGTTAAACACTTTGACCTTGATCATAATGATACGTTTTCGTAATTGAAGAATAAAACGTTGAAAGCGCGTATTTAGTTTTATACGTGGGTTTATAAATTGATTAGGAAGTTCCGTCTTCCTATATCTGCCTAGGCAATCAGGGCTATTCAGTCCTGATTTAGTAATGCGGTGTGGTCTTGTATCCACTCTCGAATAAGCGCCGACTTAGCCTTGCCGGTTTGTGCTGAGAGAATGGAGAGTTTCTCTATGCACTCTGGTGTTAGCGTAAATGTTGCGTGGCGCATACCCTGTGTGCGCTGAGGCTTTTTAATTGGCACCACTTTGTCTATCGATGAAGTTGTGCCGTGACGCGTTTTTTCTAAATTAATGTTTGGATTATTAGCGTTCGTTTTGTGCGAGCCTTTACTTTTGCCTTGTGCATAAAGTAGAGCATCATCAATAAACGCTTCTACCGAGCGAAGCGACGGTCTAGCTGACGGCTTCGACTTTTTGAGGTTGAGTAAACTCATAAGCGTCCTCCACTTTGCCCGCTAACAGCTCTTCAAATAGCGTACGAATTTCGTGTGCCGCCTTGCCCTCTGGCTCGCTTTCAATAACCGATTTACCTGATTCTTCCGAATCGTCGTACATATTTCGGCTAAATGTCACTGAATTTAAAACGGGAATACCAAATGAACGGCATACCTCTTTGGCTTCTAGAATTCGGCTGGCCAAACTTGGCAATGATGGGCATTGCGTAATGACAAATGCAGCATTCATTTTAGGGTTTACCATTTTGCAGGTAGACAGAATGTCTTCCATGTGAGGAACCGTTTTTAGATCGCGACGTTTTGGGCGCAAAGGAATAAGAATATGGTCGGCTACTGCCATTGAAGAGCGAAGCGCTAGGTTGTCTTGTCCACCACAATCAATAACAACATAGTCGTAGTATTGGCGAAGGCTAAGTAGTTCGTTACGTATTTTGCCGTATAACTGAACGCAGTTTATTTCCGCTAGCCGAGGGTTTGCTTTACGCTCTTGGATCCAGTCAGATGTCGTTCGCTGAGGATCACAATCAACCATTAATACCTTTGCCCCTTTTTCGGTGCGAAGATACACAGCAATATTTTGTGCCAAACAGCTTTTTCCGCTGCCACCTTTCTCACCACCCACTAAAATGATCATGGCGTTAGTCCTCGATTGTTACTATCACAAAGCTATATAAAGCAATAAAAACACCGCAAAAGTGGAAAAATGAAAGCGCCACTGCTGCAGATTACTGCTAATAAGCATAGGCAGCAGACGGTGAAGGTTCAGCATCAAAATTGATATTAACGAATGCTCAGTGATACCTATTGATTTGTTGTCTTACTCAATCTAGTCTCTAATTAATTGCGTATAACACTTGAAATTAACGTTACATAACAGTGCAGAGGTCACTATGTCAGCAAGTCGATTTACGTCCAAAGAAGGGCAAACCGTTCCTAATGTGTCATTCCCGTGTCGTGAGGGTGAAGCGTGGGTAACGAAAACCACGGAAGAAATTTTTTCAGGCCGAAATGTCGTGGTTTTCTCATTGCCAGGTGCGTTTACACCAACCTGTTCATCAACCCATTTGCCACGATACAACGCGTTGGCGAATAAGTTTGCTAAGCACGGTATTGATGAAATTGTTTGCGTGTCGGTTAACGATACATTTGTGATGAACGCATGGGCCGCCGATCAAGAAGCCAGCAATATTACCGTTATTCCAGATGGAAACGGGGAATTTACTGATGGTATGGGAATGCTGGTTGATAAAGCGGAGCTAGGCTTTGGTAAGCGCAGCTGGCGTTACTCAATGCTGGTAAAAGACGGTGTTGTAGAGAAAATGTTTATTGAGCCAGATGTAGAAGGCGACCCCTTCGAAGTGTCTGATGCTGATACCATGCTTGCGTATATCGCGCCTGATGAAGAAGCAAAAGCGCCCGTGTCGCTGATTACTAAACCTGGATGTCCGTTCTGTGCAAAAGCGAAAAAGCTGCTTGAAGAAAAAGAATACGATTATGAAGAAATCGTTCTAGGTAAAGATGCTTCATTAACCAGTTTAACTGCTATTTCTGGCAGAGAAACTGTGCCGCAAGTATTCATTGGCGGCAAGCATATAGGTGGTTCAGACGACCTAGAAGCGTATTTTAGTTAAGCAAAGTAGATGTAATACAAGTACTTTTTAAAGGCGGGAGCATGTTATCATGGTCCCGTTTTTTATTTTGGCGACGCCTACGGAGACTCACGGTGCAATTTAAGTTTGTTGTTATGCTTGTCACGCTGCTTACCTCGCTTGTTCTAATAAACCCTGCATTGGCGAAGATTAGTGATACAAAAGCCTCAAATACTGCATTTAAGGCCTTCTATGAAAAAGAATGGGGCCAAGTTCAGCCTTGCCGAGAAACCGCTTTGAATAAATTTGGCGTGTGTAGCAATGTACTTCGTAACGAAGGCAATGCACCGTTTATTTTAAATAATAAAACCAGCGACAAAGTGGCTGTGCTGGTACACGGTCTTAGCGACTCTCCGTTTTTTATGCGCGCAATAGCCGATATTTTGTTTGAGCAAGGTTTTACCGTTGTAGTACCGCTTCTACCGGGGCACGGAAAGCGTGATGCCGATGATGATATGTCCGATTGGGATTTAGCAGAGCGTTGGCAGGCACATGTTGATGAAGTGATTAGTCTTGCTGACAGCATGGGAAATACCCTAATTCTAGGCGGCTTCTCAACGGGCGGCGCATTATCAGTAGAGCACTACTTAAGCCAGTTAGGCGAGGGCAAGAGTGAAAACAATAGCAATAATATCGACGGTTTGATGTTATTTTCTGGTGCGCTTGCTTTATCTGAAAACGCGGAAGGTATGTCGCGTATTTGGGGCATTAAATTACTGGCGCGCATTATCGATGGCACTTATGAAACACACGGGCCAAACCCTTACAAATACCCTAATGTGGCAGGGCTTTCAGGGTTAGAGTTAATGGATTTAATTAACACTATTCGTGATAAGTTCGAAGAAGGAAAGCGCATTGATGTTCCGGTTTTTGCTGCCCATTCTCAGGCCGATGTTACAACGCCAATTAGCGGTATAGAAAACCTAATGCAATACAGCGAAGGCAACAACACCTTTTTTGTTATTGATGAATCGTATGCGCTTTGTCACGCCGATGTAGTGGTAAATCCGTCATTATTAAAAGCGATGAACTTCAACACTAGCATGGTAAATCAACAGGAAGAGTGTGCAGTACCCCAAGCTAACCCGTTGTTTTCAACTATGGCGATGATGTTGCGCGAATATGTGAAGCAGTTTTAGTTTGAAAAACAGGGCTGTTGAACGTTATTAAAGATGCCTAAAAGCATTTACTTGAAAATAAAGCGTCTATGGTAAACGTGTTTCAGCCTATACAGCCTTAATGGTGTATGGCTTTCATAGCTTTACTGAATACAACGTAGGCGTTATGCTACAACAATGAAAAGTGTATTAGTTAACCAATACAGCAGCTCGTTTGATGGCCTTTTAGATAAGAAATTGGGTCATAACCTGAGTCGCAAATCAGAAAAAATGCCAAATGGTTTTATGGCATGGCTTGTGTGCGCGTTATTGTTGCTAAACCTTTTCCAATCTACGTTTGCAAATGCGGCAATGGCGCATTCTCACCATGCTGAAGCAAGTTCCATTAATCACGATGCGCTGTTAGTTCATAACGACAAAAACACAACGCTTAATACAGCCCAGGCTGACTTTACCGATAAAGCCGAAGCCCATTGCCATTCTCAAATGTCAGAAGGTAACAGTACTCCTCCGAATAGGGCAACGAGTACGGCTGATTATAATTATGAGCATATTGTCGGCGACAGCGATGACCACGGCGATGATCACAAAAATGGTCACAGCGTTGATATTAACAGTGAATGTTGTGGTGAAGACTGCCAATGTTCAACACAACACTGTTTTGGAAGCACTATTGCACTGCTTCACCCAGATATTTTTACTACCGCGTCACCCCTACGCACTATGGCATTAACTGCCGCTATTGGTGTGCGTATGCACACATCATCTTCTCAATTTAGACCACCAAAAAACGTACTCACAGCCTAAATCTATCTAAAAATCGCTCGATTTAAAGCACGCTCGGCATTTTGCTGTGCGAATACTTCAAATTTGAGCAGAAGTTTGGTTCAAAATCGTTGTGTCATTTTGCCCAGATAGCACAGCGTAAAGTGAGTAAGAAAATGACATTTTCATCAACTGCCATTTCAAATATCGGTCGCACGGTTTCGTTTTTCATGATGCTTCTTATGTCGGCCTTTGTAGGCGCTTCGACAATGCTTAAGGAGCAATCAGGTGCAACGCGAGCACATGAACAATCAGTCGCAGCTTCGTTGCCAACAGCCGCAGCGCTGTCACTTGAGATGGCTCAGCAACTTGCGCTTTCCAACGACCCTATGTCAGAAGGCTTTCGTTTTAAACAAGAGGCGTTTGAACGAGAGGGAAAGGCGGCAACGTATTGGGACAACCCCCAGTTAGCCACCTCAATTCAGAATTTGCCAACCGATGGTTTCAGGTTCAATCAAGAGCCGATGACACAAGTTAAAATAGGCGTAAAACAAGCGCTGCCAAGAGGTAATGTAAATGAATTAAACCAGCAGAAATTTGATGCTATGGGTGTGTCGGTGTCGATGGCAAATAAAGCACGCGCTGCATGGCTTAAAAAGCAAGTTGGTGATGATTGGCTAAATTGGTACTTGGCACATGAGCGCACGTTGTTATTGGGCAAAGAGCGGCATCTGTTAACTCAGCTTCTTGATTTTACCGAGTCGCGATATGGTCAAGCATTTCGCGATGCGCAGCAGCAAGACATCTTACAAGTACGCCTAGCCTTGTTGTCTTTAGAGGATAAATTTACTGCTGCACTACAGCAACAAGAAGAAGCAAAAGCAAAATTATCACAATGGTTTGGGGCGCCGTTGGCAGGTCATTTATCACCTGCTAGTGATGTCTCGCTTTCTTCGTTGACTTTTGGGTACGAAACAAGTGCCAACGCATTGCTACATGAGCTATCTGTGCGTGAACCCTTTACATTATTGCAAGCACACCCAGAAGCTATGAAAATCAAATTAGAGTCAGAAGCAGAAGATGCCTCGTTAAAAATTGCGCGAGAACAAACTAAGCCACAGTGGGCTATTGAGGCGAGCTATGGCTACCGAGATGACGCGCCAGACGGTATGAGCCGCGCCGACTTTGTCTCGATTGGCGTGCAAGTAGATTTACCGTTTTTAACACAGCCGAAGCAAGACGAGCGTATAGGGGCTGCAGCTGCACGCTTAAATGCTAAAAAGACAGACTTTCGATTAAAGGTAAATGCACTGGCGGCACAGGCAGAAACCTTCAAACATAGGCTTTCATCGTTATCACAGCGAGAGGCTTTGTACACAAATGGCCTTATTGATGAGGTAGCGCAGTTGGCGCAAAGCCTTCTAACCGCTTATACCGCTGATAACGGGAATTTTACTGACGTTATTAACGCCAATATCCAGCAGATAAGAGTGGAAGAAGAACTACTTCGAATAGAAGTTGAACAAGCGAAAACACGCAATGCGCTAGCGTACTTGTACCTTCCTTCTATTGATGCGCTTAACAAGCAATAGATGGTATGGATGAGGATATAAACATGACAAAACAAGACAAAAAGCAGTTAACCGAAAATGGCGCATCCCAAAGTCGTTCATCTAGCCATCATTCAACTAATCAAATTTCAGCTAGCCAAGCTTTTATTAACCAAGCTTCTGGGACAGAAAGCGGTAAAGTACTCATTTCTGGCAATTTATCTGGCATAGCGCTTGGTATAACTCTTGGCATGCTGATAAGCGCGCTTTTATGGTGGCTTTTTGTAGGTTCAACAGGTTCCTTTCATGATTCTGGTGAGCAGAGTGATGCAAAGCAGCCACTGTATTGGGTTGCACCTATGGATGATAGCTACAGGCGAGATAAGCCAGGTAAGTCTCCAATGGGAATGGACTTAGTGCCGGTATACGAGGATAACGCTATGTCCGGTATGCAGCATGGCAACATGATGTCTGCAGGCACCGTGATGATTGCACCAAATGTGCAGCAAAATATGGGGGTAAGAACCCAAAAGGTGCGTGTTGGCTATTTAAATAGCGCCATAAGCGTAACAGGTAATGTTGCCTATAACGAAGACACTATTGTGCATATTCATCCAAGAGTAGAAGGCTGGATAGACAGTTTGTTTATCAAGTCACAAGGTGATGAGGTGAAGCAAGGCCAAGCGCTATACACGCTTTATTCTCCAGAACTTGTGAGTGCTCAAGAAGAGTTCTTATTGGCCTTAAAGCGCAATGATAAAAAGCTTATTGCGGGGGCGCGAGCGCGCTTAAGCGCTTTAGATTTATCAAATGCGTTTATTGAAACCTTACAGCAAACACAAAAAGTGTCACAGACCGTTACTTTTTATGCTGAACGAAGTGGTGTGGTAGAAGCATTGACCATACGGGAAGGTTTCTTTGTGAAGCCCGGCACTACCATAATGAGTATTGCCAAGCTCGACAGCGTGTGGGTTATTGCCGATGTGCCAGAAACATTTGTTCAGCGCATAAAATTACATGACGGCGTTGAAGTATCTCTAGGCTTTTCGCCCGACCAAAGGTGGCAAAGTCATATTGACTACATTTATCCTTCGCTTGACTCCGTTACGCGCACATTAAAAGTGCGGGTACCTGTTAGTAACGACGGTTCGCTTTTAAAGCCCAATATGTTCGCTAATGTAAAAATTACGCCGCGTGAAGACCGCCCATCGTTATTAGTACCCAAAAGCGCCGTTATTCGAACAGCTACAAGTACTCGCGTAGTTGTGACTGATAACAGGGGGCATTTTAAGTCGGTAGCTGTGGTGTTGGGAGGTAGAGACGAGCGATATTTTGAAGTTACCGATGGGCTGCTTCCAGACGACATAGTAGTGGTTTCAGCGCAGTTCCTAATCGACTCTGAATCGTCTAAAGATAGCGACCTTATGCGAATGTCTGAACCTGACAATCAAGCAACTACAACGGGTAAAATAGTTGCGTTACCCGAACGCTTGCAGGCTAGTTCCGAGGAAGATCAGCAAAGCAAAATAACCATAGCAAGAGGGCCTATTGAAAAATGGGGAAGAGGGCCCGCAACCATGGAGTTTGTGTTGTCACCTCATATTGATTTGTCATCATTTTCTGTTGGAGACGACATTGTGTTTTCGTTTGTTACAGGCGACGACTTTACTGTTGTTCAGTTAAAGCCTGGGAATGCAGTAGGCGCTTCAAGCCTCTCACATGACTCACATTCTCATAATTCAGATACCCAAACTGGGAATATGCAAAGTCATGAATTTCATCAAGAGGCTGATGAAGACAAAAGCATGGAGCACATGAACCATGATTGAGTCAGTTATTCGATGGTCGGTGCAAAACCGTGTATTTGTGCTGCTACTTGCGCTAATGCTAACGATGGGCGGAGTATGGTCGGTTAAGCAAACGCCTATTGATGCTATTCCCGACTTGTCTGATGTACAGGTTATTGTAAAGGTAAATTACCCTGGGCAATCACCACAAGTGGTTGAAGACCAAGTCACCTTTCCACTTACTTCTGCACTTATGTCGGTACCTGGCGCACAAACTGTGCGTGGCTATTCGTTCTTTGGCGATGCCTATGTATACGTTATTTTCGACGATAGTACAGATATCTATTGGGCGCGCAGTCGAGTTCTTGAATACTTAAGTCAGGTGGCCCCTGAACTTCCCGAGGGGGTTACTCCACAGCTTGGGCCAGACGCCACAGGCGTTGGCTGGGTGTACATTTACGCCCTTGAAAACGGTAATGCGCCTACCGGCAATTCAAAAACTAATGCAAAAGCTAATACAAACAGTCCGCTTGATAATGGCGAGCTGAGGGCACTGCAAGATTGGTTCTTGAAGTACGAGTTACAATCGGTAGAAGGGGTTGCCGAAGTGGCGAGTGTGGGCGGTATGGTTAAGCAATACCAAGTAGTGCTTGACCCTGAAAAACTCAAAATATTTGGCCTTTTGCCTTCGCAAATTGAAACTGCCCTTAAACGAGGTAATCGAGCAACTGGCGCGTCTGTTATTGAAATGGCAGAAGCCGAATACATGGTTACAGCAGAAACTTATATTCAGGGCGTTGAAGATATTGAGAGCTTGCCAACAGGGGTATTAAACAACGGCATAAGTGTGACTATTGGCGATGTGGCTAATGTTATTGAAAGCCCGCTAATGCGAAGAGGTATTGCCGAGCTGAACGGTAATGGCGAAACGGTGGGCGGCATTATTGTTATGCGATATGGCGAAAATGCGAAAGCTACCATTGATGCAGTAAAAGCTAAGTTAGCGTCATTACAATCAAGTTTACCCGATGGCGTAAATATTGTGCCCGTTTACGATCGCTCAACGCTAATTAATAACGCCGTAGAGACATTGTTTGAAAAGCTTGTTGAAGAGCTACTTGTGGTTGGTGCAGTATGCCTGCTCTTTTTGTTTCATGTGCGCTCGTCGCTGGTGGCAATGATTAGCCTACCTGTGGGTATATTGGCTGCTTTTATTGTAATGAAACTTCAAGGGCTCAATGCCAACATAATGTCGCTTGGCGGTATCGCAATTGCTATCGGTGCAATGGTAGATGGCGCTATTGTGGTGGTGGAGAATCTGCATAAGCATTTGCACATAATTGAACAGCAAACGCAGAGACATTCGATTTCCTCAACCCAGCGATGGAATGCGGTGGTGAAATCGACCGCGGAAGTAGGCCCAGCTCTCTTTTTCTCATTGTTGATAATCACCGTGTCGTTCATTCCAGTTTTTACACTTGAAGCGCAGGAGGGCAGGCTTTTTGCGCCTTTGGCATACACGAAAACTTACGCTATGGCGGCAGCCGCAGCCCTTTCAATAACGCTGGTGCCGGTGTTGGCAGGTTACTTTGTTAGGGGGGCAATACGCTCGGAAAAACAAAACCCCATTAACAAAGGGCTGACTGCCATTTATACCCCGCTATTAGCCAAGGTACTTCATTACCCCAAAACCACGCTAAGTGCAGCTTTTGTGCTTTTGTTGTCAATGTTTTGGCCTGCCAGTCAATTGGGTAGCGAGTTCATGCCAGAGCTCGACGAGGGCGACCTTATGTACATGCCAACTACCTATCCCAGTATTTCTATTGGTAAGGCGCGAGAGCTCCTTCAACAAACCGACAAATTAATCGCTACGTTGCCTGAAGTACGAAATGTATTTGGCAAAGTTGGTCGAGCAGAAACTGCTACCGATCCCGCACCGTTAACAATGATTGAAACCTTCATTCAGCTTAAACCTAAGTCGCAATGGCGAGAAGGAATGACAACCGAAAAGCTGAAAGAGGAACTGAATAATTTGGTGAAGTTTCCCGGTGTAACAAACGCATGGGTGATGCCAATTAAAACCCGTATCGACATGTTAGCTACCGGCATTAAAACGCCGGTAGGCCTCAAAATTGCTGGTCCTGATCTTAGCCGTATTGAAGCCATTGGCAAAGATATAGAGGTACTGCTAGCGAATGTTGAAAATACTGCGTCGGTGTACGCTGAGCGTGTAGTAGGTGGTCGCTATATTAATATAGACGTAAATCGCGAAAAGGTTATGCAGTACGGGCTAGATGTAGATGCTGTTCATAGCATTATAGGTACATCGGTTGGTGGAAAAGCGGTAACGCAGTCAGTTGAGGGGCGTGAGCGTTTCCCTGTGAGCATGCGTTTTCCTGAACAGTATCGGAACTCACCAGAGGCTTTGGCTGCATTACCCATTGTTACGCCCAGTGGTGCTTATATAACGTTATCAGACGTGGCGACTATTCGCATAGAGCAGGGCCCCGCAGGTATTAAAAGCGAGAATGCGCGCTTAAATGGATGGGTTTTTATTGACGTTGAGTCTGATGGCGTTGGCGGTATAGATTTGGGAGGCTACGTTGCTAAGGCGCAAGCATACCTTAGCGAAAATCTGAATTTACCTGCAGGCTATTCACTTACATGGGCAGGTCAGTTCACCTATCTTGAAAGGGCAAAGGCCAAGCTTTCAGTGGTGATACCTATTACATTGGCCATCATCTGTTTACTGCTTTATATGGCATTTAAACGACTACGTGATGTTGCCTTAATTCTCGTTACTTTACCACTGTCGCTGGTAGGTAGTGCGTGGCTGCTATATGCCATGAACTTTAACTTGTCGGTAGCGGTGGGCGTTGGTTTTATCGCGCTGGCAGGAGTAGCCGTTGAAATAGGGGTAATCATGCTAGTGTATTTAAACCAGCGTGTGTCAGATAAGCTAGGGAGTGAAGAGCTGCAAGCCGAAAGTGGTGATGCGAGATCTCAGCGTATCAAAGAAGCTATTGTTGATGCTGCAACTGCTCGATTGCGCCCTGTAATGATGACGTCGCTATCGATAATAATAGGTTTGTTGCCTGTGCTTTATGCAACAGGAACGGGCAGCGAAGTGATGCAGAGAATTGCTGCGCCAATGGTAGGCGGAATGGCCAGTGCACTACTGTTAACGTTATTTGTACTTCCTGCGGCGTTTTTCTTAATGGTTAGGCGTTCCTCAATTGAAGATTAAAGTCTGATAGGACGATAAATCGTGCTAGGTCTATGACGAACTAAGAACAAAAAGCGCGATAGTGAATAGCCACTATCGCGCTTTTTTCTTTTGTTAGTTTTTCAACAGGCCTTAGTGTGCAGCAGCGTAGTCTTCTACCTGTTGCCACACGCGCAGTAAGTTACCGCTTAAAATCTTCTTAATATCACTCTCGCTGTAGTTTCTATCCAATAACCCTTGAACTAAGTTGGGGAAGCTAGCCACGTCTTTAAGTCCTATTGGAAGCGAATCACCTACACCGTCGTAATCTGAACCAATACCTACATGCTCAACGCCAACCAGTGACACAACGTGATCAATATGATCTAGCACTTCATCAAGAGTTGAATAAGGATAAGGGACCTTTTTACGGTATTCTTCTTCAAAGTTTTCAAGCTTGGGGCTGTCTTCCCCTTCTTTTTTAATTAACGCTTTTCTCGCGTTGGTTAGCCCTGTGCGCCATTGCCCCGCCTCTTGAGATACAAAGCTAGACCCAAAGTTAATCATAATAACGCCGCCATTTTCGCCGAGCTTTTTAATCATGTCGTCGTCCATATTGCGTTCGAAGCCTGGCGTAAAACGACGTAGAGACGAGTGCGATGCAATAACAGGTGTGTTGGTAAGTTCAATAACTTGGTAAAAGGCATCGTCTGAAACATGTGAAATATCTAGCATTATGCCGATATTGTTCATTTCGCCAACCAGCGATTTACCAAAAGGACTTAACCCTTTCCATTTACGACGCAAATCGTAAGACGAATCGGAAATATGATTGGCTTGGCTATGTGCAAGGGTAATGTACCGAATGCCACGTTCGTAAAAAGCCTTTAGATTCGCTAAGTCACCTTGAATAGGCGAGCCATTTTCCATTCCCATTGGCAGTGAAATAATGCCTTGTTCAAAATGGGCTTTTACCTCGCTAGGGCTTTTCGCAATCGCGAATTTATCAGGCGCTCTTGCAACAATCGCTTCTACCGAATCAATGAGTTCGTGGGCTAATTGCGTCGACTCTGGTGAATTATCAAGGCTGGCAGGAACATAAATACTCATAAAGGGGGCATTTAGTCCGCCTTTCACTGCTCGAGGGTAGTCAAAGTCGCCACCGTCGGTAGCTTTTGTTACATCAACCCATTGTTCTTTTACGCGATAGGGTACATCAATGTGCCCGTCTACAATGATGGTTTGCTGCGCAATATCAACGGCTTTATCCGACGCCGTGTAAGTAGGTGAATTGGCGGCAGCGCTGTGAGCACTAAACAGGGCCGCCAGCGCAAATGCACAAGCAGAAAGTGGGAAACGCCCCTTCATAGTAAAAGTCCTTATTAATAAATTCATGTCGCAAGCTTTTCAATACTGCGTTGCTTGTAACGAAAAGGTGTACTGCAGAGCTTAGAGATTAATGCATATTGCTTGTTGCTACAACGAGTGAAAAAGTAAGCTAAGCGCTTTCTTTTGTACAAATATTCGTCTTTCAGTAGTTGGTAGTAATGATGTTGGTTATTTTTAGAGCGTTTGTTGTCGTTTACTTAAAGTTTACATTGCAATAAAAATTTAAAACTTGGTATGGTCTAGTTTGCGTGACTTCATTGCACGAATGCGTAATACTCCTGTGCGCTCTGCCAATAACGAGATGACCAAGATGCATCCGCGGAGCCTAGATAAATTTTCATTGATATCCGTCCTTCTCGCAAATTTTACGGGTATCGCAATAAACAAGTATGAGAAATAAATATGGCTATTAATTTTGTACCGCTAGACAAAGAAAAACATAAAGACCTTAAAATTGCGGTAAACACATCGTTCAGCTTCGCAAAAAATACTCACCTTGCTGCTGCAACTATCCGTGAATTCGCACAGCTTGCTGCTACTATGCCGCTAGTTTTCATTGATGACCAAGTATCTAAGCGTCACCACGTAGTAACTATGCTAGGCATGGAACAGGGTCAAAACCTTTTCCTTACTGGTGACAGCTGGAAAGGCCCTCATGTACCAATGAATATCCTTCGCTACCCGTTTGACGTACGTCCAGACGGTGAGAAACTAGGTGTATACATTGACGAGAATACCGACCTAGTGTCTGACGAAGGTCAGCCACTATTCACAGAAGAAGGTGAAGCAAGCGAGTTCCTAGCAAACCGTCAAAAGTTCCTAGCTGACCTTGCTAATAGCGAAATGCTAACCCAGCGTTTTGTTGCAAAAGTAGTAGAGCTTGACCTACTAGACCCAATTCAAATTCGTCTAACATACCAAGACGGTACACAGCGTAACGTTACTGGCATGCAAAGCATTAACGAGAAGAAACTACTAGAGCTTCCTGAAGACCAAGTACTTGAGCTTCATAAAGCAGGTTTCCTAGGCGCGATTTACGCGGTAATGATGTCTGTTGGTCAGCTTAACCGTTTAGTTGAGCTTTCAAACGATACCGAAAACCCAATTCGCAGCATGCAACTTTCTGCCGTTAAAGCAGACGAGCAAGCAGCAAGTGAAGCAGCGCCAAGCGCCTAATTCACACATTGAATTGCTTCAGAAGCCCGCGTTTTGCGGGCTTTTTTGTGCATAATGTAACCTATTCATTTTTCATTAGTTTCTGTTCAGAATTCGTTAAGTTTTATTCGTATATCTTTAGCCTTGTTTCCAACACATATTATTTCAAGGACAAAGACATGGATATCAAAAACAGCCCCTTAAAAGCATCGTTAACTGTAGCAGCAATGGCTGTGGCGTCGCTTTTAACAGCATCATTCGCACAGGCTAATACACAAAACGAAATTCAAGTACGTGCTATTGATTTTGAAGGAATAGATGACACGCTTTACGGCGGTTCTTTTACTCGCTATACAAGTACGCTTAAAGGGAATAGCGGTGCCTACCTAATTAACCCTTACCTACAGCGAGTGTCTAGCTTTTCGGGTGGGTATAACAATATCGACGGCACAGATATTTTCACTCTTGGCACCACGCTATATCTAAATAAAGAATGGATGATGTCAATTGATGGAACCTATGCAGAGTTCGATTACGACTTTGGCGATTCAGACAGCACGGATATTGATGTAAAAGTGGGTTATAACCTGTCGCGCGAATGGCAGGTGGGTGCAGGGTTCCTTTATTCTGAGCAAAACTTTAACGGCATTATAGATGGCGAACGCTTCAGCGGAACCAAAAACGATAACGCCATTCTTGCATTTACTCGTTATACCACTGTAGGTAAATCAGGAACAGGTTGGGACCTATTAGCTGAATACATCAGTGACGACGCAGATGTTATTCGTGGTTCAGCCCGCTACTTCTTCAATCCAGGGCTAAGTGTTGCTGGTACCTATGCACATATTAATGCGCCAGGTGGCTTTGAGAACGGTAACGAGATTGGTGTTGAAGTAGATTACTGGCTAAACGAACAATTCTCTGTAAAAGCAGGCTACCAAAGACAAGTAGACAGCGATATTGATGCCGATGTGTTGAGTTTAGGTGCTACGTATCGTTTTTAATGCGCCAAACAGTTAGTAGTAATACAAAGGCAAGCAAAAGCTTGCCTTTTTTATGCGCTATAAAAGTACTTCAACCGCTGTTCGTCGATTAATTTTCACTTCTTATTAAGCAATCACGCTTTTAACGCCCTTTTTTTACACGCTTAATCATAGACTTCCTTTAACTACTGTATATCTAAACAGTTTAAAGCCAGTAAATACGGGGCCTTCACCGCATTTTTCTACTTGACAGTGGGGATCATTGGTACCTAAACTGTAACTCAGTGGGTAAATGTGGCGAATTGTGGATCAAGTCATCATCACTTTGCAGATTAGTACTCAAATAATAAGAAAACCAAGAGCAAAAAATAAAAGGCTAGGGGAATGTTCCGCGGCGCTAACGCAATCAATCTGGATACTAAAGGCAGACTGGCAATACCTACGAAGTATCGTCAGTCGCTGCTGGATGATTGCCAGGGACAGCTTGTCTGCACAGTAGATACACAACAAAGTTGTTTGCTACTTTACCCACTTCCCGAATGGGAAGAGATTGAGCTTAAGCTCATTAAACTTTCTAGTATGATCCCAGCTGAGCGCCGTATGCAGCGCTTATTGCTGGGCCATGCTTCTGAAGGTGAAATGGACAAAAGCGGGCGAATTCTCATTCCTACTCCTCTGCGTGCACACGCAAAACTATCAAAAGAAGTCATGTTGGTTGGTCAGTTAAACAAGTTCGAAATTTGGGATGCCGATGAATGGGCACAACAAATTGAGGTTGATATCGATACCGAACGCAAAGGCGAATTTGAACTTACCGAACGATTACAGGACTTCTCGCTATGACGCAGCCCAGCGAATTTAAACATATTTCAGTATTGCTTGACGAATGTATTGAAGCATTGGCGATTAAGCCTGATGGCATATATGTTGATGCAACGTTCGGAAGGGGCGGCCATTCGGCGCATATTCTTGATTCACTGGGTGAAGACGGCCAGTTAATTGCTTTCGACCGTGATCCTCAGGCAATCAAAGCCGCTGAACGTTTTGCCGATGACAAACGTTTTCGCATTATTCACTCGCCATTTGGCGATATGGCAGAAGAACTGGAGTCGTTAGGTCTAACCGGCAAAATCGACGGTGTGTTAATGGATTTAGGCGTGTCATCGCCTCAGCTTGACGACGCAGAGCGCGGGTTTAGCTTTTTGCGCGACGGTCCGCTGGATATGCGCATGGACACGTCCCGCGGTCAAAGCGCTGCGCAGTGGCTAGCAAGTGCCGAAGAACAAGATATTGCACAAGTAATTAAAGAGTTTGGCGAAGAAAAGTTCGGCAAACGTATTGCGCATGCCATCGTGAATACGCGCGATGAAACACCTATCACGCGTACGGCGCAGTTAGCAAAAATTATTGATGAAGCGGTGCCAGTAAAGGATAAGTTTAAGCATCCGGCAACCCGCGCATTTCAGGGCATTCGTATTTACATCAATGCCGAGCTTGAGCAGCTACGGGTTGGTTTAAAAGCGGCCACACAAGTTTTAGCCAAAGACGGGCGACTAGCAGTTATCTCGTTTCATTCACTAGAAGACCGTTTGGTTAAGCGCTTTATTAAAGAGCAAAGTAAAGGAAAGGTGGTGCCGCATAATCTGCCTATTACACAAGCAGAAATTGATGCAGATAAAGTCCTCAAAGCGCTCGGTAAAGCCATTAAACCTTCTGAACAGGAGATCGCGAACAATGTTCGCTCTCGCAGTTCCGTGCTACGTGTGGCAGAGAAGTTATGACCAAACGTACGCCAGACAAAGCAGGAACAAATTTTAATCTTCTGCTGATAATTGTTTCAGATTTGACCCGCAACAAGTTGCGGGTTTTGTTGTATTTAATGGTTATCGTATCGGCTATGTCAGTTATTCTCAGCAGCCACCACAATCGACAGCAAGTGATTGCCCTTGAAGACCTCATGCAAGAGAAAGATGAGCTTGATGTTGAATGGCGAAACTTAGTGCTTGAACAGCGCGCGCTTACAGAGCACAACCGCATTGAAACCCTTGTAGAAAAACAGCTTGGCATGTATCGCCCAACTGCCGATGACGAAGTGGTAGTGAGGCTAAAATGAGTGCTGTTGAATCGTCCCAATCAATGAATAGCCCACGCCAGCGCAATAGTTCTGGCCGCAGAGGCAAATCTGGCGCGAAGCAAAATGTAACGCCTAGCTTGGTACACTGGCGTTTTGTGGTAGTGCTTGTTGTGATAATGGCGGTTTTTGGCGTGCTAGCGTCACGGGCGGCTTACATTCAGGTTATTGAACCCGACGAGCTAATTCAGCAAGGCGACAGCCGAACACTGCGTACCCGCAATATGCCTACTTATCGAGGCCTAATTACCGATCGCAACGGTGTAGAGCTGGCGGTAAGTGTGCCTGTTCGAGCCATTTATGCCGACCCAAAAATTATTCACGACAACGACGGTTTTAAAGAAGCTCGCCGTTGGGAAGCGCTGGCCGATGTGCTGCGCCAAGACGTGAACGAGCTTAAAGATAAAGTGGCAAACCCTAAGCGTCGCTTTGTTTATTTGCAGCGACAAGTGTCGCCTGCCATGGCTGAATACGTAGACAAGTTGGACATTCCAGGCATTTATCTTCGCCGTGAAAGTCGTCGTTACTACCCAACGGGCGAAGTCTCTGCCCAGCTTATTGGCGTTACTGATGTTGACGATACCGGTGTTGAAGGACTAGAGCGTTTGTACGACGAGTGGCTTACCGGCACACCGGGCTCGCGAAAAATACGTCGTGATGCTAAAGGCCGTCAGGTAGAAATTCTAGAAATGAAGTCGGGTGAAAAAGCCGGCGATCTTCAGTTAACTATCGATCAGCGCATTCAAGCGTTGGCCTACAAAGAAATTAAAGAAGCAATGCTGTATTACCAGTCTAGCTCAGCTTCGGCCATCGTTATTGATGTGAAAACCGGTGACGTTCTGGCGATGGTGAATGCGCCTTCGTTTAATCCAAACGATCGCAGCGATATTTCTCCGCATAGAATGCGCAACCGCGTTATTACCGATGCGTTCGAGCCAGGTTCGTCATTAAAACCCCTTGCTGTATTGGCGGCCCTTGAGTTTGGCGACGTAGAGCCAGGAGATACCGTAAATACCTACCCAGGTTGGATGCGTCTAGGTGGAAGCTTGGTAAAAGACACCCGTAACTACGGTGAGCTTACTCTTGAGGAAATTATTCAACACTCGTCGAACATGGGCACCTCTAAATTGGCGCTATCTGTACCTAAGCAATTCTTGTTAGATACCTATTACAACATGGGGTTAATGAGCGACACAGGCTTAAATATGGCTGGTGAGAGTAGCGGTATTTTTCACGAGCGTAGCCGCTGGTCTGAATTTGAATTAGCGACACTATCTTTCGGTTACGGTATTTCTGTCACCACAGCGCAGCTTGGCCGTTTGTATGCCACGCTGGCTAACGGTGGTGTTAAAACACCACTTAACATTATTAAATCTCCTGAGCAGCCGTCATGGCAGGCACAAGCCGAACGAGTTATTAGTGAAGAAAACGCGAACGCTATTGTTCACATGATGGAAAGCGTAACTCAGCGCGGCGGCACAGCAACAAAAGCTGCTGTACCGGGTTATCGCGTGGCAGGAAAAACAGGAACTAGTCGTAAGGCCGTCGCCGGCGGTTATGGCGAAGAGTACGTGAATATTTTTGCTGGCATAGCGCCGGTTTCAAACCCTCGGTTAGTCACTATTGTGTTAATCAACGAACCGGGCGGCGACTTGTATCACGCGGGCGACACGGCTGCACCTGTATTTTCATCTATCATGGGAGGCGCACTGCACATGCTGAATGTTGCTCCTGATGATAAGCAGGTGACGTCTAGCCGCTTATTGAAAGGAGGTCAAAGTGGTAGTTAGTGCCTTTATTCAAAGTATTCGTGCTTTATTGGCCAAGTTCGGTGTGGATGCGCCGGATATTCGTATTGAAGGGCTTACGCTTGATAGCCGAGAAGTAAACACGCGTTTGGCATTTATCGCCATTAAAGGGCATGAGCTTGACGGCCGCGATTTTATTCCGCAGGCCATAAGTTTAGGTGCCCGTGTAATTTTGGCGCAAACTGACGACAGTGCTTCTCATGGGCAGATGGAGATGCGTGACCATAGTGTCATCATTTCTCTTTACGATTTACCGCAAATGTTGTCTGGCTTAGCTGCGGCGTTTTATGACTATCCAGCACAGAAAATGACAACGGTGGCGGTTACCGGCACAAATGGAAAAACATCTACAGTTCAATTGCTTACGCAGCTTAAAGACGCGTTGGGTACGCGTAGCGCAAGCATAGGCACACTCGGAAGCAGCGTGTTTGAAGGTGATAATACACAGTGGAAAAACACGCCTGCGGCAAACACCACACCCGATGCTATTCGCATGCAGTACTTATTGGCAGAGTTTGTGCAAAGCGAAGTGCAGCACACCGCTTTTGAAGCAAGCTCTCATGCACTGGTTCAAGGGCGACTTGGCACGGTAAAAACCGACGTTGCTGTATTTACTAATTTAACGCGTGACCACTTAGACTACCACGGCACCATGGAAGAATATGGTCGAGCTAAGCGTTTGCTGTTAAATCAGCCAGGGCTTAAAGCCGTGGTACTGAATGCGAACGATGCACAAAGTGAAAAATGGAATGGCCATGCCGCGGCACACATGCAAAGAGTGTGGACCGGTATAGATGATGGGACGTTAAGCGACACGTATAAAACGTCTCAACATCGCCATTGTTTCGCCACAAATGCCACTTATCATGCGTCAGGTTGTAGCTTTGAGCTTACCTCATCATGGGGGAGTGCAGCAGTTACTCTGCCATTATTTGGCAAGTTTAACATTAGCAATGTACTAAGTGCCGTTGGTACTTTGCTTGCCGAAGGTGAACGCTTTGACGAGGTGGTAAAAGCCGTTAATGCAATTACCCCTGTTCCTGGTCGTATGGAAGTCTTTCCTGTTAACGGCAAAGCTAGCGTTGTGGTGGACTACGCCCATACGCCCGATGCCTTAGAGAAAGTATTGCTTAGTGCCAAGTTTCATACTGAAGGAAAAGTGTGGTGTGTATTTGGATGCGGTGGTGACCGAGATAAAGGCAAACGACCGCTTATGGGGCAAGCCGCTGAAGCAGGTGCAGACAATATTGTGATTACTACCGACAACAGTCGAAGTGAAGCACCTGAAGCCATAGCAAACGATATTAAAGCGGGCTTAAAACACCAAGAAAAAGCAGTGAGTATTGCCGACCGCGAAGCTGCTATTCGCCACTGTTTAGACAATGCGGATAACGGCGACATTATTGTGGTAGCGGGCAAAGGTCACGAAGACTACCAAATAATTGGCAACAAAAAGACAAATTATAATGAACGTGCAGTTGTGGCGCGACTGCAACAGGAGTACAGCAAATGATAACAACAACGCTGTCGTGGATAGCCGAGAAGGTTAACGGTAAGGTTGAACAAACGCATGCAGATATGAGTGTATCTGCTGTAAGTACAGATACACGCACTATTGAAGACGGTGCAGTATATCTTGCGCTTAAAGGGCCGAATTTTAACGGTCACGATTTTGTCGCACAGGCACAGCAAGCGGGCGCAAGCGCGGTTATTGCAAGTGAAAGTGTTGAAACCTCGCTACCTGTAATCATGGTAGAAGATACCAAAGAAGCGCTGGGTTTGTTAGGCGCCGCGGTTAAAGCGCATGTGGCACCAAAAACCATTGCGATTACCGGCAGTAGCGGTAAAACCACGGTAAAAGAAATGTGTGCGTCTATACTAGAGCGCCGTGGAAATGTGTTAGCCACTAAAGGCAATTTCAACAACGACATTGGTGTGCCTCTTACGCTTTTACGCCTTGAACCAGAGCATGAATATGCCGTGATGGAGCTAGGTGCGAACCACTTGGGCGAGATTGCTTACACCACCAATTTAGTAAAGCCCGACGTAGCAACCATTGTTAATGCTGCGGCGTCGCATCTTGAGGGGTTTGGTAGTCTGCTAGGTGTGGCCCGTGCAAAAAGCGAAATTTTTAAAGGCTTAGGCGATGATGGTGTAGCCATAGTAAACGTAGACAGCCAATTCGCTGAGTTTTGGAAAGGCAAGCTTCGCTACACCAAAACGTTAACCTTTGCGCCTGATCAGAAAAACGATGCCGACTTTCGCGCCGAAGACATCACTATTGGTTTAGATGGCTGCGCTGCATTCCACTTAGTTTGCCCTCAGGGTGATATTGCTATTCAACTTACTATTCCTGGTGTGCACAATGTGGGTAATGCCCTTGTTGCTGCAGCACTAACATTGCAGGTAGGTGCCACCCTCGAAAACGTTCGCGACGGTTTACTTGCTATGAAACAGGTAAGCGGTCGTTTGAATGTGAAGCAGCTTACTCAGCAAGTGCGCTTACTTGACGATACCTACAATGCAAACGTGGCGTCGGTAAATGCCGCTATCGACACGCTTAGCAGTTTTTCAGGTATTACCGTGCTGGTACTTGGCGATATGAAA
>Ga0213840_1000693_pt1 | contig 39223 bp, 30 predicted proteins | sample SWPATP22_FD_160132 | JGI IMG/M metagenome (GOLD analysis project Ga0213840, IMG submission 160132) | Coastal seawater microbial communities from Marineland, Florida, United States - SWPA TP2 #2 | ecosystem: Environmental > Aquatic > Marine > Coastal | place: USA: Florida | collected 2016-08-14 | reverse complement strand
AGGAAGTGCCCACCCCTGCCCCGCAGCCGACCACGCTTTCTGGTCGCTCCCTCAGGAAGTGCCCACCCCTGCGGCGCAGGTCCCATCGAGTTGGGACCCACCACGTAGTCTGGCGGTTATGCGCACTCGCTCTCCCTCTCCCTCTCCCGCTGCACCGACTCTCCTCCGCGGCCCCTCGCTGCTCCTGGCCACCCTCCTCGCCGCCTGCGGCGGCTCGGCGTCGCACGGCCACGGAGGAGGAGAGCCCCACGCCGACCACCCCCACGGCGATCACGCCACCGCCGCTGCCAGCTCCACCGCCTCAGACAGCTCCGCCGCCGCTGCCACCGCCCACTCGGGCGCCGAGGCAGGCGACGCAGACGCGCGCGCCACCAATCCCCACGCCGACCACCCCCACGCCGACCACCACGCCACCAACCCCCACGGCGACCACGCCACCGTCCACCACCGGTTCGACGACGCCGAGAAGTGGGCCAAGGTCTTCGACGACCCCGAGCGCGACGCGTGGCAGAAGCCCGCGGAGCTCGTCGCCGCCTTGCAGATCGCCCCGGCCTCGGCCGTCGCGGACATCGGCGCCGGCACCGGCTACTTCAACCCACACCTCGCGCGCGCCGTCGGCCCCGAGGGTGCGGTCATCGCCGTCGACATCGAGCAGTCGCTCGTGGACCACATGACCAGGCGCGCCACCACCGAGCAGACCCCGCAGGTCACCGCCCGGCTCGGCGCTCCCGACGACCCGAAGCTGGCCCCGGGCGAGGTGGACCTCGTCCTCCTCGTGGACACCTACCACCACATCGGCGAGCGCATCGACTACTTCACGCGCCTCGCGGAGACCCTCAAGCCCGGAGGGCGCCTCGTCGTCGTCGACTTCATCAAGGACAAGGACGTCCCGGTGGGCCCGAAGCCGTCCCACCGCATCGCCGCCGCGAAGGTCACCGCCGAGCTCGCCGAGGCGGGCTGGGTCGCCAGCACCCCGATCGACGTCCTCCCCTACCAGTACGTCCTCGTCTTCGGCCGGCCCTAGGGCACCGAACAGCTCGTCGGTCGCCCCGCGGCCGGATCCACGGGATCGCTGCATCGACTCGTCGTGCACCCCACGCCGCTCGGGCCCGCGCACCTCAACCGCGCCGCCGGCGCCACCCCCTACAGCCGCCCCGACCGCTTCAGCTCCAGGTAGGCGTTCACGAGGTGCACCGGCAGGTCCTTCGGCGCCGCATCCACCAGGGTGATCCCACCCTTGCGCAGCGCCTCGTGGCTCTGGGCCCGCTCGGCGAGGTACCGGTTCGCCGCCGCCACCGTCACCGCCTCGCGGAACCCCTCGACGCTCGACGCCGCCTTCGCCGCGATGGCCGTCTCCTTCAGGCTCGCCACGAGCACGAGGTGCCGTCGCCGCAGGATCGCCAGCGCCGTCCGCAGCTCGCTGCTGTCCTCGTCGCGCAGGTTCGACACGAGGATCACCATCGCCCGCCGCCGCTGTCGCGTCATCAGGCGCTGCGCCGCCTCCCGGTAGTCCGCCGGCTGCGTGCTCGTCTGCAGGTCGTAGACCCGGTTCAGGATCGCCGACATCCCCGCCGGCCCCTTCACCGGCGGCAGCCAGCGCTCCTCCCCCGAGAACGTCATCAGCCCCACCGAGTCGCCCTGCCGGATCGCCACGTGCCCCAGCAGCAGCACCGCGTTCAGCACGTGCTCGAAGTGCGCGACCCCGTCGTCCACCGCCCGCATCCGCCGGCCGCAGTCCAGCAGGAACAGGATCTGCTGGTTCCGCTCGTCCTCGTACTCGCGGCTGATGAGCTTGCGGTGCCGCGCGGTCGCCTTCCAGTCGATCTGCCGGATCAGGTCGCCGCTGCGGTACTCCCGCAGCTGCTCGAACTCGAGCCCCTCGCCGCGCCGCCGCTTGCGCACGATCCCGAGGCTGCCGAGCTTGTCCGCCAACGCGAGCAGCGCGAAGCGCGCCACCTGCTGCACGTTCGGGTAGACGCGCACCGTCTCCGCCTCGCCGAGCCAGTGACGCCGTCGCAGCAGTCCCATCCGCCCATGCACCAGCGCCTCGCACCGCCCGAAGCTCCGCTCGCCGCGCACGCTGGGCCGCAGCTCGTACGTCATCGCGATGCGCTCGTCCCGGGGGATGACGATCTGCCGCGGCATGTGCTTGAGCGCGCAGTCCTCGGGCGGGTGGTCGAAGAGCTCCAGGGTCACCTGGGGGCCCTCGTTGGTCACCTCCAGCCGGATCGTGTTCCACGCGTCCGCCGCCAGCGACGCCGGCACCATCCGGGTCCCCACCAGCTCCGGCAGCGACCACAACGTCGCCGCCTCGGCCACCAGAGCCAGGCCGAGCAGGCCCCCCGCCACCAGCCACACGGGCTCCGTGACCGGCAGCGCCGCGGCCAACAGGCCGAGGGCGAGCCAGCCCCAGAGGAGCCGAAGCAGGCGGCGGGAGGGCCTCACGAGCGCGGGGCCGGGACCTTGCCGAGCAGCGCCGCGAGCACCTGGTCCGCGCTCAGGCCTTCGATCTGCACCTCCGGCGCGAGCACCACGCGGTGCCGGAGCACGGGGTACGACACGTCGCGGATGTCGTCGGGCAGGACGTAGTCACGCCCCGCGAGCAGCGCGAGCGCCCGGGCCACCCGGATCAACGCAATCGCGCCCCGCGGCCCCGCCCCGACCTGGATCCCGGACCACTGCCGCGTCGCCCGGACGATGCGCACCGCGTACTCGGTGATCCGCTCGTCGACGGCCACCCCGACCGCCGCCTGCTGCAGCGCCATGATGTCCTCGGGGTTCGCCACCTGGGTCACCCGGCCCACGTCCAGCTTCTGGCCCACCGATCCAGCCGTCACGGCCCGCACGATCGCCTGCTCCTCGGTCTCGTCCGGGTACTCGATCTTCACCTTGAGCAGGAACCGGTCGAGCTGCGCCTCCGGCAGGGGATACGTCCCCTCCTGCTCGATGGGGTTCTGCGTCGCGAGGACCATGAAGGGCGGCGCGAGGCGGAAGCTCTCCCCCTCGATCGTGATCTGCTCCTCCTGCATCACCTCGAGCAACGCGGCCTGCGTCTTCGCGGGGGCGCGGTTGATCTCGTCCGTGAGGAGCAGGTTCGTGAACGCCGGCCCGCGCCGCACCACGAACTCGCCCGTCGTCCCGTCGAGCATCGCGTGGCCGGTCACGTCGCTCGGCATGAGGTCCGGCGTGAACTGCACCCGCGCGAACTCCCCGCCGAACGTGCGGGCCAGGGCCAGCACCAGCAGCGTCTTCCCGAGCCCGGGGACGCCCTCGAGCAGGACGTGGCCCCCGGCGATGAGCGCCGCCACCACGTGGGTGATGGCGTCCTCCTGGCCCACCACCACCTGCGAGATCTCGTCACGGATCCGGTTCGCGAGGGCCGCGTGGTTGGCCAGTTCGCCCGCCCCGCTGGGGCCGATCTGGGCTACGTCCGCGGCCACGGCCGCGTGCTCGTCGGTCGTCGCCTCTTCGGCGCGGTTCATCGTCTGGTCGGTCTCGTCGGTCATTCAGGTGCCTCGTCGCGCGCCACTGAGGGAGGCGCGCAGGTGCTGCAGGTGGGTGATCTGGCGAGCGAAGGTGGACGGGTTGTCCGACGCGCTGGCGTTCAGCGCCGCGAGGACCTCGTCGGCCGAGAGCCCCGAGACCTCGGCGAGCATCGGGGCGAGCTCCTCGTCCTGGAGGAACGCCCACTCGGCCCGGCTCAGGGTGATCCGGCGCCGCACCGTGGCCCGGACCGCGTCCAGGAGCACCGAGGCCGCGCCCTGCCGCCAGAGCAGGGACCCGGTGGCCGCGACGTGCTCGAGGAGCGCGCGACGCTGACGCGAGCGCGGGGGAAGCCGAGGCCCGAAGCGGGCCGCCGCGTAGAGCAGCCACACAAACAGCAACACCGCGCCGCTGATGATCGCGGGGCGCCCCGCCCCCCAGAGGACCGCCCCGAGCCGCGGAGGGTGCTCCGACGAGACGAGCAGCACCCGGTTCGGCAGGTCCATCGACCGCAGGACATCCCACAGGAGCGCGCCCCCGCCGCTGTCCTCGAGCCCCTCGCTCGTGTACCGGCTCACGTCGGCCAGGACGCCGAGACGGCCTTGCTCGAAGGGGCCCACCTTCGCGAGCAGGTCCCCCTCGGAGCACAGAAACAGCAGGGACGCGTCCCCGTCCGGCACCTCCGCGAGGTGCATCGTCAGGCTCTCGTCCTCGTGCTCGTAGGGGCCGAGGCGGGTGCCGCGCCCCAGCTCGTCGGGCACGTCGCCTTCGCGCTCCCGGAGCAGCCCGACCAGGGGGTCCAGCTCCTCCTCCTCGGCCTCGATCTCCTCGATGAGCTCGTCGTCCTCGGAGGCGTCCTCCCCCATCCCGATCACCAGCCGGCCGCCGCGGGCCATCCAGTCCACGACCGCCGCGTTGCGCTGCTGAAGCGCCAGCCGGTCGCCGCTGAACCAGAGGACTGCGCGGTCGTCGACGAGCTCGTCCGCGCTCAGGGTCGCCGACCACTCCACCGTGTACCCCCGCCCCTCGAGCAAGCGCTGCACGGCGAGGTACGGGTTGCGGATCGCCGCCGGGGACTGCGCCGTCGGCACCGTCTCTTCCACCCGCTCGTACAGCGCGAAGAAGGAACCGACCGCCACCGCCGAGACCACGAGGATCATCACCGCGAGCTGGAGCCGGTTCTTCACGGCGCCACCTCGATCCCGCCCACCGATCCGGCCCAGCCGTCGATCAGCTCCGTCACCACGCCCTCAGCCACCTCCCGGTGCGCGTAGGCCTCGGACTGCCACGCCCCCGTGAGTCCCTCGAACCAGCGACTCGGCCCTCCCACCGCGCGCACCGCGCGAACGCAGTCGTTCTCCGTGGCGCCGTCGGGCAGCTCGAGGGCGAAGCCGTGGACGAGACGCACGAGCGCGCCGCGATAGAGCAGGCTCAGAGCGCCGATGCGGTCGCCACTGTCCAGGAGACGACGCGCCGTCGCGGCCACATCGTCCGGGAGCGACTCGGGCCGCAGGTCGAGGCCGAACAGCTCCGTCGGTGGCGCGATCCCATCGTCTCGCTGAGGCACGGAGACGATGCGGCCGGCCCGGACGATCCACGCCATGAGCACCCCGATGGCCACGATCATCACGATCCACAGCGCGATCTCTCCGAGCTGCGCCGCGAACGCGCCCAGGAACCCCAGATCCGCGGTGGACTCCTCCGTGGGGTTCCGGGTGCGCCACACCATCCGGGTCTCTTCGCCCCCGAAGTCCTCGTGGTCGAGGATCTCCTCGATCTCCTCGTCCACGTCGCGCTCCTCGGGGGACAGCACCGTGGAGGGAGGCTGAATGGGGCGCATGGGGGCGGGAGTGGCCTCCTCATCCTCCGCAGACCCGCCAAACTCGTAGCCGTCTCCCTCCCACCCGTCCTGGGCGTGGGCCGGCGAGGGCATCACGCCGATGCCCACCAACGCGACCAGCAGCGCGAGCACGCCCGCCGTCAGCTCCTTCGTCCGCCGCGCGAGGCCGGAGAACGCCAGCTGCACGTCCCACCCCTCGAGCACCGTCCGACGCGTCAGGTAGAGACCGAAGCCCCCAGCGACGTACAGCGGCTGCGCCAGCGTCGTCGACGCCACCACCAGCAGGAACACGATCCGCCCCCACCCCGGCACCTCCCACAGGTACAGGTCGAAGAAGCGCTCCCAGTCGGGATGCAGGGCCTCGGGGAGGAGCAGGAAGACGAGGGCCATCCCCCCGAAGAGCACCACGAGCTCCATGCACCAGCACAGCAGCATCAGCTCGCTCGCCCGGCTGCCGAGCTTGCGACTGAGGAGCTGGATCCGCTTGCGCCGCTTCGCCCCCTTGAGCCCCTCGAGCATCGAGACGGGGAGCGTGTAGGAGTGCATCGGCTGCAGGCGGCGCCACAGGATGCGTGGCAGAAAGTCCTTGAGCAGCACCCTCCGCAGCTCGGGCAGCAGCTGCTTGACGCTCGCGTCGCCCCCGAACAGCCCGCGGCTCAGGACCCACAGGAGCACCGGGTGAAGGGCCGGCCGCAGGAGCAGGAACATGCCCACCGCGATCCAGGGGCGGGTCCAGTTCGCGGCGATGGCGGCGATGGCCAGCGGCGTCATCACGAGGAACCACGCGCCGTACACCTGGCGCCACAGGTGTTGGGCGAGGCGCCAACCGAAGTCGACCGCCTCCCAGGGCCCCCGGGGCCGCAGCTCCGCGATGGATGCTTCGAGGTCCATCTACCCTCGCTGGAGGGCGCGCCCGAGGTACGCGCCCACGAGGAGCCACAGCGAGCCCCCGACGATGAACTTGGAAAGGATCGGGACCCCGCTGGACGACCAGAACGCTTCGATGAACGCCGCGATGGTCAGCATCCCGAAGGTCACCCAGACGACCGGCAGGGCCTCGCGTGCCGACTCGTACATCGCCCGCGACCGCGACCTGCGCCCCGGCGACAGCATCGACAGGCCGATCTTGAGCCCGCAGTAGCCCGCGAGCCCGATGGCCGTCAGCTCGAAGGACCCGTGGCCGATCCCGAACTGCCAGAACGTGACCCCGTGGCCGATCGCCATCACGTGCCCGATGGCGGCCCCCAGGACGAGGCCGTTGTAGACGAGGAAGAAGAGCGATCCGAGCCCGAAGAGCGCCCCGCCCGCGAAGGTGCGGAAGCCGATGCCGACGTTGTTCCGGATGTAGAACCCGAACATGTACAGGTCCGAGCTGGACTCGCGCCCCTCGCGGATGTCCTTCGAGTCGTACATCGCCTCCATGTCCGCGAGCATCTCCGGGCCGACCACGGAGAACGCGAACTCGGGCCAGATCTGGACCGCGAGCATCGTGGCCACGAAGGGGACGAAGAACAGCGCCATGGACGCGATGAAGAGCCAGCGATCCTTGCGCAGCTGGCGAATCACGCCGACGAGGGCGTAGCGGACCCACTCCGCCGGCACCACGACCCGGCGCCCGTAGAGCTGGTGATAGCCCCGCAGCACCAGCGCGTTGAGCTCGTCCACCAGCTCCCGCCCGTAGCCGCGGCTGCGCGCCAGCGACAGGGTGGCGCAGACCCGCCGGTAGACCGCAGGCATCCGCTGGGCCGCCCCCGGCGCGTCGCCGTCCTCGAGCTCGTCCAGGAGCTGCTCGAGCTCGTCCCACAGGGGGCGGTTCATGGCCACGAAGTCGTCCCGGCGCACGCCTACCTCCTCCCCAGGAGCCAGAGCGCGTAGCCCTGGAGCCGGCGGACGCCGGGCATCCCGAACTCGCCGGTCAGGGGCTCGAGCTGGTCCGCGAGCTCGATCTGCCGGTCCTCGGTCCACTCGTTCGCGCGCTCGGCGAACTCGATGAGGGCGGCCTGCTCCTTCTGGGTCAGGTGGACCGGGGGCATCAGCGGCGTGACCCCCGGCAGGTCCAGGGCCTGAAGCTCCACGTCCTTCCTGTCCACGTGGATGACGACCGTCCCCGCCGCGAGGTCCCCGAGGCGCTTCGCCTCGTCTGTGACCAGCACCGAGAGGAGGCCGAAGAAGTAGCCCACGGGGAGGAAGTCGGCGAAGCGGAGGAAGTTGCGGAGCGTGGATGCAGTCCAGTCCACGGCGGCCCCGTCGTCCCGGACCACCTTGAGGTCGAACATCTTCTTGCCCGGCGTCTGCCCGTCCCAGTAGAGCTCGCAGATCACGGGGTAGAACCACTCGCTGAAGAACAGGACGAGGAGGAACATCCCGTTGCCGGCGTCTCCGAAGGTCCCGAGGATCATCCCGATCGGGACCATCGCCGCGGTGCGGATGAGCGTGTCGAGGAGCCAGGCGGCGAAGCGGACCGGGGCCCCCGCGAGGCGGAGCCCGACTTCGACCCCCTCGGGCGTCTCGGACGTACGCAGGGTGTCGATCGGCAGTGCGAGCGCGCTGCGTTGATTCGGCTCGGCCACGCTCGCTCCCCTCCCGGGCGGTCCGCCAAGATAGCGCAGTGCCGCCCCTGCCTCCCCCGCTGAGGCGCGCCTTCGTCGACGAAGACGGCCGGCGCTCCTCCTCGCTGCTCGACTTCGGGGGACCCCTCGATCCCCTCGGGATCGGCGACCTGCTCGCCTGGGGCCACCCCGTCGGCGCCCACACGCTCCTGCGGGGCGTGCGGTGGGAGACGGAGCCCTGGGCGCTGCCCCCTCCCCCCATGCACCCCAGCGCGCTGGGTCCCGACGCCCGCGCCGACGCCTTGTGGCGGCTGGCCTGCGAGGCGGTGTCGGGAGTGTCGGGGCGGGTCGGGGTGGCCCTGTCCGGGGGGCTCGACTCGCGGCTGGTCGCGGCCGCGGCGCGGGAGGTGCACGGCGACATCCTCGGGCTGACCTTCGGAGACTCGGGGGCGGTGGATCTGGGACGGGCCCGGCTCGTGGCGCGACGCCTGGGCATCCGGCACCTCGTGTCGGCCTTGCCGATGGACGCCGCCCTTCTGGAAGAGCAGCGCGTGTTCCGGGCGACCGGGGGACTCGGGGGGCCGGCGGCGGCGCCCGGCGCGTTCACCGACCGGTCCTGGAGCGCCGACGTGGACGTGCTGCTGAGCGGCACGTCCGGCGACGTCGTCTGGGGAGACACCCGGCTCCGCGGCCCCACGAACCCTTCCCGCTTGCGCAAGCTCGGCGTCCGCGAACTGCGCGACCTCCTCGCCAGCGTCCCCGCCCCGCCACCCTGGGCGAGCCCGGCGGGCACCGTGGCGTGGCAGAACCTGTGGACGCGGCAGGCGCGAGTCACCTGGAACGGGGTGCTGCCCCGCCTCGCCTCCACGCCGGTGAGGCCGGTGCCGTGGGACGAGTCGCTCCTCGCGTTCTGCCTCGCGCTGGATGGGGTGGACCGGGCGGGGAGGTCGCTGCTGGCCCGGACCCTGGAGCGTCACGCGCCGGCCGTCGCGCCGCGGGTCGTCCCCGGAGTGACGGGTCCGGTGCACGACCTCGACCGGGCGATGGCCAGCTCCCCGGGATGGCAGGCCGAACTGGACCGGATGATCGCGGCGCCCGAGCGATGGCGGGCCGTCGGACTCAAGCCCCGAGGGGTGACTCGACTGCTGCGCCTCGTGCGGGACGGGAAGCGAGCCCGCAGTGGCCTCGTGAGTCGGCTGCGGACGGTGTGGCTGTGGGAGCGAGGGGTGTAGGTCGCGCAGGCGCGCGCCCCCCGCAGCGCTCGGATCAGGCCGAGGCGCTCAGTCGCGGTCGTCGCGCGGGGGGAGCTCGGCGATGAACGCCTCGATGGCGGCGAGGCCCTGCTCGTCCACCAGCTCGGTGCCCAGCGGCGGCATCGACGGGCGCTCCTCCCGCAGGTTCCGCTCGGAGATGCGGTCGAGCAGCTCGCTGTCGCCGATCTCCCCGAGCTGCCAACGGCCCGTGAGGACGACGGGCGCGCTCTCGACGGACGCCAGATCGGGGGGCAGCGACATGTCGAGGGGACCTTCCTCCTCGTCGTCGTCCACCGGAGGCGCATAGCAGGTCGTGGCCTGGGGCTGGTCGTCGCGGGTGGCGTTGTGGCAGTGGCTGCAGTTGCCGTGCAGGACGCCGAGCCCCGCCAGGGCGGCCTCCGGCAGCTGCGGCTCTTCGTCGACCGCCTCGGTCAGCACGCCCGCGTCGAACAGATCGCTCCGCACGTCGGGGGGCAGCTGCGTCGCGCTGAACCCGAGAGAGAAGTTGCCTCGGCCCGCGTGGCACGCCAGGCACTCCGCCGCCGAGGGGACGTCGTGGTCGGTGCCGCTCGCGTCGGGGACCGCGTCGACGAGGCGCGCTGCGTCGTCGCCGTCCCAGAGGTAGGAGGCCGCCGTCCACCCGTCGGCCGTCTTCGCGTTCAGGCGGGTCTCGATGCGGACATCGTCCCGGGTGAACTCCTTGAAGAACTTGGTGCCCACCGGGAACGCCCAGGCGTCCACATCGCTCGTGTCCACGGACCCGCCGTCGGGGAGGACGAGCCACCGCCGCTTCGTCGCCCCGTCGGTCCACAGAGGAAAGCGGGGAGCGAACGGAATGGCGGCGTCCACGACGACGTCGCCGGCGATGTCCGCGTAGAGCCCCGTCTCCGAGAGCTGGGCGGGCAACGACTCGGAGGCGGACGCGTCCACCGCGGAGCAGTCGCGGAAGCTCCGACAGCCGGGGACGAGCGCAAGGGAGAGGGCGAGGACGAGGAGGGGTCGTGCAGTCACGACCGGCAACCTAGTTCGTGCAGGGCGCGATGACCTCGTTGATGCACAGGAGGCGCGAGTCGTTCGCGCTGCAGCCGTCAGGGTCCTCGACCACCACGAGCACGACCGCCTGGCCGTCGTCGAGCAGATCGGCCGCCATGCTGAAGCTGGTCTGGCCGTTTCCGCCGGGAGCCGGGACGTTCACTCCAAGGTCGATTCCCTGGCTGTCCGAGTTGTCGGCGAGGGTGATGGTGAGCTCGTCCGTGGGCGTGTCCGGGTCGGTCACGGTGAGCGTCCAGTTGATGGTCTCGTCGCTGTCGTAGTACTCGCCCGTCTCCGGGGAGACGATGCTGATCGTGGGCCGGTTGTCCGCGGTGCAGTTGGACACGGCGTCGTCGTCGTCGCCAGCGGTGGGGCAGCCGGCGAGGGAGAGGACGGGGATCAGGGCGAGGAGGGCGGCGAGTAGACGCATCGAAGGCTCCATGTCGGACCTGCTGGCCCGAGAGACGGCGGAGAATACCGGTCCCGCCCCCCGAGGCAAGGGGGATCGGACACCCCCAAGGGAGAGTCCCCCGACGGCGAACCGACGGGGGACCCGAGCCCCGGAGCCTGGCACTCTCCGGGACAGTCGTGAGGGGGGCCTCAGCGCCGGCGACGCCGCGCGAGGGGGGCGAGCAGGCCGACAAGCAGAGCCAGCACGCCCGCGCCCGACGGCGACGGGCTCGCGCTGCACCCCGAGCAGCCCGTGGACGCCCACAGGAGCTGGTTCGGCTCGAAGGTCTTCTTCACCTGGCTGCAGACAGAGCCGCCCGCGCCGTCCGGCACGGCCGCGAAGCCCTCGTCGCAGGCGCAGGTGGCGAAGCCGTTCACCGGCACGCACTGGCCGAACTCACCGCAGGTGGCGTCATCGCAGGGGTCGGCCGGACCGTCCACCGTCCCGATGACGTCGGCCATGAGGTTGAGCGAGGCGTCCTGGCAGACCACGGTCTGCTGGAGGAAGCCGCCGGGGCCGGTGGGCTCGGAGATGACGCGGCCCACGGAGCCCTCGGGGCAGACGCAGCCGTCGATGCCGGAGTCCGTGGTGGCGCACATGGCGTCGGCGCCGCAGTACATCTGGCCGCAGGGCTCGGGCTCGTTGTTGTTGCCGCAGACCTCCACCGCGGGGCGGTCGGACAGATCCAGGGTCCGGCTCACCGTGGCGTCCGCGTCGGTGCGGGCGAAGGACGGGTCGAACTCCATCTCCCAGCCGGAGATGCGGGTGTAGAGGCGCGTCACGAAGGCGTTGCGGCCGAGGATCTCGCCCACCGCCTCGCGGGCCTCGGCGTCGTCATCGGCGAAGAAGCCGAAGAAGTTGTCGAGGTTCTGCTGGGTGACGGCCGCCGTGTCCGCGTACTCGGTGACGAAGGCGCGCCCGCCGGCCTCGTCGATGAGCCAGGACAGGAGCGGGTAGTAGTTGTTCGCGCCGTTGCGGGGATCCGCCTGCACGTCGGCCACGTCCACGGTGAGGTTCGAGAAGTTGTCGGACTCGTACCGGCCGGCGCCGGCCACGAAGACCATCACGCCCATCTCGGGCTCCGCGCCGACGGCCGTCAGGGAGATGGGGACCATTGGGGTGGTCCCCGGGTAGCGCATGGAGATCGGCGTGATGTCAGCCACCCCCGAGCCGGGGGCGAGCTTCATGGCGAGGAACTTCATCCCCGAGGTCACGTAGTCCGCGACGTAGGGCTCCATGGCCTCCGTGATGAGGTAGCCGTTGTTGTTCAGCCAGTCGATGAGCTCGCGCGGGTCGTCGGAGCTGATCACCTCGGGATCGAAGGGGCCGACCTGGGGCAGGTCTTCGACGTCGACGCCGCCTGCGTCGTCGTTCATCGCCGACTCCGCCGTGGGCGCGAAGCCGCCGCCGCGCGCGAAGCCGCCGCCGGGACCGCTGCACTTGGTGGGCGGAGGGATGATGGTGGGGACCGTGGCGCCATCGAGCAGCCGCAGGGTGCTGGGCGGGACGGTCAGCAGGTCCGGCGTCTCGGAGACGGGGACGACCCAGGAGAAGCCCTCGGGGTCGCCGGTGTAGCTGATCTCGACCGTGGTGAGGATCGTCCCGTTCGGGTCGATCTCGAAGAGGATGCGCTCGGCGTTCTGCTCGACCGGGGTGATCTGACAGAAGAAGCCGCCGCAGGCCTGGGCGGGGGTCGGCGCGAGCAGGGTTGCAAGGAGAGCGCCGGTAGCCAGCGACGCGCACGACAGGGAGGTGAGTCGGTTCATGGGCCGCGGTAGGAGCAACGGCCGGGCCGTTGAGGTCGGGCACGATCGTGCCCGGTCAGCGTCGGTCGGACGCATCGGGGGGAGTTGGGGTCCGGTCGACCCCCTCGGTTGCGGTGACCCCCACCCCATCGAATGCGGGGCTGCGCTCCAGCGGCCTCTGCGGGACGCCGATGAGACATGGCATTGCAACCCCTCACCAGGAGCCCCTCCCATGACTCTCCAACGCTCACCCCTTGTCCTCCTTGCCTTGTCTTGCGTCGCATGCAACTCGCCTGCTGCCTTCCACGGGGTCGGCGACGACGGGGTGAGCTTCGCCCCCGTCGAGGACTTCGAGCCGGGGCAGGGGGTCACCACCGATGGCATCGCGGCGGACGGCCTCGTCCCTGACCGGATCTCCGCCCAGACCACCGACCTCGCGACGGCCCGGGCGTCCCACATCACGGCGTCCGTCGCGGCGGGGGCGCTCGGCAGCGCGGTCTCCTCGCTGGGCGACCTGGACGGAGACGGCCACGACGACATCGCGGTGGGGGCGTGGGCCGACTCCACCGGCGGGTCGCTGGCCGGCGCCGCCTACGTCTTCACGTCGGGGGCGAACCACGCGGACGCGGCGGACGCCGTCATCTACGGCGACTTCGCGAGCGACTACGCGGGCTGGGCGCTCGGAGCGGCCGGGGACGTGGACGGCGACGGGCGAGACGACCTGTTCGTCAGCGCCCACGGCGACGACGGCGCGGCCGACGGCGCAGGCGCGGTCTACTTCTTCCTGTCCCCGGTGCGCGGGGCCCTCACCCTCGCCGACGCCGACGCCGTGCTGCGCGGCGCCTCCCAGGACGACGCGGCGGGCTCGTCGGCGGCGGCCATCGGCGACGTGAACGGCGACGGCTTCGACGACTTCGCGGTCGGGGTGCCTGGAGACGACGCGGGTGGCCAGGACGCTGGCGCCGCCTACGTGTTCTTCGGTCCGATCCGCGGCGAGCAGACCACCGCCGACGCTGACGCCCGCATCCACGGCAAGGCCACGCGCCAGTGGGTCGGCACCTCGGTGGCGGCCGCGGGGGACGTGAACGGCGACGGCCAGCCCGATCTGCTCGTGGGCGCGACGGGGGAGAGCCTCGTGGCCTCGGGCGCCGGCGCCGCCTACCTCTTCCACGGGCCCCTGCGAGGGACCGTGTCCACGGACGTGGCCGCGGGGCGCCTCTTCGGCGCGGGGAGCGACGACCGCTTCGGCGCGCAGGTGGCGTCGGCCGGCGACCTGAACCGCGACGGCTACGACGACCTGCTCGTCGGCGCCCCCCTGGCGGACGGGGATGCGGGCGAGGACGCAGGCGCCGCCTACGTCTTCCTGGGGCCCATCGCCGGGTCCTTCAGCGCGACCGCCGCCGCCGGGCGCATCGAGGGCGGAGCCGCGGGCGCGATGGCCGGCTCCGCGGTGGCCTCGGCGGGTGACGTGGACGGCGACGCGCACGACGACCTCGTGGTCGGGGTCCCGGGCGACGCGCGCGGGGGCGAGGGCGCGGGAGCGGCGGTGTTCTTCTTCGGTCCCTTCGACGGGAACTACTCGGTCGACGATGCCGACGTGACCCTGCTCGGCGCCCCCGGCGACCGGGTGGGCGCCGCCGTGGCGACGGCAGGAGACCTGAACGGCGACTCGAAGGACGAGCTGCTCCTCGGCGCGCCGGGCGCCGCCGACGGCGCGGGCGCCGCCTGGATCGTCGCCATCGACTGACACGACTCCCAGCCGCGGCCCGGGACGGGGGCCGCGTTCGACTCGGAGTCCAGGACCGAGTCGTTTGCTGACTGGCGCGGGGGGAAGGTCGATGTACCTTCCCCCCGATGCCGTCCAGGTCCCCGGCCGAGGGCTCGCCCCTCTCCCCCGCGAGGCAGCAGCAGCTGCTCCGCGATCTGGCCGCCGTCCTCGCCGACGGCGCCGCCGCTCCGTTCGTGACCCACGCGATCGTCGAGCCGTATCACCGCTTCTTCCCCGAGGCCTCCGCCCCGGACTCCGACCCCGTCAAGGCGATGCACCGGCGGATCTACGCCTACGCCGGGGTCCCCGACGAGACCCCCGCCCTCGGGTTCGACGCCCTGGGCACCCCCACCGGCCCCGACGCGGACCGCACCTTCAACACGATGATGCTCGGGCCCATCTGCCGCCGCGCCGCGCGGGCCTGGCGCCGCCGCCAGGGCCTCCCGCACGACCCCGTCCGCGAGGAGCGCCTGGTCGATCTCACCGCCGTCGCCCTCGGCTTCGGGACCCTGCTCGCCAACCACGAGCTCGCCCGCACCGGTCTCGACGGCGTGCCGCCCGGGCAGCCGCGGGACCCGTCGGTCGACTGGCGGCGCACCGGGGGCGGAACGGGCCCCGCCGCCCTCGACCTCGACCGCCTGCTGGGCCCGACCTTCGCCGCGATCACCGCCGGGCGCCTCACCGCGAGGGAGCTCGTCTTCGCCCTCGCCGCGCAGGTGGTCGTCCGCCACCCCACGCGCTGGAGCCGCCGTCAGTTCGGCGCCTGGTGGCGGGTCCGCACCCTCGATCGCGCCCTCCGCCTGCTGTTCGGCGAGTACCTGAACCTCCTCTCCGCCCCCCGCGACGCCCTCGCAGCCCAGCTCGGCTTCCTCCCGCTCCGCGCACCGGGCACCCGCACCACAGTCTGGGACGAGGTGTGGCCCGACTTCGACGCCCTGCTCGGCGTGGAGCGGGTCGTGGCGCGCCGCCGGGGCCTCCTCGGCCGGGTTCCCGGACTCCGAAGCGTCCGGCTCCGCTGCTCGGCCCCGCGGTGCCGGGCTCCGCTGCCGCTCTGGTCTCCGATGTGCGCGGGGTGCGGCCGGCCCGTCAAGGGCGAGCACCCCCTCGGCGCCACCGGAGCCCTCCCCCCTCCTCGCCTCGATCGTGGATGATGCGCCGATGTCCGACACCACCGCCCTGCTCCGCGAGCGCCTCCTGGACGACCTCTTCTTCGGGGAGCCCGGCCGCATCGACCTCGACGACGACCTCTTCGAGCTCGGCCTCGACTCCATGGGGGTGACGCGGCTCGTGGTCTTCGCCGAGCGCCGCCTGCGCGCCCGGATCCCCGACACCGAGGTCGTGGCCGAGAACTTCGCGACCCTGCGCGCCCTCGTCGCCCTCGTGGAGCGTCACCGAGGGTGACGGCGGCCAGCCCGGCGACGCCCCCGCGCCTGCGGTGGTGGTACCCGCTGGTCCCCTGGGCCTTCGTGCGGTGGCGCATCGCCTGCACCGAGGTGGCCCGCGCCCGGTTCAACGCCCGCACGGTCGGACCCGCGGTCCCCGAGGGGAGCCGACTCCTGGACGTCGGCTCGTGGGACGCGCGCACCGCGGCGCTCCTCCGGGACGAGCGCGGCTGCGACGTACTGGCCGTCGACGTGGTCGACAAGAACGCCACCGACGTCCCGTTCGCCACCTTCGACGGGAGCTCCCTGCCCGCCGAGGACGGCTCCCGGGACGTGGTGACCTTTCTCTATGTCCTGCACCACGCCGACGACGACCTCGCCCTGCTGCAGGAAGCCGCGCGGGTGCTGCGACCCGGCGGCCGGATCGTCGTGGCCGAGGACATGGTGGAGACGCGGACGCAGCGCGCGATCACCGTGGGATTCCACATCTGGCTGTGGCTGTGGACGTGGATGGGCTGGGACGGGCAGTTCCGCACGACGCGCGAGTGGGGGGAGCGCTTCGGGGAGGCAGGCCTGCGGGTGGCGGAGACCCGGGAGCTGGGCCCTCATCTGGGCCGCCTCCTGTGGCCCCGCAACGTCCTCTTCGTGCTCGAGCGCGCCTGACCCGGCGGCGCCGCCGAGGCGCAGTCCCTACTCGCCGTCCCCTTCGCGAAGGACGTGCACGACGTCCCGGTCGCCGGCGTCGAGGAAGAACTGCTCCTCGACGCCCGAGGGCCAGGCCACGTGCAGCACGGTCTCGCCGGTACAGCCTTCCAGCGGCACGTGGACGACCCGCTCGCCCTGGCTGAACACCGAGGGACCCGTGCCGACGGTGTGCAGCGTGGAGCGGACGCAGGTCTCGGCGACGACGCGGGCTCCGAGGGCCTCGCGCCCCGAGTCGGTCCCCACGAGGCGCGCGCGGAGGGCGCCCGGGTCCCTGCCGTCCTCGTGCCCCAGGGACCGCCGGACGCTGACCCGCGCCCCGTCCTGGTTCGCCACGATCACGTCGACGCGGCCGTCGCCGTCCAGGTCGCCCCAGGCCGCGCCCATCGACGACTCCGCGTCGCCGAGGCCCACGTCCGGTGCGTAGTCCCGGAAGCGGGGGAAGTCCGAGGTGAACTCCGTCTGGAGGAACAAGCGGTTCCGGGGCAGGGCGCCCTCGTGCAGCGGCTCGACCTCGCCGCGCTCGTAGTACCCACCGTTGGCCACGAACAGGTCCAGATCCGCGTCCTCGTCCACGTCGACGAAGAAGGTCCCCCAACCGACCCGGCCCCCGCCGTTCTCCACCCGCGCCGCCGCCGATGTGTTGAGGAACAGCCCGCCCATGTTCCGCCACATGAGGTGCGGGCCGATGTTCGTGACGAACATGTCCAGGAAGGTGTCCTGGTCCACGTCGCCGATGGCCACCCCCATGCCGTCCGTCGCGTTGGCGACCTGGGCCTCGGCGGTGACGTTCACGAAGGTGAAGTCCCCGTTGCCGATGAGCAGGCGGTCGTCCGTGTCGTCGCCCGCGGGCTGAGCCACGTCGGTGGTGATGAAGAGGTCGGGGACGCCGTTGTTCTCCACGTCGAACACGGCCGCCGACCAGGAGCGCTCCACGTCGTGCAGGCCGGCGTCCTCGGTGCGGTCGACGAAGGTGCCGTCGCCACGCCCCTCGTACAGCTTCGTGCTGTTGGGGAAGACGCCCGTCAGCAGCACGTCGATGTGGCTGTCCTGGTCGAAGTCGGCCCACACGACCGAGCCCTGGGTGGCCGAGGCGCCGAGCCCTGCGTCGTCGGTGACGTCGGAGAACACGCCCGCGCCGTCGTTGCGCAGGAGCATCGAGGGGCCGTCGTGATCCGTGAGGAGCAGGTCCTCGTCGCCGTCCTCGTCGACGTCGGCGGCCCCGCAGCCGAGCCACTGGGCGGGGCCGGGGAGGCCGCGGACCAGGCTCTCCTCGGAGAAGCGGCCGCCATCCGCGATCCAGAGGTGCGGGCCCGCGGCGCGGGTGAGGAGCACGTCCGAGTCGCCGTCCCCATCCACGTCGACGATGCAGACGCCGCGCGCGTCCCGGGTGGTGATGCCGAAGTCTTCGGGCTCGAAGCCGCGAAAGGTGGAGACCTCGTCGAACGGGAAGACGCAGCCCGACGCCGCCAGGGTCAGCCCCAGCAGCGCCGCACCGGCGCCGAGCCGTCGCGGTGTAGCCTCCGTCACTCCATCCACCTCACCCCCTGTTTTGCCTGGGTTCTCCACGCTGATCAAGCCCTCCGATCGCCCAGTGGCGACGTCGCTCCCTCCGCCGGCGACCCCGGACCTGTTCCACCGCTACCTGGACCGGCGCATGCGGCGGGCGCGGGGGCTCGGCAACGGCTCGCAGTTCCTCTTCGAGGTCGACGGCGAAGTGGACCGCGCGGACCTGGAGACGCGCCTGGCGGCGGCCATGGACGCGGTGCCCCTGGCCCGATCGGGGATGGCGCCGTGGCCTGCGCGGCGGTGGGTCGTCGGGCCGGACTTCACGGTCCCGGTGACCGAGGAGGCGGTCGCCGACGGCGAGGACGCAGTGAACGCCTGGTTCGGGCGTTGGTTCGGGGAGCCCTTCGTCGCGCCCGAGTCGCCCTCGATCCAGGTGGTGCTGGGGCGCGCGGCGGGGCGGACGGCGGTGCTCGTTCGGTGGTTGCACCTCCTGTCGGACGCGCCGGGGATGGACCTCTTCCTGCGCCTCGTCGACGGCGAGGACCCCGAGCGGTTCCGGCGTGAGCAGCAGCCGGCGGCGGTGCTGGCCCGCGCCCGCGGAGGCCGTCCCGCCTGGCGACGGTTCGTGGACGGCCACGACTTCGCCCTCCGCCATGCCCTGCGGAGCCTCGTGCCGCCCCACCAGGCGTCCGTCGATCCAAAGGCCCGTCAGACCTCCCTCGCGGCGACCCTCACCCGCGAGGAGACCGCTGCGCTCTGGGCGCGCGGCCGCGACCTCTGCGGAATGGACCGGAACGCCTTGCTCGTCGGCGCCCTGGCCCGCGCCTACGCGGAGGCGTTCGGCGTCCCGGGGTGGCGGACCCTGCGTATCCCGGTCCCCATCTCCCTGCGGCCCCCGGCGTGGCGGGGCCCCGTGCTCGGCAACTGGTTCACGATGCTGCTCGTCCACGTGCGCGTCCGGGACCTGGGGACGCTCGAGTCCGCGGTCGCCGCCGTCCAGGCCGACTGGCGCGCCTCGCTGCGGCGGGGGGCGGACGCGACGACGATGGCGTTCATGGCCCCCGCGGGGATCCTGCCGCCGTCGATGGCGCGGCTGTTCCTGGACGGCCCCCGACTGCGCGACGGGGCGAGCGTGAACACGAGCTGGGTGTCGCTCAAGGCGGGGGCGACGGGGAGCTTCCTGGGGCACCCGCTGCGGCGGGCCGTCATCAGCTCCTCGATCCTCGCCCGGCCGGGGCTTGCCGGCGTGTTCGCCGAGGCCGCCGGGCGCCTCAGCGTCGCGGTCCCGGGACAGGGGGGCGACGCCGCGCGAGCCCTCCACGAGGCACTCCTGGTGACGCTCCGGGGCGGCTGAGGGGTTGGATGGCGGGGGTTCGCGCGTGGACCCTGCTGTACCCTCCGGCCCCTTGATCGGACCCCTTCGATGACGAACGCCCTCGAGCTCCTCGGCGACCTGCACTGGATGTTCGTGTCCGTGGGGATGGTGTCGAGCGTGTTGTTCCTCGGGCTCCTGCTCTGGGTGCGGCCGCGGCGGCCTGAGGTGACGGACCTGCCGCCCATCACGGTGCTGCGGCCCTTCGACGGGGTCGACCCGGATCTCGCCCACAACTTCTGGTCGTACGTGGCGGCGGACTATCCCGCGGAGCGGGAGTTCCTGTTCTGTACGGCGCGAGAGAACGTCGAGGGCATCGCCGTCGCCGAGGAGATCATCGCCCGCATCGCCCGGGAAGGGGTTCCTGGCGTGACCGCGCGGCTGTTGCTGCCCGAACCGGGGGAGGCGCCCTGGGTGACGCGCAAGGTCTGGCACATGGCGCGCGGGCTCACCGCAGCGTCGCACGACGTGATCGTGAACGCGGACAGCGGGACACGGGTGGGGCCCTCGGCGCTGACCGTCCTCGTGGGGACGCTGCTCGCGAAGGAGAAGCGCGGCGCCGTGTGGGCCCCCTACGACGTCACGTCCGGCGGGTCGCTCGGCGCGCGCCTCACCCGGGTGGCGTGGACGGCGACGAGCATGAACTTCCTCGTCCTCGAGGGGATGTACCGGTCGCTGCGGGTCAAGGGGATGCTGGCCGGTGGGCTGTTCGCGGCGCGGCGCGAGGCGCTGGACGAGCTGGACGGCCTGCGAACCTGCGACGGCTACCTCACCGAGGACATGGAGGTCGGCTACCAGCTCCAGGCCAACGGCTGGGAGGTGGCGCCTGCGCGGGAGCCGGTGCTGCGGCACCTGCCGGACCTGCCGGTGGAGGGGTTCGTCGCCCGGCAGCTGCGGTGGAACAAGATCATCTGGTCCTTCCGCAACCTGATGGTCCCGCCGTATCCGCTGGTGATGTGCGGCCTGGCGATCGCGCCGCTGACTTTCGTGATGGCATCGCTGGCGTTCCCCGAGCGGACCGTCGAGTACGGCCTGGCGCTGGGGGCCCTGTACGTGGCTCGCGTGCTCTACGGGGTCGCGGTCGCGGCGCTGACGGGGAGCCGACCCACGTGGGACATCCCGCTGCTGCTGCCCGTCGTGGACGCGGTGTTCCTCACGACGTGGTTCCGGGCGCCCTTCGTGCGCACCATCCGCTGGCGTGACGCCGAGCTCGCGGTCCTGCCAGGGGGCAAGGTGCGCCCGGCGGGCTGAGCCCGGCTCACTCGCCCGCGAGCGGGCTCCACTTCGCGCGCTCGGGCGTGGTGAGGAACGACTCCTCGGTGGAGAACGACGACGCGCGCTCCTCCTCGCTCACGTCGATGAACGCCACGAAGTCGAAGAGCGCCTCGTCGGTCCCTCGGTGATCCCGGTAGTGCATGGCCAGCAGGTTCGCGGGGATGGCCTTGCGTCCGGCGACGTCCGCGATGGGGAGCTCGATGCCGTCCTTGCCCTCGGCGGGGCGGTAGGCGCGCCAGACGACCTCGGTGCAGACGAGGGCGTGGTCCGTGGCGAAGTCGAAGTCGAAGTCGTAGGGCTTGCCGAGGTGGGAGAAGGCCTCGACGATGGCGCGCGCCTTGCCCGCCTTGCTCACCCGCGGACGCAATGCGACGAGGGCATCCCCCGAGGACTCGGCGAGCGTCGACAGGGTCACGCCGGGCTTGTGGGCCTCCACGAGGCGGAAGGGCTCGCCGTCCTTGCCGAGCTGGTAGCGCAGCCAGAAGTCGGGGTAGCGGCGCTGCATCGTGGCGTGCAGATCGCCCTGGGCGGTGGCGGGGCCCCTCGTGGAGGTGCCGGGCTCCTCGCCCGACAGGTCGATGCCTGCATCCGATGCGTCGAGAGCGGCCAGGGTGGCGCGCACGTCGGGGTCGTCGGCCCAGGCGATGAGCTTGTCCGGCCCGCCCACGTAGAGGATGGCGTGGGGCCAGAAGCCCGGCAGGCCCATGTTGCTGAGGTACCAGTTCTTGCGGGTCAGCAGGACGTCGCCGGGCTCGAGGAGGGTGTCGAGCTCCTCCTGCTGCTCGGGGGTGATGAGGTACCAGCCCACGCGCCGGAGCTTGGTGTCCCCGAAGAACTCGGCGACGCGGCGCTGGGTGGGGAGCCACTGGCGGCGGATGGCGCGCCGGAGGAGCTGTCCGTCCCCGGCGACGGTCATGGCCGCGCGGTCGAGCAGACCGCGGGACGCGAGGCGGTCGAGGCGGTCTTCGATGTCGCTCCACAGCCAGCCGAGGCCGAGGCGGTTGGACTCGCGCTTCCAGCCGAGGACGTGCTCCACAGCCCACATGTACTGGGCGCCACCGATGGCGCGGGCCTGGTCGCGCGAACCCTCGAAGTCCTGGGAGAAGTGGGAGAAGGAGTTCGCGGGGATGCCGAGGTCCGGATGGGGGACGTCGAGGAACTTGCGGACGTTGGGGTTCTGGCGCGCGAGGGAGCAGAGGCGGCCGCCGTGGTCGAACAGCGCGAGCTCGGCGGCGTAGGTGAGCAAGAAGCTGCGGAGCAGGGAGGCGCGCTCGGCGCGAGACGGGTCGAAGCGGTACCAGTCCTCGTAGAAGATGCGGATCTGCTCCAGCGCGGCGGAGTAGTCGAGGACGGAGACCCAGCCGTCGAGCAAGAGCTGCTCCTCCTCCGCGGTCAGCGCGCGGTCCTCCTGGACGAGGTCGGCTCGCTGGAGCTGGCGGACGAGGGACGCCATGCCGCGGTCGAGCTCCTGGTAGGAGTCGGCGTCGATGACGAAGGCGCGGTCGAACTCGTCGGGGGGCAGCGTCGTGAGCGGCGTGGGCGCTTCGAGGAAGTTCATCCCGACCCAGCCAGCGAGCCCGAGGAGCGACAGGACGAGCAGGACGAGCATGGTCCGGCGCAAGCGGAGGCCGGTGGGGGTCTCGGTGGTGTGCTTGCGCGCGAGGCGCAGGGCGCCGAAGGCGAACAGGACGGTCAGGGCGAAGATGGCGAGGAGCCACTGGCCCACGTCAGGGACCCAGCGCATTCCCCGGTCGGACGCCCAGAAGCCCAGGGAGATCCCCACGGCGAGCACGGGCCCCATGGGCCACAGCAGGTCGAGCGCCGACGCGAGAGTGCGCCGCCAACCGGGGATGGAGTCGGTCACCCGGGGAGGATGCCTGGAGACTCCCCTACTGCAACCAGGCGGGGGGCACGACGCGGACGCTGAGGTCGTACGCGCCCGTGGCGCCGTTCGCGCCGCCGACGATCACGATGTAGTCGCCCGGGGGCAGCGTGCCGATCCACATGGCCTCTTCGGCGTCGGCCACCGTCCCGCCGCCCACGTTCGCGGCGAAGCTCGCCGTCGGGCGGTCGTCGTCCGGCTCCTCGTTGCTGTCCACGTCGATGAACGCCTCGTCGAAGAACGGCTGCGACACGTCCCGGTTCAGCGCGCCCGGCAGCAGCTCGAACGTCCCCTGGTAGAACGTCGGGTCCAGGTTCAGGTTCTCCGCCTGACGCTGCAGGATCTGCGACTCCAGCGTCTCCGGCATCGGCTCCAGGTCATCCGGGATCCCGTCCTGGTCGTGGTCCAGCTCGCAGTCCAGCAGCGAGTCCGGCCCCTCCCCCACCTCGGGCTCGAAGTCCGCCCCCGCCGTCGGGTCGTTCGACAGGTTCCCCTGCGCCGCCACCCAGTCCAGCATCACCAGCGGGTAGAAGAACACCGACTCACCCGGAACGTACGTACCCGGATCCGGGCACACACCGAAGCTCGGACCGAAGTCCCACATCGAGTAGTCGAACGCGTCCGGCACGTCCGACGCAGGCGCCACCGCGAGGAACGGATCTCCCAGGTCGGCGCCGCCCTGTAGACCGCTGTACCGACGGTCCACCCACAGACCCACCGTCGTCGTCGACGACAGGTGGAAGCTGTACCGGTCCGTGTCCGTGATCGCGACTTCCTCCTCCTCGGCCGCCGAGTCGTCGTCGTCATCGTCGTCGTCGTCACCGAGGTGGTTGTCCCGCGCCGGCAGCGACGTCGCGTCGTCGTCGTCGCCGAACGCGCTGTCGTCGTCGTCTCCGGCGCTGTCGTCGTCGTCGTCGTCGTCGTCGCCAAGGTCAGGCGACTCCTCGGACACCAGCACCTCGAAGCTCTCCGACTCGTCGATCCGCCCGATCACGCGGCGCTCCAGACCCGTCGCGTCCAGCTCGTTCCCCGTCAGGTCACCCAGCGCACGCACCGTCGTGATCTTCGCGCCGTCCACGTCCTCCAGCGTCACCGCCATCTCCAGCGGGTCCGTGTCCTCGATCCGAAGCACGTTTCCGTTCAGGACCCCCGCCCCCTCCGTCTCCACGATCAGGTAGTTCTCAGGCTGCTCCAGACCCGAGATGAGCACCATCGTCACCCCGCCGTTCGCCTTGATCGTCCCGAAGAAGTCCGCCTGCGGGTGGAACACCATCGGGTCCAGGTTCTCCGCGCGCACGCGCGCGGGGAGGATCTCCTCCGCCCCGCTCGGGTCCGTCCCGCCAGAGAACACCCGGTTGATCCCCCGCAGGTTGAACCCCTGCTGGAACCCGTTCGCCCCGTACAGCTCACCCGGCTGCGGGTTCTCCGGATCCGCCACCGACACCGTCGTCGACGACTTGTAGTTCGGCACTTCCGTGTCCGGCACGAGCAGTCCGCCCGCCTCGTTCACACGGCCCGACACCGCCATCGCCGTCGCCCACTGAAGCAGGATGTCCTCCCACGTCACGTCCGTGAACAGACCCTCGATCGTGTCCGAACCCACCGTCTCCGCGTCGATGATCTGCGTGATCACCCCGTCCCCGAAGAGGTCGTACAGGTACCGCGCGAACAGGTACTGCCCGCCCCGGTCCTCGAACCCCGCCAGCGTGTTCTCCGACTCGAGCGAGAACAGGTGGCTCCGGTCCAGGTACACCCACGCGTCCTTGAACGCGATCGCCCCGAAGCCCGTCAGGTCCGCGGCCAGCAGGCCCATCGCGTCGTCCAGCCAGTCCTCCTCACTGGGGGGGAGGGTGGCCACCTGCTCCTCGTCGAGCGGGTCCAGCAGGTCCTTCGCCACGCCCCGGTGGTGCGCGTAGGAGATCAGGTCCTGCAGCGCCACCGCGATGCGCCCGTGCACCTCGTAGTTGAGGTACTCGTCCAGCTGCACCGGGTTGCCCCAGAACCCCACCGGGTCCGGCGCGTAGATGTAGATGATCTCCTGCTCGTTGGAGAACGGGTTCTCCTGCAGGTTGCGCTCCCACAGGTCGACGTCGGGCTCTCCGATGGAGCGCACCGTGTTGTCCACCCCGGGGACCTCGAGGCCCGTCGCCAGCGCGTTGAGCCGGTGGCTGAGGAACACCGTCACCCGGCAGTTCTCGTCCACGTCCGACGGCGTCCCGTACAGCCCCGTCAGCGTCGGGTAGATGTTCTGGTCGAACACCTCCACCACCTCCTCCAGGTCGCACGAGTTGAACCCGAACGCAGGCAGCGAGTTCGGCTCCACCGGGTTGTTCGGATCTGCGCAGTCCAGGTCGACGTCCATCGGCGTCTCCTCGTCCACGTAGATCGCGATGTGGTCACCCAGCGCCCGCAGGTTCGCCGCCCGCGTGATCCGCGACTCCTGGTCGATCTCGTTGCGCAGGAAGAAGTTCCGCGCGTCCTGGTTCACGTCCGCCGCCGTCAGGTCCGGCGAGCAGTTCGACTGCGGGGGCGTGAACCCACCCGGCTTGCCCGGCGCTCCGGCGCCCGTGGCTCCGCTACCTGAGAGCAGCCGCGCGTAGTCCGCCACGTCCACGATCTGCGCGCTCAGCGTCTGCTCCGGCGCCGGCGACGTCCGCACCCCGCCCATCCCCGGCGCGAACGGCATCGGCGCCTCGGGGAAGTTCGGCTGGCTCGTCGCCGAGATCCGGAAGTTCACGTCCGTCTCCTCGGTGTTCACCAGCACCATCAGGAACTGGGCCGAGAAGTCGTCGACCTGGGGAGGCTCGCTCTTCTGGTAGTTGAGGCAGTTGCCGTCCGACAGTGGCACGAACGACTGGCCCGCCACCCAGTTCATGCGCTCCACGTCCCCCGGCAGGCAGAACGCACCGCCGCCGTTGAACGTGTAGTTGTCGACGGGCAGGTCCCCGTTGTCGGGCCACACGTCGCACGCCGAGTTCCCGTCCGTGTCCTCCACGCACGCCCGCAGCGCCGCCGTCTCCGACGTGGCCACGATGTCCTCCGCCGACGTCCACGTCAGCTCCGTCTGCACGTTGTACCCAACGGCCCCCGTCTCCTCGAAGAACACGTTCGGCGGAGACGTCGCGTTCGCCACGCTCGCCGGGCCCCACTGCGAGCCCGTCCCGTCCTCACCGAACTCCAGCGTCAGCGTGTACGCGGAGCTGTCCGGATCCGACACCGACACCACCACGTCCACCGTCCCCGTCACCGGCTCCGTCCCCGGATCCAACCCCAGGATCTCCACCACCGGCGGCGAGGACGTGAAGTCGTCGTCGTCCACCGGATCCGTCGAGTCGTCGTCGTCGGTCACGGGGCGCTCGGACCGGGGGAACTGGTCCTGGTTCGCGGGGCACCCGAGGGCGCCGAACAGAAGCAGCAGGGTGGCAGCAGCAGACGTCGTGAAGTTCGAGCTCGGCATGACGCTCCTCATGGGGCTGGCGCGGCAGGCGCACCTCTCCCCTTGAACCGCCGGACTCTACCACGGGGCCGATCCCGTCAAACGCCACAGGGATGCCGAGCCCGTTGCCCTTGACACCCGATCGCCGCCGCTGACACAATCGCGCGCCACGGATTCGTCATTTCCCGTGGGAAATCAACGCTTTTGGTGGAGTCACCATGCGCATCGACCTCCTCTCCCGCCTCGCCCTGCCCCTCGCGGGGGCGCTCCTCCTCTTGCCCGGCTGCCCTGCCGATGGCGACGGTGACGGCACCGCCGACGATCTCGACTGCGCGCCCGAGGATCCCGCGATCTACCCCGGCGCGCCGGAGACCGAGGACGACGTGGGCGTGGACAACGACTGCGACGGCGACGCCTCCGAGGTGGACGCTGTTGGCGACGACGACGACGCGGTCGGCGACGACGACGACTCCCAGGGCGGCGATCCGGGCGACATCGACGTCACCGAGACCATCACCGGCGACTGGTCCTGCAAGGGCAACCAGTCCGCGCCGACCCCCGGCGGCGTCGTGGACATGACCGCCTTCATCGAGGACTTCGAGGACGACGTCGCCGTCGCGGGCGCCACCGTGCGCGTCTGGGCAGGCAACGACCCGGAGACCGGCGTCGCCGGCGCTCAGGAGTTCACGAGCGATGAGCAGGGCAACGTGGCGATCAACCAGGTGGTGTCGACCTGCACGCCCTACGCGGTCTACGTCTTCAAGGACTGGAACCCGGCGCTGACCTACCCCACGTACCAGAGCAACTTCATGCTCCCTGCGAACGCGCCCTACGGCGAGACCTTCACCTCGGTCTCGTTCTCGACCTACAACCTCGTGGCCCTGTCTCTCGGCCTCGAGGTGGAGCCGGGCAAGGGCATCGCCGCCGGCCGGGTCCGGGACTGCAACGAGGACCCGGTGCAGTACGGCGAGGTCACCGTCGGTGAGATCGACCTGGACACCGGCGACATCACCGAGCCCGAGGGCTACTCCACCCGCTACTTCCTCGACGACTCGCCGAACCTCGGCTCCACCCACATCACGGACGACGGCCTCTTCGGCGCCATCAACGTGCCGCCCGGCGAGGACTGGAACATCCTGCTGTGGGGCATCCCCCAGGACGAGGCGCACTGCGACCGGACCACCGGCGGCGACATCATCTGGAACGAGGAGAACTCGGCGCTCTGCCTCATGGGCACGTCGCGCGTGTTCGTCATCCCGGACAGCGTGAACATCGCCAACATCAACCTGCTGGAGGCCCCGGCCGACTGCGTCCAGTAGCGCCCTCGGCTCCCAGGTCTCCGCTCCGCCGGTCCGGGCCTCGCGCCCGGGGTACCCTCGCCTCCATGCCCCGCTCTCCGCTGCTCCGCGCCGCGCTCCTTGCGCTCCTCGTTCTCCCGCTCTCCGCCGTCGCTCAGGCGCCGCCGAAGATCGAGTTCGAGATGGACGGGTACTGGCGGACGCGCGCCCACGCGTTCTTCAACCTGTTCGACAAGAACTATCCGCGGGACGGCGGCCGGGCGGTCGATCTCTACTACCTGGAGGATCCCGACGCGATCCCCCAGGACTTCATCGACCGTTGGAACACCACGCGGACGAACTACACGCAGCGCGAGCTGCAGCAGGGGTACTGCTACTCGTTCCCCGCCCAGTGCCGGCAGGCGATCAGGAACCCCGACCGCACGCACTACATCACCCAGCGGGGCCGGTTCGAGCCCATCGTCAAGTTCGGTGACTCGGTCAAGGTGCAGGCCACCATCGACGTCTTCGACAACGTCGTCTGGGGCGACAACGAGAACCTGAACCAGACGCCGCTCTTCGCGGAGGTGGCGTCGACCACCCAGCCCAACGGCAACGTCACCGACAGCATCGTCGTCAAGCGCCTGTGGCTCGAGTGGTCGACTGCGTTCGGGCTCGTGCGGGTGGGGCGGCAGCCGTCGCACTGGGGCCTCGGCCTCATCGCCAACGACGGCAACGACTTCCGCAACGACTTCGGCGACGCCTACGACGGCGCCGTCTTCGACCGGATCGTGTTCGGCACCCGCCCGATCTCCGTGGTGCGGGGCCTCGCGTCGACCTTCGGCAACGCCCCGGCCCCGGACACGAGCAAGGACCCGTTCCTCATGGCGATCGCCTTCGACAAGCTCGTGGAGAGCTCGGCGATCACCTTCCGCAAGCAGCAGACCGACGACGAGTCCATCTCCGACGAGAACGCCGACGGCGACGCCTTCATCCGCCGCTCCCCCATCTGGCTCTCGGACACCGGTGACGACGTCTGGGAGTCGGTCCTGGCCCTCGTCTTCAAGAAGGAGAACTGGGAGCTGGGCAAGGAGAAGCGCGACGTCATGGACCTGACCGTCGGCTTCTACCTCATCCACCGGTGGCAGGCGGAGACGAACAGCAAGGCGTGGATCCCGGACTTCTACGTGGACTGGAAGCTGCGCGGCGTCTTCATCCAGGGCGAGACCTACTGGATCAAGGGCAACACCGAGGCCATCGCGCCGTCTCCGGGCAAGACCACCCAGGCGGACATCTTCGGGACGACCTGGCGCGCCGGGTACGAGAACTCCGCGTTCACGGGGCTCTTCGAGATCGGTCACGCGTCCGGCGACGACGTCATCATCACCAACGAGAACGACGTCTTCACCGGCCGGCCCTTCGCCAGCGACTACAACGTCGGCCTCATCCTCTACGAGCAGATGCTCGCCCAGCGGACGGTCGAGAAGTTCGTGGGGGACCCGGACACACAGGGGCTGTGGAGCAACGGCGGCGTCTACAACTCCACGTACATCAACCCTCGGTTCAAGTTCCGCCCCGGCGACATCACCGAGTTCCGCCTCGGCTTCGTGGCCGCCTGGGCCGACGAGGTCGACGGCGCGGTCATCCCCACCCTCGACCGCCCCGACGGCACGAACGAGCGGGACGACGGCAACATCACCGAGAGCAAGTTCCTCGGCTTCGAGGTGGACTTCGGAGTGCACTTCAAGTGGGCAGCGGAGCACATCTGGCTGTCCTTCGAGGGCGGCTACATGCGCGCCGGGCCGCGGCTCGGACGCATGAGCCAGTACCTGGATCCGGCGGACGGCCTCGCGCCGACGCTGTACACGAAGGCCCAGTACGACCAGATCGCGCGGCGCCTCAACAACATCGGCACGCTCCAGGCGCGCGTCGCCTTCGTCTTCTGAGGCCCCCCGTGACCGCGCCCGACGAGCGGGAGCCCGGCTGGGTCCATCGAACCCCCGTCACCGTGCAGTTCGAGGACGTGGACCAGTACGGGATCGTCCACCATCCCCGGTACCTGCTGTTCATGGAGCGGGGGCGGGTCCAGCTCATGCGCGAGCTCGGGGTCGGCCAGGGGATGCTCGACGGGCAGGAGCTGGGCCTCATCGTCGCCCGGGCCGACGTGCGCTACCTCGAGTCGGCGCGGTTCCTGGACGAGCTCGACGTGCAGCAGGGGTGCGTGCGCGCCGGGGCGTCGCGGATCGAGCTCGCCTACCGGGTCGTGCGGACCCGGACCGCGTTCGGCGACGGGCACGAGACCCCCGTGTGCACCGCGACCCTGACCCTGGCGTTCGTGGATGGCACCGGGCGCCCCACCCGGGCCCCCCGCGTGGTGCGGGACCGCCTCAAGGCGATGGGCACTCCGTGAGCGGACCCCCTCCCTACCACCAGCCCCTGCCCGAGCCCCTCGCGTCCGTACGCCGGGAGGTCCTGGCGACGCTGTGGAGCCGTCCCGCGCCGGGCACGATCGAGGTCGGTGGGTTCAGCCTCCTCACCGAGGCATCCCTGCCTGATCCGCGGCCGGTCCTCGGCTACTCCCCCACCGCTCTGCTGCTCTCCGCGCTCTCGCTGCGACCCGGCGAACGGGTGCTCGACCTCGGCTGCGGCGCCGGATGGGTGACGCTGACGGCGAGGCGCGCGGGGGCCGAGGTCGTCTCCGTGGACCCGGAGCAGGCGGCCGCGATCTGCCTGCGGCGGTCGTCGCTGGTGGCGGGCCTCGGAGAGCCGGACGTGCGGATCGGAGCCGGACTCGCGACCGTCAGCGACGACGAGACCTTCGACGTGGTGGCCTGGACACCGCCGTTCCTCGACGGGTCCGGGAAGGGAGATCGGGTGCGCCTCGGCGACCGAGCCCTCATCACCCGCACCCTCAAGGGGGTCCTGCCACGCCTCGCGCGGGGGGGCCGGCTGCTGTTCCCCTTCCCCGACCGCGACGGCACCCCCTGGCTCCAGGACGCCCTCACGAGCATCGGATACCGCTTCAGCCCGGTGCGTTATGCGCGCCCCCCACTCGTAGGTCCGGTCCGGGTCTACGAGGCCTGGGCGGCCCGCCACGGGGCCCCCGGCGAGGTCGACCAGGGAGCCGCACTGCCCGGCGCGGGCTGGGTGCTCCGGGACCGCTAGGAGCCGGCGGAGTCGGGTCGATCAGCTCCGCAGCGAGCGACGCCGCGCCGCGAGGGGGACGAGGAACAGCACCGCGACCCACGGGGCGCCGCTCCGGCCCGTGGCCGAGCACCCGGTGGTCTCCGCGCACTCCTCCTCCTCGAAGTCCCGGATCCCGTTGCAGTCGTGGTCGAGGTTGTCGTCGCAGCCGAGGGGGGCGCCGGGGTAGACGGTGCTCCGCTGGTCGTCGCAGTCGACGGTGCAGCGGGAGAACCCGTCCCCGTCGCCGTCGAGGCCCTCGTCGACTCCGAGGTCGCAGTCGTTGTCCCGCCCGTCGCAGACCTCGGGCGCCGTGAGGCCGATGGTGGCGTTGTCGTCGTTGCAGTCACCGGCGCAGAGCAGCTCGCCATCGAGGTCCGCGTCGACCTCGCCGTCCAGGAGCGTGCCGTCGCAGTCGTCGTCGACCCCGGTGCAGGCTTCTTCCTGCCCCGGATGCACGGTGCTCGCGGACTCGTCGCAGTCGCCGGCGCAGCGGTCGTACCCGTCGCCGTCGAAGTCGAGCTCCTCGTCGAGCAGCTCGTTGCAGTCGTTGTCGATCCCGTCGTCGCAGATCTCGTCTGCGTCGGGATTCACGGCCGCGTTCCCGTCGTCGCAGTCGCCGAAGGGGGCGGGGACATCGCCGCGGAAGCCATCGCCGTCCACGTCCACGAGGTCATCCCCCGAGCAGTCCTGGTCGATGCCGTCGTAGGGGATCTCGTCCGCGTTGGGGCCGATGTCCGGGTCCGCGTCGTCGCAGTCGGGCCCTCCGGCCTCCCAGGAGGCCGCGCCGTCGCCGTCCACGTCCACCAGGTCGCCTCCCGCGCAGTCCTGGTCGATCTCGTCGTAGGGGATCTCGGTGCCGTTGGGGTTGGTGTCGGCGTCGGTGTCGTCGCAGTCGTCCCCTCCGGCGATCGCGGCGTCGAAGCCGTCGCCGTCCACGTCCAGCAGGTCCGCCCCGTCGCAGTCCTGGTCGACACCGTCGTAGGGCACCTCGGGCGCGCCTTCGTGGATGGTGGCGTCGGTGTCGTCGCAGTCCGTGAGGACCGCGGCCCGGCCGTCGCCGTCGCCGTCGCCGATCTGGAGCGCGAGGCGACCGATCGTCCAGCCCGCGGTGGACGACGCGGGCCCGGAGACGTAGCGGAAGCGCAGGTCGGTGGTGGCGCCTGCCTCGGAGGTGAGGTCGACGGCGTCGCTGCGGTAGCCCAGGGAGTCGCCCCCGAAGACGCCGCTGGCCCCGCCCCCGTCGGGGAACGTGGGGAGCGAGGCCACCGGGTAGCCGCCGTCCGGGACGACCGTGCTCCAGCTGACCCCGTCGAACACCTGGACCGCGCCCCCGGACATCGCGTCCGCCTCGTAGGCGTGGATCATCAACAGGCGCGCCGAGGTCGAGGCTGGGACGGCCGTCAGGTCGGCGGTCAGGACGAGCTGGGCGTCGTCGTTGGTCCCGGCGCCGGACGCGCAGTCGGTGCACCACGCGGAGATCCCCTGCCAGCCGATCCCCGGACCCGCCACGGGCTCGTCGAACTCCCACGAGCCGGCGGCCGCCGTCAGCCCGCCGTCGTCGGACACGAACTCGAAGAGCTCGAGGGTCCCGAACCCGTCGCAGTCGTGGTCGAACCCGTCGGGCAGCTCGTAGGCGCCGGGGAAGAAGCCCCCCTCGTCGGGGATGCAGTCCGTCGGCGTGTCGCTGACGCGGACGCCGTCTCCGTCCGCGTCGCAGCTGAGCTTGGGTCCGCCGTCGGCGCCGATCGCGCCGGTGGTGCCGTCCACGTCGAGGAAGGCGGGATCGGAGCTGCCCGCGTCGAGCAGGGGGTCGCCCAGCGCCAGGCTGAGGACGTCGTCGAGCGGATCGGTCGGGGTGTAGACCGCGAAGGTGGGCTGGATCGCCAGGTTGCCGTCGGCTCCCGTCGGATCCGCCGATCCCCCGGACCATGCACCCGCCGCGTTGTCCCACAGGTTGCCGAAGGTCCAGGCGGGTGCCGCCTGGTTGTGGACCACGCCGACGCCCACCTGGTTGTAGGCGACGAGGTTGCCGACGGCGGGCATGTCCGGACCCGCGACCTGCACCCCTGCCGCGTTCCCCGGGTCCGACTCGTTCGCGGTGATCGTGTTGTTCTCGAAGACGCCGTCGGCGGCGAGGGCGAGGAAGACGCCGCCCCGATCCCCGGTGTTCCCGTGGACGACGTTGTTGCGCACGGCGGCGAGTCCGTCGATGAGCACCCCTCCGACGGTGCCGCCGATGTTCGCGCGGACGTCGTTGCAGGACAGGGACGTCTCCAGCGTCTCCCCCGCCGGACTGAACACGAGCACGCCGCCCGCCCCGGTCGCCCCGGTGTTCTCGCGCACCACGTTCCCGTAGATGTGAGGGCCTGCCGCGACGACGCCGATGCCGGCGCCCGTATCGGCCGCGTTGCCGGTGATCACATTGCCGCTGATCCGCGCCTCCGACTGCCTCCCCACGTAGACGCCGCCGCCCACGCTGACGGTGAGCGTGTCGTCGGCGACGCCGGTGCCGCCGGTCAGCGTGAAGCCGTGCAGCAGGGCGGTGGGCGGTTCCTCCATGGCGAGCCGCGCGGCGGGGAGCCCGGTGGTGGAGGCGTCGATCGTGGTCAGCGTGGGACCGCCGGTGGACCGGATCACGAGGTCCTTGCCGCCGAAGTCGATGGGTCCGTACGTCCCGGGGAACACCAGGATCTGATCCCCATCGACCGCGGCGTCGATCGCCTCCTGGATCTCGTCGAACGGGCTCACCCCGATCGCGTTGACGTAGAGAGTGTCGGCGGCGGCCGACGAGGCGAGAAGGAGGGCCGACAGGGCGAAGAACCAGGGTCGCATGGACAGAACCGTAGAGCAGGGACCGTCCGACCGCTCGGGTGCTACGGTCCCGCCCTCGTGAGCCCCATCGCCACCCTGCTCAGGCGCGTGCCCCTGCCCGGACGCGCCGCCGCCACCGCCGACCCTCCCCTGGTGGAGGATCAAGTCTTCGACACCTGGCTGTCCGAGGTGGTCGGCAGCCCCTCGGGTCTCGGGTGGCGGCTCGGGGGCGGCGTGCCGAGCGCGCTGGCCGGCCGGATGGCGAAGGGCGAACACCGCCTGCTCGACAGCCCCCGCGACGAGCTGCGCGCCGCTCGGGACGGGGAGCGGGTCGATGGCTTCTCCGGGCGCGTCGCGGGTCCTCCCGGGGGTACGCCATCCGAGCGGATGCTCCAGGTGGCGGCCTGGGCGCGGGCGTTGGCCGAGGTACTCCACGAGCGATCGCGCGAGGGCGACGCCCTGGTCTCCCATCGCTGGGAGGGCCGCTGGACGCTGTCCCCCCTGCCCACCGGGAGCGCCGCGCCGCACATCGGGATCCTGGACGGTCCTCGCCTCTGGACGCTGGAGAGCCCGGCCGGCCGGTCGCTGACGGACATCGGGATGGAGATCGGCGAGGCCCTGTCGACGCGCCGGTTCCTCCCGATCGGGCCCGACGGGGTGCAGCGCGCCGAGGTACCGGCGGTCGTCGCCCTGGACCGACGCTCCATCCGGGGTGCGCGCCACGCCCACCGCGCTCGGGGACTTCAGGGCCCCTGGCTCGCCATGGCGATCGGCAACCGCACCCACCAGGCGCCTCCGCTGGAGCTGCTCGCGGCGTCGCGCCTGGAGCTCGACCCCGCCGAGCTCGGCGGCCTCATGCGTCGCGTGCACGTGCTGGCCGATGCGCTCCTCGCCGCGCTCGACGAGGACGCGCCGCGCGCCATCGCCCGGGACCTGACGCGGCAGTACGGCGACCTCTGGCGGCCGCGCGTCTCGTGGAAGGACCCGCCCCGGACCGAGGGACGCGAGGAGTACGTGGCGCGGAGCCTGGACGGCGATGTGCACCCCGGGGGGCTCGACGCGTTCGCCTACGCGTTGGGGGTGGCGCTCCGGGACGACGGGGATCACTCGCCGCCCTTCCGGGTGCCGCATGGGGACCGCGACGTGCTCACCTCCGTGCGCTTCGACGGCGGCCAGCCCGAGTCCTTCTTCTCGTTCGCGGCGCGCCTCGGCCGTCAGCGTGGGCGCGAGGACGACGGGTACGGGCTCCTGTCCGAGTGGCAGCGCCGCCTCGGTCGCCTGCCGGTCGCCGTCTCGGCTCAGCAGCGGGTGCTCGGGATCCTCGACGAGGCCACGCGCTTGGACGGCCCCGCCGCCGCGCTCACCGGGGCCGCCGAGCTGTCCTACTCCGAGCTCACGCCGCGGCGGGACGCGGACTTCCGCGTCTACTCCGGGACCACGCCCCCCGGCGCATCCCACACGAGCGCGGTCGCGCTCCATGTCCACCGGATCGGCTCCGTGCTCGATGTGGTGCTGACCGCCCGCGGGCGCTACGCCGAGCGCCAGGTCGCCAGCGCGCTCCTCGACCGGATCCTGGCGGCGCTGCCTCGATAGCTGGAGCGCTCGCTCCCCCCGGACGCGCCCCTCCCCAGCTCCTACCTCAGCGCACGCTCCCAAGCCGGGAGCACCACGTCCCAACCGTGCCGCGCGACCACGTGGGCCCTCCCGGCCTCCGCGAGCTCCCGCCGGCGGCCGTCGGACCGGAGCAACGCCCGCAGGGACTCGCCGAGCGCCTTCACGTTCGCCGCCGGGACATGCTCCGCGGCCCCGCCGGTCAGCACCTCGAGGACACCGCCCGTGCTGGTCAGGACAGGCACGCCGCAGGCCATCGCCTCGAGGATCGCGCGCCCCCAGCCGTCCTCGCCGGTGCGGGGGAGCATCGCGAGCGCCGCACCCTGCAGGTGGGGGAGGACGTCGGCGACGTCTTGATGGATCGGGACATCGAGGGGCGCGGCCAGGCGCTTCAGCCGATCGAGGTAGACCCGGTCGTCCGGGGCGCCGACGACCGACAGCGTGGCCTTGTCCCGCGCCCAGCCCGGGAGCCCCGCCCAGGCTTCGAGCGCGAGATGGGCCCCGCGGGTGGGCACCAGCCGCCCCAGGAAGACCACGCGGAGAGGGCCGTCGGGAGCGGCGGAGGGGGCGAAGCGAGCCGTGTCGACGCCAGGGGGAGCGACGCGCGACGGCCGGCCGCGAGCGAGGAGGCTCGCGGACGGTGGCGTGGGCACGAGGACCGGCGAGGCCTGGCGACGGGTGCGGCGGAGGCGCGTGCGGATCGAGCCGAGGGCGCCGGGCGCCGGCGAGGCGTCCTCCTCCGAGACGCCAAGCGAGAGCGTGGGGCAGTCCAGGCCCGCCAGCGAGGGCCCGAGGGACAGGGCGGCGTCCGGGCGAACGCGGCGACCGGCGGCACGCACTGCGAGCTCGAGGGAGGCGCGCTCGCGGGTGCTGCGCCCTCCCCGCACGACCTCGACCTCGTGGCCCGCGCGGCCCAGGTGGTCGACGAGCTCGACGAGGACGGACCCCGCACCGCCGTGGTGGCTGGGAGGCAAGCGATCGCTGACGACGAGCAGGCGCATCGCGCAAATGTAGGCTGTCGGCCATGCCGAAGAACCTCACCGCGTGGATCGGGGTCGCGATCGTGGCGGGCCTCGTCGCCGGACTCGCCTCCGCCGCGTCCCCGGGCCTCGCCTCCGCCCTCTCCTGGCTCCACATCCTCGGCGACGTCTTCGTGGCGGCCCTCAAGATGCTCGTGGTCCCCGTGATCCTCAGCTCCCTGGTCGTGGGGGTGACGAGCATCGGGGACGTCGCCTCGGTGGGGCGGCTCGGAGGGCGCGCCGCGACCTACTACGTCTGCACGACGGCCATCGCCATCGGCATCGGGCTCGTCCTCGTGAACATCGTCCAGCCCGGCGTGGGCGCGGACCTGAGCGGCGCCCAGATGACGTCGCAGGCCGAGGCGGGCAAGGACCTCACCGTGGACACGCTCCTCGCGGACTTTCTCGTGAGCAAGGAGCGGGGCGCCATCCGCAATCCCTTCGACGCGCTGGCGAGCGGCAACGTGCTCGGGATCATCCTCTTCTCGCTCCTGCTCGGCGGCGCGATCACGGCCGTGGGCGAGAAGGGCAAGCCGCTGCTCGGCTTCTTCCAGTCGCTGGACGCGGTCGTCATGAAGATGATCGATTGGGTGATGTGGCTCGCGCCCATCGGCGTGTTCGTCCTGCTCCAGAAGTCGCTCGCGGACGGGGGACTCAGCGCGCTCAAGGCGCTCGCGGCGTACTCGGGGACGGTGTTCGCGGCGCTGGCGGTGCACGGACTCGTCGCGCTCCCGCTCATCGTGCTGCTCGTGGGCCGGATGTCCCCGCTGCGGTGGTTCAAGGGAATCCGGCCCGCGCTGGCGGTCGCGGTGTCGACGGCGAGCTCGGCAGCGACGCTCCCGGTGACCATCGAGGCCTGCGAGGAAAACCTGGAGGTCCCGGGGCCGGTGGCCAGCTTCGTGCTCCCGCTCGGCGCGACGATGAACATGGACGGCACCGCGCTGTACGAGGCCATCGCGGCGCTGTTCGTGGCGCAGGCGTACGGGATCGACCTGAGCCTGAGCCAGCAGCTCATCGTGTTCTTCACCGCCGCGGCGGCGTCCATCGGGGCGGCGGGCATCCCATCCGCGGGGCTCGTCACGATGGCGATGGTGTTCCAGGCGGTGGGCCTGCCCCTGGAGGGCATCGGACTCATCCTCGCCGTCGACCGCTTCCTCGACATGTTCCGCACGACGGTGAACGTGATGGGCGACACGGCCGGCGCGGTGGTGGTCCATCGGTTCTCGTGACGCAGCTCACGCACACCGAGTGGAGTGCCGGAGTCACCAGATCCCCATGAAGAGGCACAAGGAGCCTGGAGCGCATTGGCTCCCGTCGCCTCGCGGACCGGATCCACCGCCTGGATATCGTCCGATTCGCCTCTCGGATGCCCGATCCAGCTCGGCGAATCGGCCAATCCCAGTCGGCGGCCCGGCCTCGCGGGGCTCGGTCCGCCAACGCGCTCCAGGCTCCTAGGCCGTTGGGCGCGCTCGACCTGGGGCTGGGCCTCGCGCTGATCGCGATGGCCGCCCTGACGCTGGAGTTGCGGCGCACGGGCCGCGCCGACCTGCTCGGGTGGCGGGCTCCCATGCAGCGCGCAATGGGCGAGCGTTGGGGCGATGTCGCCCACTTCCTGCTCTACACCATCAGCCCGGCGCTCCTGGGGGCCAGCTTCCTCGTCCTCTGGTGGCTTCGCCGGGGGATGTAGGCGCCTGCCGCGGAACGTCAATCCTCACGGCGGGGGCCCGAGACCCCGGAAGCAGTTCAGGGGTGGCAGCCGTAGCAGCCGAAGAAGTCGGGATCGCCGAACTGCGTGGAGCGGCCGAGCAGCTCGGCCATCTGGAAGACGACCTCGTCCTCCATGAACTCGCCGTACGCGGCGACCTCGGGATCGGCGTTCTGGGAGTACGGGAACTCGTTGAAGTCGAGCTCGAACAGGTCTTCGTTCGGCATCTCGAACTCGCCGGCCTCCGCCGAGCCTTCGCCGTGGCAGGTGTCGCAGCTGAAGCTGGCGTACTCCTCGCTGTCGAACTCCTGGAACTTCGGCGCGAACTCCGGGACGACCATGCACTGCATGAACAGGCCCTGCTCATCCCCGGTCCAGTCCGCGAACACCCCATCGGGCTGCTCGTAGGACTCGCATGGGTTCGGGGGCGGGGTGTCGTCGTCGTCATCGCCACTTCCGCCGTTGGTGGGGCAGCCTGCGATGGCAAACATGACGAGACCGAGAAGTAGCGAGCGCTTGAGCATCGAGGTCCTCCGTGACGCCGCGAGTTTGCCGGTCCCGCGCAGGCCCCGCCCGTATCGAATCCGGACGAGATTGTTCGCGGTCCTGGGATAGTCCGCCGCGCAGTCCATGGAACCGACGTTCACGTGCGTCGACTGCACCGTTGCCACGGACTGCGACTCGAGCCGCGCGCGGACACAGTTCGAGTACGCGCGACCGACCGCCGGAACGTTGCAGAGATGTTGCGGCGCCCTGGAGATCGCGACGAGAACCCATCGTCGCTTCCGTTTTCGTTGGATCCCTGGCAGATCGGCCCTCTAGAATCCTTCGGCCCGAAAAGGGGCCTGGATTCCCGCGCGCGTGAGGAAGGGGGTGCGCGGACCCCGGCCCGAAAGGACGACAGCTTGATGTCCCACCGAATCGCCTTGTCCTCGACGCTCCTGCTGGCGGCGGCCCTGTGTGCCGCTCCGGGCAGCGCGCTTGCGGGGACCTGCGGCGTCCTCCCCTTCTCCGCCGGCGACGGCGTGAACGCGGGCGCCGCCTCGAACATCACCGCCCTCGTCAGCTCCGAGCTCGACATCCGCGGTGGGTTCGACCTGGTCATCGCCGCCCCGCCCGAGGACTTCGAGGGCGGCGACTGCGGCTCGTCGACCTCCTGCATCAAGGAGTTCGGCAAGGCCAACAAGCACGAAGCGGTGGTCGCCGGGCACGTCGAGGACGCAGGGGACGGCTACGCCCTCACCCTCAAGCTCCACGACGGCAGCAACGCGAGCGTCATCCGCACCGTCACGGCGACCGTCCCCCAGAAGGCGCTGCAGCTGGCAGACGCCATCCCCGATGTGGTGATCGAGCTCGCCACGGGCAAGTCCCCCGCCTCGGACGAAGACGCGGCCGCTTCGGCGGACAGCGGCCCCCTGTTCGACGACGTCGACTTCGACGACCTCATGGACGAGGCCGAGGAGGAGATCGAGCAGCCGCGGAAGCGCAAGCGCAGCCGGGCCGCGCCCCGGAACCCCAGCTACGAGGACGAGGACGACTTCGAGGACGAGGACGAAGAGGAGGACGACGACCCCTTCGGCATCGACGAGCTCGACGCCCTCGACATGAGCTCCGAGCAGATTGAGAAGGCGAAGCGGGACCGGGAGCGGCAGGCCGAGCTGGAGCGGATCCGCAAGGAGGAGCAGGAGCGCCTCGCTCGCGAGCGGGCGGCCGAGGAGAGACGGCGGCGGATCGCCGAGGAGCGCGAGCGTGAGGAGCGCGAGCGGGCTCGGCGGGAGCGCGAGGAGCGAGAGCGCATCGCGCGGATCGACGCCGAGCGGCGCGCCGAGCGTGAGCGGGCCGAGCGGGAGCGCGAGGAGCGGGAGCGGCAGGCACGGCTCGAGCGCGAGCGCCGCGAGCGTGAGGACCGCGAGCGGCAGGCGCGGCGCGACCGCG